>Ga0222714_10006932_pt1 | contig 10470 bp, 5 predicted proteins | sample C33_3DmetaG_FD_165048 | JGI IMG/M metagenome (GOLD analysis project Ga0222714, IMG submission 165048) | Estuarine water microbial communities from San Francisco Bay, California, United States - C33_3D | ecosystem: Environmental > Aquatic > Marine > Unclassified | place: USA: California... | reverse complement strand
TTCTATATGACGGTGCCAATACCCTTTTCACTGTAGACGCCACATCAGCCACCTTCGCGGGTGATGTTAATTTATCAGCAGCTAGTGGCACTATTGATCTTGCAAATGCTGGTAATCGAGGCATTTATTATGATGGCACGTTAGTTAATGTGTTCTCTACGGTTGCTGGAGGAGATGTCCAATTAGATGCAACGGATCAAGTACGCTTTAAAACTGCCTCTACTGAACGTATGCGTATCGACAGCAGCGGTAATGTCGGCATTGGTACTTCGTCACCTTCCGCTAAATTAGACGTTAATGGCACCCTCTCGGCTGGCGCGACTACTATTAGCACTGGGTCAAGTGGGGCGATAGCTAACGCAAACGCTGATGAGTTGGTATTAGAGTCAAACGGAAACGCTGGTATTTCTATTTTGACGCCAAACACCAACACAGGAATTATCTATTTTGCTGATAGCGACTCTGAGCGTCAGGCCATCATCCAGTATGCTCACAGCACAGATGAAATGTCATTCTATACAAATGGCACCTCTGGCCTTGCCCTCACCATAGACAGCAGCCAGAATGTTGGCATAGGTATAGCAAGTCCTGCCGCTAAGTTGCAAGTAGAGAGTAGTATTAGTCATGCATCAACGCACTACTTAAATAGTGATGCACAACTTCTTTTACGAAACACTAGCGGCGATTCAACAGCAAGAACCGTTCTAAAATTAGTAAGTTCAAGTAGTGGAAACACATCTTCTATTGTCTATGGTAATGGTTCAAGCACATTTACAATTGATGATAGACAAAATGAACGTATGCGTATCGACTCCAGCGGCAATGTCGGTATTGGTACTAGTAGTCCTGCTTACGCTTTAGATGTTGCTGGCGACATAAGAACGTCATCTGGAGCTTTGCGTGTAGGCGCTACTGGCGGAGATACTATAGATATTTTCCAAGTGAGTGGTGGCGGTTATCTATCTCAACCCGGCTCTAGATGGTTAGGTTTTGGCACTAACAACACAGAGCGTATGCGTATCGACTCCAGCGGTAATGTTGGTATAGGTACTTCGTCACCTTCCGCTAAATTAGACGTTGCTGGCACCCTCTCGGCGAGTGGTGACGCGACAGTTTCGCGGAGTGCCGTTGGCGGCACGGTTGGTCTCACAATTCAAAACTCCGCAACGTCTGGTGCATCTGCTGCCCGGCTCCAACTTGACGTTAGTGATAGTTCGACGGCTGATCCTTACGTCTGGTGGTCTACCGATAGCACGAACGTGTATGCCGGTATTGACAATGACGATAGCGATAAATTCAAAATTGGTAACTCGTTCTCTACGCCGTTCGTTGCATTCGAGAAAACCACGAACAACGCCACCTTCACTGGCACCCAACATATCCTTTCGCAAGCAACTCCGTCTTACCCGCCTAGTGGCAAGGGGGTAGAAATCCTCTATGACGGGGCAGGTGATAAGGGCTTGATCCAGTCGTATGACCGCAGTGGTGCAGCCTTTAAGAACCTTCGTTTTAACGCTGCGGCCTATGAGTTTAATATAGGCAACGCCACCTTCGGGGGTAATATTGGTTTTAGCGGTTCTAATCCAAATATTCTGGGTAACGACGATGACGGTGTGCTTATTGTCAGCGGAGGTATTGCAACAAATGACGGCGCTAATCTTATCCTGTACGGCGGGGCACACGCCACACTAGCCAACGATATCCAACTACGCGCGGATGCTACGGAGGTATATCGTTATGATCATTCTGCAACGAAGCATGTATTTTCCGCAGCAGGGTCTGAGATAGCAACAATCACCAGCAGCGGCAACGTCGGTATTGGGACTAGCTCCCCTAGTTCTTATGATGCTTCCGCAAACAACCTTGTTGTTTATGAAAATGGAAATGCTGGAATTACCATTGCTTCAAATACAACCACAAGCGGAAGTATTTATTTTGCTGATGGAACAGCAGGAAGTGAACCATACCGTGGTGTAGTTCAGTACAATCACGCAAGTGATTATATGCGTTTTCTTACGCAAGCAATAGAACGTATGCGTATCACCAGCAGCGGCAGGGTCGGTATTGGTACAAGTTCGCCGGTGTATTTATTTGATACATATAATTCGTCAACGGGTACGGATTATATTGCTGGACGGTTTTATTCAGCAGCTGCTGAGTCTGGTGAATCACGCACATGGCTAAAGGTTGAAAAAGCGTCTAACTTTGGCGGCGCAATCGGCGGCTATCTCACTCAAGGCGTTGGTAGCGGTTTGTTATTAGGTACGCAGAATAGTTCAGCAACACCTACTGAACGTATGCGTATTACCTACACCGGTAATGTTGGGATTGGTACTACGTCACCCGCAGTAAGGCTTCATGTTTCAAGCGGTGCTTCGAACGAAGTTGCTCGTTTTGAAGGCACTAATACTCCTTACATATCTATCTACGACACTGGTGTTCGCCAAGCATATTGGATTGCCTCTACGAGTATTATTTTACGTACAGAAAACTCAAAAGATTTGGACATAGGCACGCTTAATCCAAATGCGTTTCTTTTCACAACTAATAATACCGAACGTATGCGCATCGACAGCAGCGGTAATGTCGGCATTGGTACTTCGTCACCTTCCGCTAAACTTACAGTTTCAGGCGGTAATGTTCGTTCCGATAATGGATATAATGTAGAATGGGGAACATCATCAGTTGCAGCTTGGAAAGGTTATAGCGGAGCATCAGGTTATCTTATTGGATATACCAATGGCTCAGAACGTCTGCGCATCGAAAGCGATGGCGGCGTCAAAGTCGTCAACGCTGCCTACAATCCGCCGACCACGGACAATGACCTCAGTTTTGATCAGTCGGCCACGAATAACTTTACCTGTACACCTACCGGCTCCGGCACGTTGACGTTTACCAATCACACGGCTGGTCAGAGCGGCAACATTCTGCTGGACAATAGCGGCGGACATGCGATCAGCTTGGCAGCAACGACCAAGGGTGATGCCAATCTAGCGACGACGATCTCGACGGCTGGCGTCTATTGGCTGAGTTATTACGACAATGGCACGAACGCCTATGTCACCACTAGCGCAGCGCTTGTCTGATTCTAACTTATCCCTAAAATAGGAGCAAACAAATGGCACTCACTTGGTCTATCGTACAGCTTGATTACGCTTTATCTCTCGACAACGAATCCGACGTGGTCAATAACTCTCACTGGCAGTGCATTGATTCTGATGATCAAGGCAATCAGGCACGAGTCTACGGCTCCGTGGGTATCCCGACTGACGACCTGTCGAACTTCACGCCCTATGCCGATATCACCGAGGCGCAGGCACTTCAGTGGACGAAGGACGCCCTCGGAACAGAAGAAGTAGCCTCTATTGAGGCGAACGTAGCTGCTCAGTTGCAGCTTGTCGAAAACCCTACGGAGGGAAGCGGCACTCCGTGGGCGTCTTAACCGCCGCATAGCATAGGAGCGAAAAATGGGAAAAAATGAAAAGACCCCCATTATAATTGACGACGTTGAGTACCAATACGAAGATATGACCGCAGAGCAGCAGACGATGGTCAACCACATTGCTGATTTGGATCGCAAAATCTCGTCGGCCCGGTTCAACCTAGACCAGTTGAGCATTGGCAAGGAAGCCTTCGTCAACATGTTGAAGGCTGCGCTCGCGCCAGAAGAAGGGGCTTAACTCTTTGCTAAAAGCAAAGTAAAATATAATCGGCTTTAGACTAGGGACTAACTTAGATGACCTCCACGTACACGGCTAATTCCGGCATCGAAAAGCCCGCGACCGGCGACCAGTCGGGTACGTGGGGGGATACCCTTAATATCAACATGGATATCGTAGACCGCGTCATGGGCGGCGTGGGGCCGATCACCCTCACGGGTACGACACACACTCTACTTACTGCTGACGGGGCGCTTAGTGAAGGCATGTACCGAGTTTTGGTGCTAGGAGGATCGCCTTCCGGCACGAACACTATTACGGTAAGCCCGAACGATCAGGACAAGATGTACCTTGTCTATAACAATTCGGGGCAGAGCGCCGTCTTCACGCAGGGGTCGGGCAGCAATGTCACGGTTGCCAACGGCGACGCAAAGATCATCTATTGCGACGGGGCCGGGGCCGGGGCCGCGGTCAGCGATTTCACGGCCAACCTTGCTATGTCGTCCGTTAACATCACGGGCGGAAGCATCACGGGCGTCAGCATCACCGGAATTACAGACCTAGCCGTAGCGGACGGCGGCACAGGGGCCAGCACCGCTGGGGGCGCTAGGTCCAACCTTGGCGCAGCCGCCAGCGGCGCTAACACCGATATTACTTCTCTAGGCGGCTTAACAACGGACATTGCAGTAGCTGACGGCGGCACTGGAGCTTCTACCGCCGCAGCCGCTCGCACGAACCTCGGCCTTGTGATCGGCACAGATGTGCAAGCGTATGACGCCAATAACGCGGTCACCGACGCGGCTCAGACGTTCACCGTTAGCCAGCGCGGCACGATCACCGTCGATAATGACTTGTCGCTGGATTTGTCAGTCACGAATAACTTCAAGTGTACCCCCACCGGCACTGGCACGCTGACGTTCACGAACCACACCGCCGGACAGTCGGGCAACATCCTGCTCGACAACAGCGGCGGTCACGCGATCAGCTTGGCGGCGACGACCAAGGGCGATGCTGACCTAGCCACAACGATCAGCACCGCTGGGGTATACTGGCTTTCGTATTACGACGACGGCACGGACGCCTATGTCGTCACAAGCGCGGTGTTTGCATAATGAGCATTATCCAAGGCACATCCAAGGCGGCTGGCGGTGGTTACACCATCGATCAGTCGATCCGGTTTAATGACGACGACTCGGCCTACCTTAGCCGGACACCAAGCAGTTCTGGCTCTGCTACAGACTGGACGCTATCAACATGGCTGAAACTAGGTAATTTAGGAACAGACAGAGTTATCTTGTCTGCAGGTACGGGTGGCAACCACGATTGGATACAATTTCAAAGCAACGGTACTTTACGAATTGTCCGATCTGGCTCTAGCATTTTGGTCAGCAATCAAGTTTTTCGTGATCCATCAGGTTGGGGAAATTTAGTTGTTGAAAGTGATCTTGACAACGCAATTGCTTCCGAAAAATTAAAAGTTTATTGGAATGGATCAGAAATTACTAGCTGGTCAACAGATAATCGGAGCAGTTATTCAAGTTGGGTTTATTTCAATCAAAATGTAATTCACAACATTGGCCGAAGATCAGGCAATAATGATCGTTATTTTGACGGCTACATGGCCGAAATCTATTTCATCGACGGTCAAGCATTAGGTCCGGACAGCTTTGGTGAATACAACGACGACGGCGTGTGGATACCCAAGGCATACACAGGCAGCTACGGAACCAACGGTTTCCACATCACAGGCGAGACAGCCAGTGATCTGGGTGAAGACTTCTCAGGCAACAACAATGACTTTACCAGCAGCGGACTAACCACCACAGACCAGATGCTGGATACGCCTAGTGATAACTATTGGACATTAACGCCTTTAGATAGCAACAGCACGTTAGCAAACGGTAATCTTCAAAATAAAGGCGGTAATAGCACTAATACCCATGCTCCTGCTTTTCCAACAACCGGTAAATGGTATGTTGAGATTGATTGTAATGATATTAACACCGGAACTGCTGGTGCACATTTCTTTGGTATCTGTGACGCATCGGTAAACTATAATCAGAGTTTTACCGATCACGCAGCAATCAGTGCAGGACAACAACGTGGCGGGCAGCTAAAGAAAAATAACTCTAATACTACAACAGGAACTGCCGTAAATGATGGAGACATTATTGCATTAGCTTTTGATGCTGATAATTTGACTTTGGATTTGTATGTTAATAACAGCCAATCAGGTAGTCAGATTACTGGACTAACAGATGTTCAGTATAAGTTGTGGATACAGGATGGTGCGTCACCTCCGGACATGCAGGTAAACTTTGGACAGACTGGAGGCTTTACCTACACCCCGCCAACAGGCTTCAAAGCCCTGTCCACCGCCAACCTAGACGACCCAATCATTGCCAATCCGGCAGTACACTTCAACACCGTGCTGTATGAAGGCAACGGCGGCGGACAACGTGTAGGTCAGTTCCAGCCTATTACTGAAACTTACACTGTGCCTAACAGTGTTATTTTTAATGACGATGACTCGGCGTATCTAACAAAAACCTTTGCCAGTGCCGGAAACCGCAAAACTTGGACATTTTCGACGTGGGTTAAGTTCGCCACTATAAAATCAGACAATACGCTATTCAGCAGTTGGATTAGTTCCGGTGCATCTGCTTATCAGTTGATTTACATTGACAGTGCCTTCAGGTTACGGATTGAAGACCAAAGCAGCAATAGAATAATAACGAATCAAGTTTTTAAAGACGCAAGTGCTTGGTATCATGTGGTAGCCAGAGTTGATACAACTGATGCTACTTCGTCAAATCGTTTTCAGCTTTGGATCAATGGGGAAAGAATCACATCCTTTTCCACTGAAGTACAGCCGCCTCTTAATTTTGAAGGTAATATAAACAAGGGCAGTCAGCCCCATTATCTCGGTCGAAATGGATATAGTCTTGCTATGCTTTATAGTGACCTATACCAAGCCGAGACGCACTTCATCGACGGCACAGCACTAGACGCATCTGACTTCGGTCAGCTAGACGCATCAACAAATAAATGGATTCCAAAGGCTTACTCTGGCAGCTACGGGACCAACGGCTTCTACCTTGACATGGAAACTGCACCGGGTACTGGCAGCGGCGCTGGTACTGACTCCTCTGGCAATGGCAATAACTGGACTGAGTCAGGTCTTGCTGCGGCGGATCAGGTAACTGACAGCCCGACTAATAATCAAAGTGTATTAGATGCAAATAGAATTGATGCTTATACTTTAAGTCAAGGTAACCTTTTTACAAATGCTGTAGGAGACGCAGCAGCAATAGGAACAATTGCTTTTGATCCGCAAGACGAAGAAGGTTTTTACTTTGAGGCAAAAGTTACAACTGCTGCGACGTATCCTAATGTTGGAATAAGAACATTAGCAGATATACCAACAGGCTCCGGCATGTCTGGTAATACTACGGGCAGATATGCTTATACTGGCAGCAATGGACAGTTTGATGCTGAAGGCACTGGAGTATCATATGGAGATGTATGGGCTGGAACTGCTAATAAGGTAATTGGGGTTTATATTAAGGCTGGAGAACTTTTTTTCAGTGTTGATGGAACAATACAAAATTCGGGAACACCCGCTATAACTGGTCTTACCGGACTGATGGTTCCAACTGTTTTCTATGATGCTGGTAGTGGTACACACGCCTCTTGGGAAATGAGATTTAATTCTTCAGATTGGTCAACAACTCCATCTGGATATAAATCCATAAGCACCGACAACCTCCCACTAAGCAATGGCGACCTATCTGCATTTGTCTGGATCAAGAACCGTGACGCCGCAGACAACCACATGCTCTTTGATGCAGTGCGTGGTGCAACAAAAGACCTGCATTCAAATGTTTATAATGCTGAAGTTACCAATCCAAACACACTAACTCGCTTCCTGAAAAATGGTTTTGAAGTTGGCAATGATGTAGAGGTAAACACCAGTGGTGAAAGCTACGTGGCATGGCAGTGGCTCAACGATAGCCTGACAACAAGCAGCAACACCGATGGCAGCATCACGTCTACGGTGTTAGCCAATACTACCAGTGGCTTTAGTGTTGTTGGTTACGTTGGCAACTCTACATCAGGAGCAACTGTAGGTCATGGCCTTGGTGCAGTTCCTAAGATGATGATCCTTAAAGATAGGGATGTTATAGAAAACTGGGTCATTTATCACGATGTTTTAGGCCCAACAAAATTCATGTACTTTACAACTGACGCCGCCTTTACGGTTAGTAACCGATGGAATAACACTGCTCCGACAAGTTCAGTTTTTACTTTAGGAAATGAAACTCAAGTTAATGCAACGGGACGAGACTACGTTGTATATTGCTTCGCAGAAGTAGAAGGCTTTTCCAAATTCGGCAGCTACACGGGCAATAGCTCAACAGATGGTCCTTTTGTGTACACAGGATTCAAACCTGCATTTATCATGACTAAGAGAACGGACAGCACAGGGGATTGGATGATGGTTGATTCCGAAAGGTCTCCATATAACTTAGTCGAAAATGCACTTTTCGCAAATTTGACCGACTTTGAAGACACCACTGGAGATAGAGTGGATATTCTGTCTAATGGCTTCAAACTCCGCACTACAGCCCAGCCAAATGTCGGTACACTGGTCTACATGGCCTTCGCCGAATCACCATTCAAAACAGCTACCGCCCGATAGGAGGCCCCCATGACGACTATATTTAAATGCTGCCACGGGCAAACCATTCGACCGGGCAAGGCGTGGACCGATCAGACCGGCGTCACGCATCCGGCATCGTGGCACACCTACAGCGCGGAGCGCAAAGCGCAGCTTGGCATCACCGAGATCGTGCAACAGCCGCATCCTGACAGCCGGTTGTACACTTGGTCATATAATGACGACGGCACGGTCAACAGCACGGCAAAGCCGCTGGACGACGTAAACGAGGTGGACGCAAACGGTGATCCGCTGCTGGACGACGATGGCGTTCAGGTGGTCACACCCGGCGTTAAGTCAACGCTGATCGCGGAGGTCAAGACGCAGCAGGGCGCACTGTTGGCGCAGACTGACTGGGCCGTGATCCGCAAGGCCGACACCAACATCGACGTACCTGCCGCGATCCAGCAGTGGCGCAACGAAATCAGGCTGGCCGCTGCGGCGATGGAAGACCAGATCACACAGGCCGCGACGACCGACGCCATCGCTGCGCTGTTCCTGACGTATACGGTCGCAGATGACGGGACGACCACTAAGTCTGGTGTCTTGTTCGATTGGCCGGAACTCCAAGGTTAGGGCGTTTTCAATGCCGCTCAGTAAGCTTCAATTTAAACCGGGCATCAATACCGAGGTAACCCCCTATACCAATGAGGGCGGTTGGCTTGACTGCGATAAAGTCCGGTTTCGGTTCGGGTTTCCCGAAAAGTTGGGCGGTTGGACTAAATACGCTTCACAGACCTTTGCGGGGGTTTGCCGCTCCCTTCATGCGTGGGTCGCATCGGACAATTCTAAATACATGGGGGTGGGGACGCACCTGAAATTCTATATTGAAGAAGGCGGTTCTTACAACGACATCACACCTATCAGGCTAACGACCACCAATACCGCGACCTTTTCTGCGGTAAATGGGTCAACGACAATTACGGTTACAGACGCGGGTAACGGAGTAATCTTAGGCGATTCAGTGACGTTTAGCGGAGCTTCTGGATTAGGCGGAAATATAACCGCGGACATCTTGAACCAAGAGTACTTAGTTGCAAGTGTTGTAGACCCAAACAACTACACCATTGAAGCCTCGGTGAGTGCGAATGCTTCTGATACCGGCAACGGCGGCGGTTCCGTAATAGCTGAGTATCAGATTAACATTGGAATCAACACCGTTGTTCCGGGCACTGGCTGGGGTGCTGGAACGTATAGCCGCGGGACGTGGGGCTCCGCTGCAACAACGGTTGCAGGCGGCGGCTCTCTTCGTCTGTGGCGTCAAGACAACTTTGGTGACGACCTCTTATTCAATATCCGGGACGGCGCGATTTATTACTGGGACAAGTCCCTTTCTCTTTCGAGCCGGGGTGTTGATCTCACATCGCTAAGTTCTAGCGCCCCCTCTGTGGCTCGCCAGATTATGGTGTCCGACCGAGACAGGCATGTCCTCGCTTTTGGTTGCAACCCTTTTGGAAGCTCCACGCAAGACAAGCTGCTCATTAGGTTCTCGGACCAAGAATCCCTGACCGATTGGGAGCCCACGGCAACAAACACCGCTGGCGATCTTCTCGTCGGCGTGGGCTCGGAAATCATCGCTGCCGTTGAAACACGCCGTGAGATCATTGTCATAACGGACGAGTCCGTTCATTCGGTACAGTTTATCGGGCCTCCCTTTACCTTTGGTATAAATCAGGTTTCAACGGGAATAACCATTGTGGGGCCGAATGCCGCCGTGGCTGTTAACGACTTGATCTTCTGGATGGGCCGTAACCGCTTTTACGTTTACGACGGTCAAGTTAATGTTCTTCCCTGCACCGTTCGAGACACCGTTTTCGACGACTTTGACTTGACGCAAGGCGAAAAGACATATGCCGCGGTAAACTCAGAATTTGGTGAGGTTACGTGGTTTTACTCGTCAAACGGCGCTTCTGTTAACGACAAATACGTGACATACAACTTTGTCGAAAAGGTCTGGTATTACGGCACAATATCGCGAACTGCGTGGATTGACCGTGGCATTAAAGATTACCCTGTGGGTGCTGCCCCGAACGGTTATCTCTACAACCACGAGAACGGCCTTGACGACGACGGCAGCCCGATGACCGCGTA
>Ga0222714_10006930_pt1 | contig 10472 bp, 22 predicted proteins | sample C33_3DmetaG_FD_165048 | JGI IMG/M metagenome (GOLD analysis project Ga0222714, IMG submission 165048) | Estuarine water microbial communities from San Francisco Bay, California, United States - C33_3D | ecosystem: Environmental > Aquatic > Marine > Unclassified | place: USA: California... | reverse complement strand
AGCACCTAACGAGTAAGCCTGCGCGATACCTAAACGAAGATTCGACTCAGCGAGATCTTTTTGCTTAGCGGCGTCAAAGATGTCGTACTGACCTTGACCCAAAACCTGTTGCTGAGCTGCAATACCCCCTAAATAAGGAGCTTGCATGGTGGAGAGCTCTTGAGCTGCAGTCGTGAGCCGAGTGTTATAAGGACTCAGCTGTGCGAGATAAAGTGCAGCTTGACCACCATAATCAGGGTTGACAGTCCCACCGCCACCGCCGCCGCCTCCGCCGCCTCCGCCAAAGAGACCTCCCGCGAAACCGGAAGCTAAACCACCTACTGCAGCTGCTGCAATTGCTGGAAGTGCCATTTTATCTAACCCCGTACACCCAGTTTAAACTGGAAAGGAGCAAGAGCAGCCTGAGTTCCCTTCGTCATAGCGTCCATAACGCTGACGTTAGGTGTAGCAGCAAGTGACATAGCCTGAGCCACAAGGCCTGTATTAGCTAGATTCGCTGCGATTCGGGTTTGTTCAACCGCACCCCACTGCCTCAGCCTTTCAAGTTCAGCTTGACGGCGGGAAATCTCCAGACCTTTCTGGTAGCTCTGCTCGGAGAGAGCTTGCTGAGCACGGAGCAGTCGATCAAGCCGAGCTTCCTCGAGTGCGTTAATCGACTCAGATGAAGTTTGACCCTTGAGGATATCAAGAACAGCCTGTAAGTTTGGATCTATAGTCTGCTGAGCTTTTTCAGAAGCGTCAGGGAAATTAGTCGGCGGCGGAAGCGGAGGCGCAGGGGGAACCTCAAGAGGAGGAGCTTTTTGAACAGGAGGAAGAGTACCTCTGGTTTGAGCTTGATCTAAACCAGTAGCACGTTGACCGGTCATCTTTTCCCACGAGGCAACGCTTTGTGGGCCGTAATCAGGTCCTCCCCAGACCTTTATCTCCCCATTAGCGTCTATATAAGTAGTCCCAGGAGGCATCTCTCCTTTAGGGCTCGGCCCTTCCCCAGCCATACGAGGTTTTTGGGTGCCTCCAAGCACTGCCCCGAGACCGAAGAGACCGGCACCAACTGCAACTGGAGCTAAGAGAGGTAACATCTTTCGTACTAGAAAGCCCTTCCGACTTCAGAAAGGACCGGGCTATTCTCTAGTTTACTCGTAGCAAGGATGTTTTCGATAGCAGAGTTCAGAGCACTTCCTGCAGCGCTGTAACCAGAAGAAATTCGCTGACGCTGCACATCACCAAGCGTCTTAACTTTTTCCGCCTCTAAGCCATAACCAGCCTCAAGGGCACGCATTGCGTATTCAGCTTGCGCTTTTGCCCGCTCTTGTTCGATTAAGCGCTGATTAAAGGTCTGAGCTTGATACTCAGCTCCTTCAATCGACGAACGACGATACTCTTCCGGAGTCGGAGGTTCCTCCAAACGCTGGCCTGTTGCAGCACCAATAGTCGAGTTCCATAAACGGATGCGTGGGATCTCGTTTTGGTACCACTGGGTGTACCCGGCAATAGCTTCTGGCTGAACAAAATACTTACTCGAGCCGCCCATGCCAGCAGCTTGATAAGAAGTCGGGTTTATAGCACCAGCACCAGATTGAAGAATACTTCCCAGCGCATTACTTATAGGTTGAGCGAGTAGCTCAGCTCCTACGCCTGCAGCTAAACCACCTAAGCCAAATCTTCCGACGTTTTTAGGAGATGCAACAGCCTGGAGCATTTGCCCAAACTGAGGACTACGACTGATCTTTGCAGCTTCCTCAGGGCCAAAAGCATTAACCAGGGTTTGAACGAGCTGATTCAAGTCACCAGCAGTACCCCCGATGTTGCTCATAGGAGACCGACGAAAGGGGTTTGCCATTAGCTCCTACCTGGATTGTCGTATGAAGTGCCTGAGGGAGGCTTCTTCTCTAATTGTAGTAAATTATCAGACGACGAACTAAAGATGCCACGCTCTCTTTGTTCCGGAGAAGGCATCACTGCCGTCTGAGGAAAGTTAGAACGAATGTAGGCCTGAAGGAAACCAGTAGGGTCTAAATCAGGCGCAATCTTCCGAACGTCGCGTTCTTTTAGCTGTCGTTCCCGTTCCGTCATATCACCCCAGAGCCTGATACTCGACAGAGGGAGGAATGGAGGAGGAGCTAGGTGCGTTCAGAACAGAATACTGACCGCCGTAGTTAGGCATGTCGTACTCAAGGGGACGCTGGCGGCTCAGATATTCACCACTTTCAAGAGACTGACGCTGCTGACTTTCGAGGAAATCAATGAACATCTCCATCAGCATGGGGTCCTGGAGGAGGATCTCCAACAGACCTTCAACCTCAGCACCATCCTCAGGAGTGGTGACACCAGCGGTAATGCGACGCTGAAGTTGATCTTGTGCTTCAGGCTTGTTGTTGTCGGGGTACCCGTTTAAGGAACGAGTAGCTCCGGTATAAAGGCCTTCCGGCTCGTGCCCCGGCATGGGAGCAGCAGCACGGTAGTAATTACGTAAAACAGCGTGGACAGCAGGAGCCGCCACAGCTCGCTCCGCGTCAGACTGAGGAACTGGAAGACCCAGGACCCGAGCTGCTAGTTCATAATCCTGAGGCGAGAACACCAGAACATACCCCTACTGATGCTTCTAGTTTAGGTGCAATTTGCAAGATATCGCCAGGTTGCACCTTCAAAGTTAAGCAAATACGCTCAAGGACATCGGGGGACGGTATATAACGTTCGTCCAGATATATCTTCCGCGTGGTCGTTGGCGATAAGTCCGAGACCTTACTGAGCTTGAAAGAGCTAATCCCTCGGGAATCCAGCAGCTTTTTCAAGCTGTTGACCAGCGATCCGTGCGTTGTGTAGGAGGAATAATAAGGCATCCCACTAACAACATACTGACTTTTTACTTTAGCCCCTCTTGGGTGATTTTGTAACTTTCATCGAGACCAAAGAGATCAATAAGCTGATTGCAGTATTTTATATTTTCAGAATAGAACTCGTAAGGGTTCCGTCCCAACAGCTGACCTAAAGCAGCTACATTGCACATAATGGGTCGGTCGTCATAAACACTACACTTATTATCAACAAGTTTCTCGCACACACCGTTTTCATCGGCTTTGTAAGGAAAAACTTCCACTGCTGCTCGTAGGACAGGGTTATCTAAGCAATCAACATTGCTAAGAACCTTCCCGATGGCCATACAACAAGCGCCGCATCCAGTGCAGGGGAAACCACCTTCGGACATTCTAAAAACCTAAATTTTTAGAGCGAACAAAATGTAGATCATATTGGGTGTAATCGAGAGGGATACTTGGGTTATTGAACGGTGTCTTGTACACCTCCCCCTCAACGTGCGCCTGCCACGCTGGATTCCACTTGGCGTGAAGATACTGTTTGTTCAACTCATGCGCCCTGTGGATACCCATAGCTAAGGACGGGTCACTACGCCAGGTCTGACTGCCATCAGCATAATCACCTGAAGTTTCACCGTGGTAGTAAGGCTTACCGACGGACATGTTGCGCTTCAAATCGCGATGTTTAAAACGCATCCCATAGTCCATATCCTCGCAATAAGCCGGATACAGGTTCTCATCAAACAAACCGTACTGTTGTACAACCCAGTCCTTTATCGCAAACAAATCCCAGCTGCCATTCTCTCCATGGACAATACCGGTTTCTGCATCCTGCACGCGCTCGACCATTGACGCAAGTAGGCCTGGCGTGAACATAATGTCATGATTTACGATCACCCAATACGGAGCATTCATATAGGACTTGATTATCAAGTTCCACGCTCCTGAGCATCCGATGTTTGCTGGCATGTGGCAAACAACGATCTTTTTGACGTGCTTGTGCGGGACCTTGGTCAGCAGATCCAGCTCCTCGGTAATTTCCCCTCGACCGTTATTGTTAAAGATGACGAAGGTATCTACAGGGTAATCTATGCTATATAGTAAGCGGTATACCCAATAAGGCGTATTAACGACGGCAGTGCCAATAACAGGTATCGTCATTTTCGTCTGAAGCTGGTAGCATGCTAGCACTTACACAGGAATCTGGTGGCAACTTATCTGTGGGGTCCTGAAAAGAGTCTTATCGTCCCCGTTCCTGACCGTGCCTTCCTGATGCACGATGACGATTCCGGTCGTTGTCAGATGCACCAAGTTGGCGTGCCTGAACTACCCATCATCCAGTGGGCAAAACAGACCTTCGCAAACAAAAACAAGGTCTTTATCGACGGCGGCGCTCACATGGGCGCATACTCAATACTCTTAGCTGACAGCTTTAAAGAGGTACACAGCTTTGAAGCGCAGCGACGCACCTACAACCAACTCTGTGGAAATATCTTTTTAAACGAAAAAAATAATGTCCACGCTTACAATGTGGCTCTGACTAACCCTTCCAGGGCTAACACCACCACGACTCTTTCGATTGTTTCCGAAGACGGCGGCGGCTCGACCATCTGCGAACCCCATCAACCGGTTCTCCGTCAAGAAAAAGTCAAAACGAAAACTATCGACAGTTTCCACCTCGAGAACGTAGGCCTAATCAAGCTCGACATCGAGGGCAACGAACTGAGCGCCCTGCAGGGAGCGACACACACCCTCAACCGATGCGGAAAAGTCCCCATCATTTTTGAGGCAAACAACGACGAGTGGTTCGCAGCTAAGAAAAAAGAGCTGTTTAACTACCTGTACGTGACCCAGTACGAAATCAGGGAGATCCGTCCCTTCGACAACATGTACGTCGCAATGCCTAAATCAGATAGCGCTTCCGCTTAAGTCGGGATCCTGCATCATATGAGCCCGAATCCAAGCATCTTTAAGCTGATTGGCCTTGGGCTCAACAAGGTGAAAACTACTCACCACGCCTGATTGGTCCCCTACCTGGACGCGGACACACCCATCCTCAAGCGTAAAAGTTTCGACTGAAGGAAGTTCCATTACTTGATTCCGGCGCCCAAATACAAGATACCTAGAAATAGCGCTAAACATATTGTGGATACGAGTGCGACCGTGTCCTCGTGGGACATTTTCAAAACTCAATTTCTACCAATGTAAGTTCTACACTCGCTTCCTTGAACATCTTTATAGAGAGATCAAAACTCTGCTTCCATCGGTCGGGAATAGGCATATCAGGGGCAACCACACGCTTGATCCCTGCCTGGATTAGCAACGTGCAGCAGGAGTTGCAGGGAATAAAGGGCCAGACGTAAACGGTCGCTCTGTCCAGGGAAACTCCATTTCGAGCAGCCTGAGCGACAACGTTCCCCTCAGCGTGGACAGTACGAAGAAGTTTCTCGTTACGGTCGTTCAAGCGACCGGGTAAATCGGCTATACCTCTAGGGAATCCGTTGTACCCCGTAGCTAGCACCCGTCGTTCGCGCACTGCGACAGCACCGACTTGAGTAGAAGGGTCTTTGCTCCACTGAGCAATATGCTGCGCAAGATCAAGAAAACGTTGATCCCAAGAGCTCATAGTTGGTTCCAATGACGAATAACTCCAGCACAAATGAAAACATTAGTAATCATGTAAGCAAGTAAGACTGAAAACCTTACAATAGCAACATGATCGGCCACACGATCGTTATGGTGTGCTTTATCGCCCAGTGCTCGGGCAACAACAACCCACCAGTACTGTCTTCTCATCGAGGCTTTCTGGTGGTGTAGGTTTTATCTTTAAAAAACTCAAAAAGTGTCTCTGGGTTATAGACAAAACGTTGTTTCACACCAATACGAGGATTGAGCCCCGTAACTTGTAAATTAAACTTCTGAGCCTCTTCGAGAGTCAAATAGTGCTTTCCATACTCAAGCTTTCCTAAACGCCGCCAAGTGCCGACACGCTCCATGCTGATCACGTGGCGCATATAAAGAGGCAGATCCGAGAAAGAGGCGACCCACATTTCTAGATTCCTAAACCTTCTCTGTAATCATGCGCAATAGCTGCATGCTCTTCGATCCTGCACAAACGCCCCTGACAGTGCAAAGAAGGCGTTTTAGAACCGTCCCATAGTACTAACCAGTACCTAATTTCATCCTTACGAGCGTTCTTCTTGAGGACGCATTCGACAAGGGTCCCATAACGCTGACCCGAATTAGCAGCGGCTCTTTGACGACCTTCTTTAGTCGTAAATTGAATCAGGGAATTTTTCGGTCGTTCCGCCACACGGTCACCGACTTCAAAGGATTGAACTGATTTAGTCATCGTTTGTCGATTCGAAGTGAATGCACTCTGAAGCGTAGGAAGTACCCGCCTCAGGGAAATCGAAAGCGCACCCTGCTCTAAGCATGTGAACACAATCTTCACACGATTTTTCTGACTCAACCGAAAAAGTCGTATTTTGAAAAGAAGAAACGCCAAGTAACTTTCGGAACTGCTCCAGAACAGCAGAAGCATTCTCCGCGTCTTTGAAATACTCTTGAGTTACTTCATACGTAGTCTGCGCATACCCACAGAGGCATCGCTTTCTGCGTCGTCGGTGCTGCCCAGTTAGACGACTTTCGATGACCTTAAACTGTTTTTTGCCGCAAGAAGGGCACTCCAAGTAAGGCGTTTGTTGAAAATCTTCGGGGAAAACCATGGTCTTTAATAAAAAGTGCCTCCGGCGAGACTCGAACTCGCAAGCCCTAAAGAGCGACGCATTTTAAGTGCGTTACGTATACCTATTCCGTCACAGAGGCGTGGTGCGCATCGCGAGAATTGAACTCACCTAAGGTCGATTATGAGTCGACTGCATTCACCAGATTGCTAGATGCGCAGTAAAAGGTACACAAATAGGGTCCTTAGCTACAGAAAGACCCTATTACACTCAAACAAGAAAGACTCACGTCTTTACTTTGTCTTTTAGTTTCCGTGCTGCCGTTGCTTTCGCAGCATTGTGCGATGAAGAGCACTTGTAATTACAGTAAGGACCAGGAGTGGAGGGGTTACGGACCGCTCGAGCAGTCCAAACGCGTAATTTTGCCCCTTTTAGATAGAAGAACTTTTGACAAACTGGGCAGGTGAAAAATTGAAGGCCTTGAGACACGATGTAAGAGGGCTGTCCTCGCACTGAAGTAAAGCACAAGAACTCCCTCAGGGCAACGTATTTGCTAGTACACTCAATAAATCATTTTTGTCTCAGAAGGAGACACAGCTTCTCTTGCGTACCGCAGGGCATAGGCCTTACACAAGCGATACACACTGTACCTATCGTTGTCAAGGTTGCTGAGACCTTCCGCAATACACTCATCTTCGGCTCGCATTCGGATCCGAGTCTCCTCGTTTACGAGCGGTCCATTAGAAATGGCCACGCCGCAAAGGAAAAAAGCAAGCGCAAGCACGGAACCTTTGATCAGGATCTGAGATCCAGTGTCTAAAAGCTTCCAAGACTGCCACGCAAGCGCAAAAAGCGGTAGATGACGAGACTTGAGCTCAACAGGGGCTTTGGTTTTCATGTGATGTAACTATGAGACACTCATATAATAACACAGTGCGTACGGGATTACCCCCTGAAAACGGTAAAAACGCTTAAGTCACAAAGAAAAGCAGTCTTTTGCTGCCTTGAGGGGTGCGTAGGTCAAAAAACCGAAGGTCCACCGTGGTTTTGGGTGGCGGGCCTGTACTTTATACCCCTGTAACAGAGCCAAAGCGTAGCTCGGTGTACCAGAGCCCACCAGTCCCTGAACAATTCATGGTGGCGCTCGCGGTCGTACTGTACACCGCGATACGTAATAGTAGTCATGCCCTTAAAGAGACTACTATTACACTAGAAAATGGTAGTATTAGATACCGTTTACTAAGCTACACAAGAAGTTAAGAAATAATTACGGTTATTTAATATCAAGTTCCCCGTTTTCATCCCATGTAAGGTTGGACATAAGACCGTATTGGGGCGTTTTACGCACAGTGCTGGCTCGTGGGAAAGATGTTGTCTCACAGCCAGACGAGAGCGCTATTAATTTGCTCATAGACGCAACAAGTTTTTCTGAGGGGGACTCGGCTTCCATGCCCATCTGTGAGATTCCTCTGACAATAAGGGACTCACCTAGGCTCCTGGTGGAATCTTTTTATTTCCTACAGGTTAAAGAAAACCTTAAACCCCTTTGAGCTGACCGGATCGAATGGCGTTGATCAAAGAACCGCCAAATCGATCGGCAGCTTTCTGGGCATTGCCTTCACGCCTGTCGATCCGCTGCAAAACTAAATCACGGAACTCATCCTGAGCCATCGGGAAAATGGGATCTTGGCCCACGGGGATCCCGCCCGCGATCTCGGTAGGAGCAGAAAAAGAGCTCTGAATGTAGCTATTCAGGAAATCTACACCCTGCTTAGTCAGTTCTTCGGCTTCCTGTTCAGCACCTAAACGGTAACCAGCACCCTGGTGAAGCATTAGAAGCGATCAACTCTTATTTATTAGTATAGCGGCAGCACTGTAAGACACTTAACGGCTGCTCCGCTATTGCCGTGCCGCGACGAACAGCTAAGCTGCGTGTGCTAACAAGACTATACAAAATCAATGAACTTGATTCGATTTGGTATACGTGAAGATTACGGCAAGGAGTACATCATGACTGTACTTACAATCAAGGGGTACTCCTTACTTCAAACAAGTATTGGTGTCGACAATTTAGATACATGGCTTCAGTGGCCTTACATGAGTGTTACTGCAGGATACAATACACTATTTTCGTTCTACTGCTCTCTCGGTAGGGTGTATTTCGATTTCGATTTACTTAGTCGTAACTGGACAGACGACTAATTTAATTAATCGCAAGATTCTATGGAGTTAGGGCGGTAAACAACTAGCTAAAATTAAATAGACAATAGGAACATCGAATGCGGATCGCTGGGTCAATCTTTAACGCCGATAAAAATGATTCCACAATTGCATCTGACTACGATGATCGCTTGAGGCATCGCGAAGAAGCTCGTATTATTTACGATATGATTATGAAGGGAGATATCCCTAACCCCGGTGAAGCGACGATGAAGAAACTAATCGATCAGATCAGCGGAATTGAATTACGAGGTGTCTAAGCTGATTGTAAAAAAACACTAAAAACCACTATGTCTGACAAAAATCCTACTTCTAGTAAAGACTTGCCCTCAATTTACATAGAAATAGCGGAAGAACACGAGGATGGGTCTTGCACCGTAAAGTTTATTTGGGATGAGCACGATCCTGCCCTTTCAGAGTGGAACAGCTTGTCAGATGACGAGCGAAGTGAGTTAATAATAAAAACTCTTTCTGACTTGAAAGATAAACCTTTGAACTAAGTACAAGAAGTCATTCCGCTCCACGGAACCATTTGCGTTTTTCAGAGAACCACTCCGCCAAAGTGGTCGGATCCTGCGGTCCCGAAAGGTGGTTAGACGGATCAGGATCCCCCAAATCCATTTTCTGCATAAAATCGTCCAAACTACCCTCCGGTACATCACCGTTAATAGCTGTACGTCGCGCTCGGCGAAGCATCGCCTCCACAGAGTGATTGACCTTAGCCAATTTTTGGATCCACTCCATGTCCTTAAACTGGACTTCACCACCTTTTGCGACTCGTTCACAGATAAATTCAACTCTCTGACGGGTGCTCGTCGAAAGCATGTGGAGGCTCCCAGTTATACCAGCCTAAGACGCTAAAAAAGGTTTAGTGCGCCGCATAAAAACCTAAAAATTCTTGAAAAACTCTTCAGGTCCAGGATCTGCACCCGTTTTCAGAATTATTAGAGCACGTTTGTAGAAGTGACTGTTCGTTTTACCTGCTTCTTCTAGCGCATCTTTGACTTTTTCCCACTTTTTTAGGGTGTCAGAGTCCATGAGGCGCTTTAAAAGTATCTTATAACTCTAGGCGACACGAGATGTAAAACTTTTTTGTGCTGAATATGTTCATAAATGCCTGAACCTTTAATAAGACTGCTTATTGGCTTCCTTATTAAAAGTTGAAGCCGAAAATTTTAATAAGATTTCCCGTCTTAGCATAAATAAGTACCCTGATTTCGCCCCGTGGCACGGGAGTGGAACACGCCTGTGCGTGCGCCCTGGAACAGCACGATTAAAACGGCGCTCGATACAATAGATAAACACAATGAGCACTACTTCGAGAGCATGGATACGCGACATCTGATCGCGGCAGACCTACTCCGAACTTACGTGGTCTTTTTAAAAGACCTTATTAAAGATATAGAGAACAGAAAAGATAACACTTTTGAATAACAGGTTAAAAAAACCAAAAAAATTTAACAGGTCGTCCCACGCGGCGAAATTTTTTTCGTCAGGCCTATCAGTATATTGATACTCAAAACTCTACCCCCATTTTTCCCGCTACAAAACCAGATACTTCTCGCCGGGCGCGGCGGAATTGCTCCTTATGGAAAAAAAAGAAATGTCGGGGAGGAAAGTTTATATCCTGCGGGTAAATCTTTGCCCCTTAAATATCATTAAGTTATGTTAAATGTATCATTTAGTATTGTGAAGCTGTATTAATACATCTGTTCTAGTGGGGGTGACCTATCACGTTTTATTTCAAAGCTTG
>Ga0222714_10006929_pt1 | contig 10472 bp, 14 predicted proteins | sample C33_3DmetaG_FD_165048 | JGI IMG/M metagenome (GOLD analysis project Ga0222714, IMG submission 165048) | Estuarine water microbial communities from San Francisco Bay, California, United States - C33_3D | ecosystem: Environmental > Aquatic > Marine > Unclassified | place: USA: California... | reverse complement strand
TACGGACCTAGCTATTGCAGACGGCGGCACCGGCGCTTCTGACGCTGGCGATGCTCGTAGCAATCTCGGCCTTATCATCGGTAGCGATGTGCAGGCGTTTGACGCCGACACCGCGAAGACCGACTTAGCGCAGACCTTCACCGCCAGCCAGCGCGGCACGATCACCACCGACAACGATCTCAGCTTCGACCTCTCGGTCACGAACAACTTCGCTTGCACGCCCAGCGGCACCGGCACGCTGACGTTCACGAACCACACGGCTGGGCAGTCGGGCAACATTCTGCTCGACAACAGCGGCGGTCATGCGATCTCTCTGGCGGCGACTACGAAGGGTGATGCCAATCTGGCGACGACGATCAGCACGGCTGGCGTCTATTGGCTGAGTTATTACGACAACGGCACGAATGCCTACGTCGTCACCAGTGCGGCGCTCGTCTGATGTCGATCATTCAGGGAAACAGCAAGACCTCTGCGGCTGGTGGCTACACCATCGACCAGTCGATCAGGTTTAATGACAACGACTCGGCGTATCTGTCTCGCACACCGGGCAGTGCTGGCGACCGTAAGACGTGGACTTTTTCTTCGTGGGTTAAACGGGCAAATCTTTTTAACGGATCAGTTCCACAGATTATTTTTAGTGCTGCAAACGGAAGCACTTTGGACTTCATTATGCAGTTTGGGCAGACAGACGACACGCTGAGAATAAGCGATTATTCCAGCGGCTCTGCTTCAAACCTTATCACAACTCAATTGTTTCGTGACCCTTCCGCTTGGTATCACTTTGTTCTTCAGTACGACACCACACAAGCGACTTCCTCTAATCGTATGAAGTTGTACGTCAACGGCACACAAGTAACAGCTTTCGGCACAGCAAGTTATCCGTCGCTGAACTACAACAGCGCTGTAAACAACAACATAGCCCACAACATTTCACGGGGTGCTTACAGCGCAAACGGGTATTTTGATGGATATCAGGCGGAGATAAACTTTATTGACGGTCAAGCACTAGACCCAACCAGCTTTGGTAAATACAACGCTGATGGCGTGTGGGTGCCGATTAAATATACGGGTAGCTACGGAACCAATGGCTTCTACATCACAGGTGCAACAGCCAGTGACTTGGGTGAAGACTTCTCAGGAAACAACAATGATTTCACCAGCAGTGGACTAGCCACCACAGACCAGATGCTGGATACGCCGACTGATAACTTCGGCACGTTTAATTACGTGACAGGACAGGCACAAACGCTTTCAGATGGTAATCTCAAGTCTACAATTTCCGCGTCACAGGGCGTTTCTTTAGGTACGGTTGCCGTAACTAGCGGTAAATGGTACTGGGAAGTGACAAATGGAAATAACAATATTGGCGGTTCGCGCAAAGCACTTGGTATTGTTGACGTAGACAATTTTATCATCACAAGCGGAGAGTATTTTGTCGATGATGCGTATGGATGGGGTTACGTCGAAAACGGAAACAAAGAAAATAATAATAGCCAGTCTGCTTATGGCAATGTTTTTGATACCGCCGGTAAGATTGTTGGCGTAGCTCTTGACCTAGACAACGGCGCAATTTGGTTCAGCAACGATGGAACGTGGCAGAACAGTGCGACAGTTGGTGAAATTGAGGCTGGCACAACTACTAATGCCGCATTCACTAGCCTTTCAGGCACGTTTGTTCCTGCGTATTCTGACTTTAGCGGAAACGCAACGGCGAACTTCGGGCAGTCTGCTTTCACATACACACCGCCTACCGGCTTCAAGGCCCTGTCCACCGCGAACCTGACCGACACCACTATAACGACCAGCGGGTCGTTCACCGGCAATGCTGCGGCAGATGGCCCGTTCATCTATCTAAACGGTGTTCCTACCGCGATGACGATCAACGGCAACAGCGTCACGTTCGCCACCCATGCAGACAAGCTGGCAAATGGTTTCAAAGTTAGATCGTCTTCTGCGTCATATAACACGGTCGGCTCAAACACATATTCAATCTCAACCACAGCGCAGGCATTCAAGAACGCCAACGCGCAAGAGAACCCATGAGGTAAACATGGCTACGATTTACAAATGCTGTCACGGGCGCACTATCCGACCCGGTAAAGCGTGGGTTGACGAACACGGCGTCACGCACCCGGCAAGCTGGCACACCTACAGCGCCGCGCAGAAAACCGCGCTCGGCATCACCGAGATCGTCGAGCAGCCCGCACCCGACAGCCGCCTGTACACTTGGTCATACAACGCAGACGGCACGGTCAACGCCACGCCTAAGGCGCTCGATGACGTGCATGAGGTCAACGATGACGGCTCGCCCATGCTCGACGCTGGCGGCAAGCAGATCGTTACGCTTGGCGTAAAATCCACGCTGATCGCCGAGGTCAAAGCGCAGCAGGGCATGCTGCTCGCACAGACCGATTGGGCTGTGATCCGACATGCCGATACTGGCATAGCCGTGCCCGCCGCGATCCAGCTTTGGCGCAACGACATTCGGCTTGCCGCCGCGCAGATGGAAGATGCCATCTCGCAGGCTGCGACGACGGACGCCATTGCCGCTCTGTTTATGACCTATACCATCAACCCTGACGGCACGACGACCAAGACCGGCGTGCTGTACGACTGGCCTGTGTTAGGCTGATGCGAGCGCCGCTGGCACTTCTGCTTCTGCTGGCTCTATCCAGCCCCGCTTCAGCACTGGAATGTTTCGATAGAGAGCAGTTGGAAAATTTTCTGGCCAATGATCTCGACGCAGAAACCATCGGAATGGGTGTAGATCAGCACGGCAATCTGCTGCGCATGCACGTCACGCCGTCCAAGAACTTTGCAATTACCATAACGTCAGCCCAGGATACTTCTGTGATGTGTTTTCTCCTAGAAGGTACAGGATGGGTGGAAAAGCCAAAACTTGACAAAGAAGTCTAAGAGTGATAGAATAGGTTAAAAGGAAAAAGGCAATGACTGTCGAATCTGCCAGCTACATCAGCCAGCTTAACTCGTCGCAGCCGACTGCTAGCGATAATATCTCAGAAGGCGACGACCATCTTCGCCTGATTAAGTCGGTTCTGAAGACGCAGTTTCCCAATCTCGGTACTACTGCTGTAAACCCTACGTCAGCGCAGTTCAATAAGCTAGGCTTTGAGCCGGGTTCTGTGATCATGTGGGCGTCTAACACCGCTCCGAACACGCAGACCATCAGCGGCATTAACGACTGGCTGCTTTGCGACGGCACCGACTACAGCACCGTCACCTACGCCACGCTCTATAACGTTATCGGTAACGTCTTTGGCACTTCTGGCTCCAACTTCAAGGTTCCGGACTTTCGCACATACTTCCCCGTAGGCGTGGGCGGCAGCTTCGTTCTCGGAACTTCCGGAACCGCCAGCGCAGCTACCGGAACCGGTACGCTTAAGTATATTCCGATCAACTTCATCATCAAGACCTGACCATGATCGAATATCGCGGTGAAAAATTCTCAGGCTATAACAAGCCTAAGCGCACTCCCGGCAAGAGCAAGAAGTTTGCAGTATTGGCCAAAGAGGGCGATAGCGTTCGCTTGGTACGCTTTGGCGATCCGAACATGACGATTAAGAAGGACATTCCGGAGCGTCGTAAGAGCTTTCGCGCCAGACATAAGTGCGACAGCAATCCCCCCAGCAAACTGTCTGCTAGATATTGGAGTTGCAAAAAGTGGTAAAAGAATACGGCGGTAAGGAAACCTACGCTAGCAAGGCCGCTATGCGTAAGCACGAAAAGTCTGAAACCAAATCAGAAGAGCGAAAGGAAAAGAAAATGAAGGGTAAGAAGAGCGGTCTCGGTAATCGCGCGGTTCCGTCCAAGGGCGGCAACACCACGATTGCGAAGATTAAGAGCGGCGGCAAGGGTAATCGCTTTCCGAAATGAACCTTCGCGAACGCGCCGCACAGGCCAAGATAATTCTGGACAATGAAGTCTTTCAGAGCGTCCTGCTCCAAGTAGAAGACAATCTTGTTCACGAATGGAAAATCTCTGACAACAGAGAACATAGAGAATCCTGTTGGTTGCGAATTGATGCTCTGCGTTCAATCGTAGAAGAACTCGAAGCAGTCATTCAAAGCGACATGATCGAAGAAAAAACAAAATCGAGGTAATACAATGAGTGACGGCAAGACCAATCCCGCAGGGGAAGTCGAACAGCCTAAACTTTCAATGTTTGATGTCATGTTTGGAAGTGCTGAGAACACCAATCCAGAAGTAACATCAGAAGAGAATCGCAATCTTGCATACGAAGCGCCGGAAGCTGAAGCCGAATATGAAATCGAGGCAGAGGCGGAAGCGGAAACGGAAGATTACGATTCTGACTCTCTTGAGGTAGACGCAGAAGAAGAACCCGAAGAAACCTCTCCTAGGTACTCTGTCAAAATCGACGGAGAAGAATTTGAGGTCACTCTGGAGGAACTTCGCAGCGGCTATCAGCGGCAGGCGGATTATACCCGTAAGTCGCAGTCTCTTGCAGAACAGCGTAAGGCTTACGAAGCCAACATCAACGCGGTGCAGCAGGAGCGGCAGCAGTATGCTCAGGTTCTCGGGCAGATGGCTAACGCACAGAACGCAGAACTCCAGAAGTATCAGGAGATCGACTGGCGTCAGCTTAAAGAAGACGACCCCATGGAGTACATGGAGAAGCGTCTTGAGTTTCAGGAAGCCCGTGAGCGAGTAGCGGCGCTGAAGAGCGAGCAGCAGCGAGTTCAGCAGCAGACCGAATCCGAGTTTATGAGTGTCTTGCAGGAGAAGGTTCAGCGCGAAGCCGAACTTCTCTCAAAGGCTCTTCCGGACTATGCCAATCCTGACGCCAATCTTCGTACTGCGGTGCGGAACTATGCTCTTGGGCTTGGTTTCTCTCCGCAGGACATTGACGGCATCACTGACCACCGAGTAGTCCTTGTGCTGCACAAAGCGATGTTGCAGGACAAGGCTGAGAAGGGTGTTCAGACGCAGCGCAAAGCCAAGGCTGTTCCTAAGGTCGTAAAACCTGGCACCCCGGAGTCTAAGACTCAGCGCAGCAACAGGGCGTTTCAGGCTAAGCGAGAGAGACTGGCGAAGACAGGCAACACCAAGGATGCCGCAAACATCTTTCTGGATCTTATCTCTTAGCAAAGGAACTTTATCATGGCTCAGCCTACTGGCGTATACGTTACGTATAGCTCGGTTGGTCTCCGCGAAGACCTCGAAAATGTCATCTATGACATGTCCCCCACGGACACTCCGTTTATGTCGATGGGCGGTCGCATGGACGCGATTGCCGTCAACCACGAATGGCAGACCGACGCTCTCGCTGCTGCAAGCGGCGCGAACTTCAACGAGGAAGGTGCAACGCTCACGGCTGCGAAGCCCACGGCTACCACCCGCCTCGGCAACATCTGCCAGATCGCTCTGAAGACGACGCTCGTCTCCGGCACGCTTGACGCGGTGTCGAAGGCTGGTCGTAAGGAGGAGCTTGCCTACCAGATGTCCAAGCGTGCTAAGGAACTGAAGCGCGACATGGAGACCTCGCTGGTCGGTGTCAACCAGTCGAAGACCGCAATGGCTGCGGACAGCACGGTTCGTAAGCTCGGTTCGCTTACCTCGTGGGTTGCCACGAACATCAGCGAAGGCGCTTCCGCCAGCACTCCCGGTAACGGCACGGCTCGTACTGACGGTACGGCGCGTTCGTTCACCGAGACGCTGCTGAAGGCGTCGATCCTTTCTGCGTACAACAACGGCGCTGACATCAAGTATCTGATGATGGCTCCGACGCAGAAGCAGACGTTCTCCAGCTTCGTCGGTGTCGGTGCGTCGGGCGGTTCGTCCAATCGCATCGAGGCTGCGGATCAGCGCATCATCGGCGGCATGGACATCTATGTCTCCGACTTTGGCGAGATGGCTGTCGTTCCGAACCGCTTCCAGCGTTCGCGCGATGTGTGGCTCCTTGATCCGGAATACTACGGTATCGCTTATCTGCGTCCGTTCTTCCAGAAGGAAGTCGCCTCGACCTCTGACGGCGAGCAGCGTGCGATCATCACCGAGTACACTCTCGTTGTCAACAACGAGAAGGCGCTTGGTGCGGTCTACGACCTCTCGTAAGCTAAAGCGGGGGAGGGGCTACGTGCCTCTCCCCCAACTTAGAGGTAGCTATGAAAGAACCAATCAATACCCGTTTCATCTATGATCACGACAGCGACAGCGCTGTCTTTCACCGCACTCAGGATGTGCAGCCTCTGCTGGAGATGAACAAGCGGGAACTTAACAACGATTCCCCCTATGGCGGCACTAGCACCGCTGGAATGCGCAAAGTCGCCAGCATTCCGCTCATCATCATCGAGAAGTGGAAGCGTGAACTCGGCGTTGACGTGATGAACAAGGACCACATGCCGAAGGTCAAGCAGCTTCTCAACGATCCTGAGTACAAGTGGCTTCGCACGCATGAAAGTGTTCTCTGATGGCTCTAGCGACCTATTCGGATTTGAAGACCAGCGTTGCGAACTACTTGAACCGCAGCGACCTGACTGATGTCATTCCCGACTTCATAACGCTCACCGAAAATCGCCTCAACCGCGATCTTCGCGTTCGAGCGAACATGGTACGTGCCAGCACAACGACCACTTCTGGCGTTGCGTTCTACGACCTGCCTTCCGATCTGATCGAGCTTCGCAACATCACCTACGACGATTCTAGCTCTAACAGCTACTCGCTCAGCTACCTCTCCCCCGAGTCGTTGACGCGAGAGTACGGGGGTAGCGTAAACGGCTACCCTCGTGCCTATACCAACCTTGGCAAGAATGTTCGCATTGCCCCGGTTCCGGACGGTGCCTATACCATTGGCATCAACTACTACAAAAAGCTCAATCCGCTCTCCGACCAGAACAGCAGCAACAACATTCTGATCGAGTATCCGGATTTGTATCTGTTTAGCTCTTGCATGGAAGGTGCCGTTTACCTGAACGACACCGAACAGCTTACGCGCTTTGCCACGCTCTACTCGCAGACGCTTAACGACGTGCGCACTGCCGAAGACGCTGCTCGCTACAGCGGCACCGTGATGACCATGACTGTTCAGGGCGATCCCGGTGCAATGGTGCGCAGAGGCGCTAAATGAGTACCAACTGGGTCATTGACCTGTTCGACCTCATACAGGAATCCGGAGGCAATCTCCTGACAGAAGACGGCGACTCGCTCATCTGTCTGCAAGAGTTCAATGCCACCGACTGGACACAGGATACGACGACCGGAAATGGCTAAAGAGCTTTTTGACATCAATCCCGCTCAGACTCCGTTCTCGTTCAACCGAGACCTGTCGCCGTATGACATGCCTCCGACGTTCTTCACCGACGTGCAGAATGTTCGCTTTCTGGATAAGAAGGCCGGCAAGATACTCGGTCACTCTCAGGTTCTCGGTACTCCGTCTGCTGCCCCCTACTGGGCCATTAGCTGGCTCAAGGGTAGCACGTCGCTCTGGGTTTACGGCTCGCTCACCGACCTATACCAGATTAGCGGCACGACGCATACCAGCGTGACGCGTGCGAGCGGAAGCTACACTACTCTGTCCGGTACTACGAATAACTGGCAAGGAGGTGTGCTTGGCGGCGTGCTGGTGGCGAATAACGGCATCGACGTTCCCCAGAGCTATACTCAAGCCGGTTCGCAGTTTACCGATCTGCCCGATTGGCCTGCATCGCTCCGTTGCAAGACCATTGTACCGTTTAAGAACCACTTGGTAGCGCTGAACCTCACCGACAGCGGTACAAATTTTCCGTTCTCCGTGCGCTGGAGCGATGCCATTCCCGAAGGCGCTATCACCAACGGCGCAGATACTTGGAACGTGGGCAGCACCGCTAGCGAAGCTGGAGAGTCTACGCTGGGCGGTACCAAGGGGCATATTCTCAACGCTGTGCAGCTAGGCAACGAGCTAGTTGTCTATAAAGAGGACAGCGTATACTCGCTCAACTACGTCGGCGGTACGTTTACCTTCCAAGTGCGCGAGAAGTTCAAGGACACCGGCCTGTTTGCCCGAGACGCCGTGGTTGATCTGGGCGACGGCAACCACATGATGATGTCCACCAACGACGTGGTGGTACATAACGGCAACAACATCCGAAGCGTCATCGACGATCAGACCAAGACGTTTCTGTTCACCGACATCGACTCGACGTACTATGAAAAGACGTTTCTTGCGCACAACAAGATCAAGAACGAGGTGTGGATTTGCTACCCGTCCACCAATGCCACCAACGGCTTCCCCGACACAGCACTGATCTGGAACTATCGCGACGGCACATGGGCTGTGCGCGATCTGCCAAGCATCAACTTTGCTGCAAAGGGGCTTGTCGATCCAGAGTTGGCAAACACTTGGACGGCTACAACTGGCTCTTGGCAGGAAAACACCTTCACTTGGGCGCAGCAGGTCTACAACCCTGCCATCGACTCGCTGCTGATGTGCGGCACCAACGACACCAAGTTCTATCTTGCAGATTCGGGCACTACATTTGACGGCACCTCGTTCACCTCGATCATGGAGCGAGTTGGCCTGCACGCAGGACGCACCGGCTCGATCAAGTCGGTGACGCGAGTGTATCCTCGCATCGAAGGCACTGGTACAGTGCGTATCAGCATTGGCTCAGAGCTACAGCCCTATGCCGGTGTCTCCTACGCCGACCCTGTGGACTTTGTAATCGGGCAGGATAGCAAAGTCGATTGCCGAGTTCGCGGTCGCTACATCGCTGTCAAATTTGAAAGCACAGCAGACACTATCTTTCGCCTCTCAGGCTATGCCATCGAGTCAGAAGTGGTATCTGACCGATGAGAGAGTTTCTACGCTTTGACCCTACGCTGACGCCTACAGACATCAACAGCCTACCGACATTTCTGGACAACACGCTGCTGGAGATCAAGGCTGTTCTGGAGTTGCTGCGCGACGGTCATCTGGACGTAAGTTACGAAGCTCCTACCAAACCTAGCCAAGGCGATATCAGATATGCAGATGGAACAAGCTGGGACCCCGGCAGTGGAGAGGGAATTTATTTTTACAACTCCGGTGGATCGTGGGTTAAGCTATAAGCTGCTGGACGCTACGCATAGTAAGTTTGCCAACAAAGTCGCAGAGTGTTTCAAGTTTCTGGAGAAGTCGGTTAAGCGCAGCAAGTGCGAAGACTTGTTTGTCGCAGAGGACTTGGTTAAGCGAGTTTCGCTAGGACAGAGCCACCTGTGGATCGCCTGCGAACAGGAAGAGATCGTAGGATGCTTCATAATCGGTTTTGGCAGTTTTCCGCAGGGTAAAGGGATCAATGCCGAAGCCATCAGCGGCAAATTCGACTTCTCGGTGATTACTCCAGTCGTGGAAAAGTTCTACAAAGCGCTCGGGTTCGATTTCTTCGAGATGACAGGGCGCAGGGGCTGGGAAAAAGTGATGAAGCCTATGGGCTACGAGTTCAAAACGATAACGATTCGAAAGAGGTTATAACATGGGTGGTATTTTCAGCAGCCCTCCCCCGGTTGTGGTGCAGGCTCCGTCGCAGATGGCGACCAGCGGTACGACTGAGGTCAAGCCGTATGCTCCGGTAGAGCCTTATATTAAGTCTCTGCTTCCTCAGATTGAAAGCACGTTCTCCGCAGCGCCGCAGCTATACACCGGCTCGCTGGTGCCTACCGAAGCTGCTCAGACCTTGGCGGCTAGAGACATCTACGGTCAGGTGGGTCAGACGGCGTCGGCTTTGGCACCGGCGTATCAGCAGATGTTCTTGCAGGACTATGCTCGCGCCACCGGCGACATCACGCAGGACCCTATTTATCAGGCACAGTTGGGCACTCTTGCTCAGCAGGCTCGCCAGATGACCGAAGCCGACAAGATGGTTGCTCAGCAGCAGGCTATTGAGGCTGGACAGTTTGGTCTTGGCTCGACGGCGCTGCGCGAATTGCAGATGATGCAGCAGCAGAAGCGCGAAGAACTGGCGCAGCGGCAGATGTCTGCGGCGCTCCAGGAATCTGAAGCTCGTCGCGTAGCGGCTATGGGGCGCACGCCGCAGATTGCACAGCAGATGCTACAGGCTCAGATGACTCCGGCTACGTTGCAGGAAGCTATCGGGCAGCAGGTAGAGGCTCGTCAGGCGGCGCAGCTTACCGACGCCGCTCGCTTGGCTCAGCAGCAGCAGGAGGCAGAGCGGGCACAGTTGGTCACTCTTGCCAACCTCTTCGGCGGTCTGGCGGGTCTGGGCAGCAGCACGCAGATGCAGCAGACCAGTCAGGGCTATACCAGTAGTGTGCTGCCGGGCGGTCCTAGCGCGTTTCAGCAGGGGCTTGGTCTTGTTGGAGCTGTGGCTCCGTTTATTCCGGGCTACGGCTCGTCCGACATCGCCCTTAAACGAGACATCAAGCGCGTTGGCAAACTGCCCAACGGTATCAACGTCTACAAGTGGTCTTGGACGGAAGAGGCTAAGAAGATCGTGGGCAACCAGCCCGAGTATGGCGTC
>Ga0222714_10006928_pt1 | contig 10472 bp, 8 predicted proteins | sample C33_3DmetaG_FD_165048 | JGI IMG/M metagenome (GOLD analysis project Ga0222714, IMG submission 165048) | Estuarine water microbial communities from San Francisco Bay, California, United States - C33_3D | ecosystem: Environmental > Aquatic > Marine > Unclassified | place: USA: California... | reverse complement strand
TCATTGATATCTAATTTTGCTCCTGACAATTCAACAATCTCTCTGATAGTAGCTCCACCTTTTCCAATGACTGCAGCGATATCTTTTTTATCTACTTGCATTTTTTCCATCTTTGGAGTGTTTTTTGATAATTCTGTTCTAGATTCTTTTATAGTCTTAGCCATTTCGCCAAGGATATGAATTCTTCCTTCTTTGGCTTGATCTAAGGCTTTTTCCATAATTTCAAATGTAATACCTGTAATTTTAATATCCATTTGCAGTGAAGTAATTCCATCTTCTGTTCCTGCAACTTTAAAATCCATATCTCCTAAATGATCTTCATCTCCCAAGATATCGCTAAGAATAGAATAATCATCTCCCTCTTTAATTAAACCCATAGCAATACCTGCAATTGGTTTTTTAATGGGAACTCCTGCATCCATTAAAGCAAGTGAGGATCCACAAACAGTTGCCATTGATGAAGAGCCATTTGATTCTGTTATTTCAGATACTATTCTAAATGTATAAGGAAACTCTTCTTTTGAAGGTAGAGAAGCATTGATTGCTCTCCATGCTAATTTTCCATGACCAATTTCTCTTCTTCCAGTTCCAATTCTTCCAACTTCTCCAACAGAAAAAGGGGGGAAGTTATAATGCAGCATAAATCTGGATCTCACTAATCCATCTAATGTTTCCAATCTTTGCTCATCATCTTGCGTTCCCAATGTAGCAACCACTAACGCTTGTGTTTCTCCTCTTGTAAATAATGCTGAGCCGTGAACTTTGGGCAAAACTCCTACTTCACATTTAATGTTACGCACTTCATTAAGCTTTCTTCCATCAATTCGTTTAGCGTCTTTTAAAATTTGAGTTCTTACTATTTCTTTTTCAACGTTTTTAAACTGATCATTAATTTCTACAGCTGAATATGTTTCGTCACCTTCAAATAATTTTTTTACTTTTTCTTTAGATTCAACTATTAATGATGCTCTAATTTGCTTATCTTTCACATTAAAAGCTTTTTTTAAATCTTGAGACACTTCATTTGAAATTTTATTTTCTAAATCAGAATAATCTTTTTCTTCAATAATCCATTTTGGTTTTGAAGCTTCTTTAGCAAAATCTTTAATCAAATTAATCACATGTTTTGCTTGATCATGCCCAAATTTAACAGCATCTAACATTTGTTTTTCTGTTAAGCCTGATGCTTCAGACTCAACCATTAAAACTGCATCTTCAGTTCCAGCAACAACTAATTCTAATTGTGAATTTGTGATTTGTTCTTTGGTGGGATTTAAAATAAAATTTCCATCAATTAATCCAACTTTAGCTGCAGCAACTGGTCCCATGAAAGGGATCCCTGATATTGCCAAAGCAGCAGAGCTTGCTATTAAAGACAAAATTTCAGGATCATTATCTTTATCGTATGAAATAACTGTTGGTAACACTTGAACTTCATTTCTAAATGAACTTGGAAATAATGGTCTGATAGGTCTATCAATTAATCTTGAGATTAATGTTTCAGACTCAGTTGGTCTTGCTTCACGTTTAAAATACCCTCCTGGTATTTTTCCAGAAGCATAATATTTTTCTTGATAATTTACCGTCAAAGGAAAAAAATCAATATCGGGTTTGGCTTGTTTGGCTGCTACTGCTGTAGCTAAAATTACCGTATCTCCACAAGTTAGCATGACAGCTCCATCTGCTTGTCTCGCAACTCTTCCTGTTTCTAAAGTTAATTTTTTATCACCCCAGGTAATGTCTTTTTTTACAATGTTAAACATGGGGATCTATTTACGCAGACCTAACTGCTCTAAAACTTTCTTATAAGTAGAGGGCTCTCTTTTGCTTAAATAATCTAATAATTTTTTTCTTCTAGATATAATTTTACTTAATCCAGTATTTGAATGTTTATCTTTTTTATTTTTAGCGAAGTGAGCTGTTAAATACTTAACTCTCTCAGTTAATATTCCAATTTGAACTTCAGATGAACCTACATCTGTTTTATGTTTCTGAAGGCTACTAATAATCTCTTTTTTTTCAATTTTTTTCTTTGGCATAGTTTCTAAATGTTTAAAATTCTTTTGGGATAAAAAAATCCAGATTTTAATTCTCCGAATGCGAGTACCTGGTTTTGATTTTGGGCTATTAACTTCTTAAGATCAATCTCTCCAAACTCCTCCAACATGCTTACTTTCATTCCGTTTTTAATAAGCTTTATTCTTTTATCTTCTAATTTTATGGATGGTATATGTATTAAAACCCTATTAATTTCAAGTAAGTATTTTTGTAACTCTTCTTTTGCTACATTTTTAACAATAAAATCAACATTTAGAGAACTTTTTATAGAAAATAGCCCATATCTTCTTCTAACAATTTTACTGGCATAACCAAAAGTATTTAAGCTATAGGCAATATCTCGGATTAAACTTCTTATGTAAGTCCCAGATCCACAATTTACAATAAAGGACGTTTTTCCTTCACCATGAGATACTATTTTTATATTGGTTATTTCTACTTTTTGGGATTTTAAATCAAATGGTAAATTGTTTCTGGCTAAATTATAACAACGAACACCTTTAATTTTTTTGGCAGAAAATTTTGGTGGCACCTGATTAATAACCCCAACAAAAGATTTTAATATATTCTGAATATCTTCTTGTTTAGGAACAACAGAACATGAATGAACAATTTCCCCTTCTGCATCTAGGGTAGAAGTTTCTTTTCCCCATACTGCTTCAAAAAAATAAGTTTTTTTTACATCAGCAAGATAAGGAATCGATTTGGTTGCCTCTCCAATTGCTACCGGCAATATACCTTCTGCTAAGGGGTCAAGAGTTCCTGCGTGGCCTAATTTTTTTATTTTAAATTTAGATTTAATTACATTTAAACAGTAAGTAGAGGTAAAACCTTTGGGCTTAAAAATATTTATCCAGCCATTCATTGTTTTGTTGAGTTCATGATTATAATTTTTTCAATTTTTTCTGCATAATCAAAAGATTTATCTAAAACAAATTTTAAGTTTGGCAAAAATTTTGCAGTCCAAGATGCTTTGACTCTTTTTTTTACTTCGTAAGAAAAATGATTTAATGCATCCAAGGCCAATTCAGCTTTGCTTCCACTTAGTGGTATAAAATAAACCTTAGCATGTCTAAGATCTGGACTTACTCGAACTTCCGTAATTGTAATATTTCTTGTTGATATCGATGGTAAAACAATCTGATCTTTAATAAAAATATTTGCGATAATTTTTTTTAAAGTTTCTCCTACCTTAAGCTGTCTTTGCGATAAAGGTTTAGAAGTATTTTCATAATCCATTAAACCTCTCTTTCTAACGTAATTGTTTTGAACGCTTCTAATACATCGCCTTTTTTAATATCGTTAAAATCTTTTAAAGACACCCCGCATTCCAATCCTGCTTTAACTTCTTTTGCTTCATTTTTTTCTCTAAATAAACTATTTACTTTTCCTGTATAAATAACAGCACCATCGCGAACTAAACGTAGTTCAGAATTATTTCTTATCTCACCATCTGTTACCCTAACTCCAGCAACTTTTCCTGCTTTTGAAACTGCAAACACCTCAAGAACTTCGCAAGTTCCTTGAGATTCTTCTTTTGTTTCTGGGGCCAATAATCCGGATATTTTTTTTGTGATGTGGTCTAAAGCTTCATATATAATGTTAAAATAAAGAATTTCTAACTTGTAGCTACGAGCAAGGTCTTTGGCTTCTTTGTTTGGCCTTATATTAAATCCTAACAAAATAGCTTTTGAAGCTTTTGCTAGAGTTACATCGGTTTCTGTTATTGGACCTACTGAAGCTAAAATAATTTTGGGCTTAATATTTTCTACTTGAATTTTTTCAATCGCATTAGATAGAGCTTCTAATGAACCATTTACGTCTGTTTTTAAAATAATATTAAAACTTTCCTCTGTGCTTACTTCCCCAAAAATATCATTTTTTTTAGTAGCTGCTATTTTTTTATCTTTTAATTCCTGTTTTCTAAATTCTACAATTTCTTGGACTTTGGAGTCGTCTTCTACTACTACAAAATCATCTCCAGCGTTAGGGACTCCTTGGTAACCAACAATTTCTACTGGGGTTGAGGGAGTGGCTTCATCAATTAATTGACCTGTATAATCATAAATCGCTCTCACTTTTCCGTTGCACGCACCACTTACAAAAAGATCTCCTTTTTTTAAGGTTCCTTTGGTTATTAAAACAGTTGATACTGGACCTCTTCCTTTATCTAATTTTGATTCAATCACCACTCCAGCTGCCGAGACTGTAGGATCTGATTTCATGTCCAATAACTCAGATTGCAAAATAATTAATTCTTTTAATTTATCTAAATTGGTTTTTTTTAAAGCTGATATTTCTGCACTCAATACATCTCCGCCCATCTCTTCCACAATTAATTCATGCTCTAATAGTTGATTTCTAACTTTGTTAGGATCTGCTCCTGGCAAGTCACATTTGTTAATTGCAACAATAATTGGTACTTTAGCGGCTTTGGCATGCTGAATTGCCTCTACTGTTTGAGGTTTAATTCCATCATTAGCAGCAACAACTAAAATAACAATGTCTGTAATTTTAGAGCCACGAGCTCTCATCTCTGTAAAAGCAGCATGACCAGGGGTATCAATAAAGGTAATTAAATTTTTATCATTAACTTTAGTTTGATAGGCTCCTATGTGTTGGGTAATTCCACCATGCTCGGTAGCTACTACATTTGCCTGTCTAAAAGCATCTAATAATGAAGTTTTTCCATGATCAACGTGGCCCATAATAGTCACAACTGGTGGTCTTGAGATAGCATTCTTTAAATTTTTATCTTTTGACAGAATATCTTTTAATAATTTGTCAGGCTCCTCATCTTTAACAATTTCGTGACCAAACTCTTTAACAATAAATTCAGCAGTATCCTGGTCAATACTATGATTGATTGTAACTTTTACGTTTTTTTCTAAAAGAAACTTTATTACAGCACTAGCCCTTTCTGTCATTCTATTGGCTAATTCTTGAATAGTAATAACTTTAGGTACTTTAACCTGTCTAACTATTTTTTGAGCTTCTTCACTAGAATCGCTTGATTGTTTTTTGAATTGTTTTTCTCTTGCTCTTTTAACTGAAGCCAGACTTCTCGCTCTAATTTCCTCTTCTTCATCTTCCGAAAGTGCCTTGGTAATAGTAAGTCTATAATCTCTTTTTTTCCCTGCAGATTTTTTATCTGCTTTTAAAGATAGTTCTTCTTGAATTTTTTTCTTAGCCCATTCTTTTGTTGATTTTGGTTTATCTGGTTCATTAATAATAACTGGAGAAAAAGGTTTTTTGGTCTCTTCTATAACTTCTTGATTTTTGCGTACAGAAACTGACTCTAAAGTTTCCTTTGATTCTTTTTTGCCAAAAATTGAAGAAGTTTTTTGAGATTGTACTTTATTTACAGAACTGGGAGCGCTTCCAGTAAAATTTTTTAACGTTAACTTTTTTTTCTTTTCTTTTGTGCTCATTATTTTTCACCTTAGTTCTCACTAAATATCGAAAACTTTTTTTCTAGCTCGCATAATTAAATCATCTGCATCTTTTCTAGAAATATCAAATTCTTCAAGAATACCATCAAATTTCTCTCTTTTTCCTTTAATTTCATCATATCCACCGATTAGCTCATCCGTGGACAACTCAGCAAAATCTTTTAGAGTTTTAATATTGTCTTCACCTAAAATCAGCAGCATACCTAGACTTAGACCTTTGTGGCTCGCAAGATCGTCTTGAATACCTAACTCTTTAACTCTTTTTGAAATTTCTTCCGCTTCTTCTTCTATAAATTCTTTTGCTCTATTTCTTAATTCAGTAGCAGTTTCTTCATCAAAGCCTTCTATTTTTAAAAAATCTTCCACAGAAGCTGCTGCAATCTTTTCTATTGTTGAAAAGTTTTCTGCAACAAGTAATTGTGCCATGGTAGTATCAATTTCTAAACTCTTAACTAGCTTGTCAGTATTAACTTTAAACTCTGACTGTCTTTTTTCAGACTCTTCCTTATCTGTTAAAATATCTATTTCATAATCTAATAATTTAGATGCTAACCTAACATTTTGTCCTCTTCTACCAATGGCTTTGCTTAAATTATTTTCATCGATTACTACTTCTATTCTTCTTTCGTCTTGTGCAATAATAACTTTCATAACCTCGGCTGGGGATAGAGCACTTTTCACTAGAGCAGTTGCATCTTCTGTCCAATTAATAATGTCAATTTTTTCTCCCTGTAACTCATTAACAATTGCCTGGACCCGACTACCACGCATTCCTACACATGCTCCCACTGGATCTATGGAGCTGTCTTTTGATTGAACGCAGATTTTTGCTCTACTGCCTGGGTCACGGGCAACAGATTTGATAGTAATTGTTCCTTCATAAATTTCTGGAACTTCTTGATAGAAAAGTTTAGCTAAAAATTGAGGATGTGCTCTTGATAAAAATATCTGAGGACCTTTGCTTTCTCTTCTCACATCATAACAATATGCTTTGATCCTATCGCCATTTTTTAAATTTTCTCTAGGAATTAATTCTTCTCTTCTTATAATGGCTTCTGATTTTTGTAGATCAACAATAATATTTCCATACTCAGATCTCTTTACAATACCACTCAAAATTTCACCAACTTTGTCTTTAAATTCCTCAAACTGCCTGTCTCGTTCTGCATCTCTAATTTGATGAGAAATCACTTGTTTTGCGGTCTGCGCTGCAATTCTTCCGAAATCTACTGGTGGAAGCTCTTCATTAATAATATCATCAAGTTTAGCATCACTTTTTTTTTCTAATGCTGCTTCTAAGCTAATCTCAGAATGGCTATTAGTAACTTTATTTACTACTTTTAATTTTCTTCCTAATTCAATCTTTCCTGTAGATCTGTCTATTTGAACATAGATTTCATTTTCATTTCCGTATCTAGTTTTTGCAGCCTTTTCTATTGCACTTTCCATAGAAGTTAGAACAAGGTCTTTACTAATAGATTTTTCATCAGCAACTGCGTCTGCAATTCTAATTAATTCAGTACTATCAATTCTGTTATTAAGCATTTTGGTTTTTAGTAAAAAAAAAGGGCCTAAGCCCATTTCTTAATTGTTAATTTTCAAGGAAATTACTCCAATAATTACAATTTTACAATAACTAAAAAATTTACATTATTTCCTAATTTTTGGGCTCTCTTAAAATACTTTGTCAAAACTAGCCTTTTATTGTCTTTTTTTTGAATAAGAATGGTAGTCGTTTTGCTTACATCTTCCTCTAAAATCAATAAACTTTTTTCATAATAATCCTCGTTATCAGTAGCAAAAAAAAGTCTGCCCTTTGAAATTATTTTTTTTAAAATCATTTTTATAAAATTAGCTTGAAACAATCTTCTTTTGTGATGTTTTTTTTTTGGCCAAGGATCAGGAAATAAAATAAAAACCTCATCAAAATATAATTTTTTAAATTCCTCTAAAAACTCTTGAATTGGACATGCGGAAATAAATATATTTTCAATTTTTTCTCTAACGCACGTAAATATAACTTCAGCAATACCATTTAAAAAAGGATCAACGCCAATTATGTATTTATCTGGATTTTGCTTTGCCAGCTCTATCAAATGGTGCCCCATTCCAAATCCTATTTCTAGCAAAACAGGTTTGTTTTGGATTAGCTTATTGGGATGAAATAAAAATTTATTATAAAACTCTTTTAAAATTTTTTTTTTTCTATGGAAATTTTACGAGATTGATATCTTCCAAAAAAAACTTTCTGTTTAATCATTAAATTTCTTTTTTAAAAATTTCTATGCAATCCACTTTTTCCCAACTAAATGATCCGTCTTTATCTGGAGATCTACCAAAGTGTCCATAAGCAGCTGTTTTTTTGTAAATTGGTTTATTTAGCTCTAATTTTTCTCTAATGCCTCTTGGGCTCAAATTAAAATTGTTTTTTATAACTTTTATTATTTTGTTTACTAAATTTTCATTTTCTTGAAAAATATCTAAATAAATCGATAAAGGTTGTGAAACTCCAATCGCATAGGATAATTGAATAACAGCTTTATCTACTATTCCTGATGCTACAATATTTTTGGCAAGGTATCTGGCCATATACGCAGCAGATCTATCTACCTTGGTAGGATCTTTTCCTGAAAAAGCTCCACCACCATGAAATGAAGCGCCACCATAAGTATCTACAATGATTTTTCTTCCTGTTAGACCAGTATCTCCATCTGGGCCGCCAATAACAAATTTACCTGTCGGATTCACGTAAAATTGATCTTCAGGACAAACCCAGTTTTCTGGCAGAATCTTTTTCACATAAGGTCTAATCATTTCTTTTACTTGTTTTTGATTAACTGTTTCATCATGTTGTGAAGAAACTACAACAGAACTAACTCCTATTGGTTTTTGATTTTCATATATAACAGAAATTTGACTTTTAGAATCTGGACCTAAAAGTTTTAATTCACCTGATTTTCTTGCTTGAGCTAACGATTGTAAAATTTTATGAGAATAAATAATAGGAGCTGGCATTAATTCTTTTGTTTCATTGCAAGCATAACCAAACATGATTCCCTGATCTCCTGCACCCTCATCTTTTTCGTTGCCTCCCGAATCTACACCTTGAGCAATATCAGCTGACTGTTCATGCAAATAATTAAAAAACTCAAGATTTTTCCAATGAAAACCTTTTTGCTCGTATCCGATATTTTTGATTTGCTCTCTAATAACTTTTTCTATTTCATCAGAACTAATTTTCGGCCCTCTTACTTCTCCTGATATTACAACTTTATTAGTTGTGGCTAGAGTTTCGCAAGCGACTCTGCTTTCATTAAATTTTGAAATATATAAATCTAGTACTGTATCAGAAACAATATCACATACTTTGTCTGGGTGACCTTCAGACACAGACTCACTTGTAAAAATGTAGTTTTTATTCATTTTTTTTTCTAAGAAACAAAAGGATTATAGAACTTATAAAAATTAGTAAATAAAATATTTTATTTTCATAAATATTAAATAAAGTTTTTTCATTTTGTATATAAATATCACCTGCTACTGATGATATTTGAGTGAAATCAATTTTTTGATCGATAGTTCCGTTTGGCTTGATACTTGCTGAAATTCCCTGATTTGTTGATCGAATTACCTGTTTACCTTGCTCTATTGCTCTAAACTGCGAATGAACCAAATGCTGAACGGTACCCGAAGATTTATTAAACCAGCCATCTTCTGAAATATTTAAAATAAAATCATAATCTTTCTTTTCTGGATTTAATGTACCTGAAAAAATTATTTCATAACACAATAATGGTAAAAATTTTATTTCATTGTTAACAGAAATGGGATTTCTATTATTACCTTTTGAAAAAGATCCGTATCCAAAAGTAACTTTTTTTAAATTTATTTTTTCTAAAAAAGAATAAAAAGGTATAAATTCTCCAAAAGGAACTAATTTAATTTTATTATAACTAGATAGAATTTCAGCTTTGTTATTTAACAACAACAAACTATTATAAAAATCATCTTTTTTAAATATTGTAGCTCCTAAAATAATTAAATGATTGTTAGAAAAGTTTTTACTAAATAGATCACGATACTCTTTTAAACTATCAGAATTGGCAAATACTCCTTCAGGCCAAATAAATAAAATTTTTTCATTTTTATATTTTTTCGGATTGCTTAGTTTTATCAACTGCTCAACATAAATAGATTGATAATTTTCATTATTAAAATCCTTAATATTCTGGTCAGGTTGCAATATTACAACTTTTAGATCTGAGATTTTACTAAGACTAGTGTTTATTAATAATAATTTTCCAAAGTAATAATTAGAACATAAAACCAATCCTATAAAAATAATATTCAAAAAAAATTTTTTATAATTAAATCTATCTAAAAATAAAAAAGGTAAACAAAAAATTAATATAGATAAAAAATTAAGAGAATGGGTACCTATTAATCTTAAAATCTGAAGGTGTTCCAATGACCAACTCCAAGTATATACAAAAAGATTCCAAGGAAATCCTGAAAACATAATTCCTCTCAAAAAATCAAAAACTGACAGAACTATTGAAAAAACTAAAATAAAATAAACATTATTAGAAATGAATTTTTTTAAAACTATAAATGCAAATCCGTAAAAACAAGCAAGTAACGATGGAATAACAATTAAAGCTATAGGCTTTAAAAAAACCAATTTGTCATCAAAATTTAAAGAATAAATTATCCAATATAAATTAGTTAAAAAATACCCATATCCAAACAAAAAACCTATTTTAAAAATTACTTCCCTAAACTGATCCCTATTTAAAAAGAGCAAATATAATAGTGAGGGAAAAACTAAAAAAGATAAAAAGGTAAAATTATACGGAGGTAAAGTTAGAGATAAAAATCCACCTAACAACAAAGCTAAGATATATTTATTAATTGAAAAAAAAAATTTTTTCATTATTAAGATCTAAAAATTTTTAGAACTTT
>Ga0222714_10006927_pt1 | contig 10473 bp, 6 predicted proteins | sample C33_3DmetaG_FD_165048 | JGI IMG/M metagenome (GOLD analysis project Ga0222714, IMG submission 165048) | Estuarine water microbial communities from San Francisco Bay, California, United States - C33_3D | ecosystem: Environmental > Aquatic > Marine > Unclassified | place: USA: California... | reverse complement strand
TGGATCTTGGTCGTCTCCAGTGCTTCATCCAGCGTGAGCGGCGGCAGGATGGTGGGCAATCGTTTCGCGAGCATGGACTTGCCGGTACCGGGTGGGCCGATGAGCAACAGATTATGGCCACCAGCTGCGGCGATCTCGAGGGCGCGCTTCACCGTCTCCTGCCCTTTCACCTCGCTGAAATCGACATCATCATCCTGTGGCTGGTCGAAGATGCCGTTCACATCCACCCGTAGCGGCGTGATCTTCACTTCACCTTCGAGAAACGCGACGGCCTCGCGCAAATTACGGACCGGAATGACGTTCAAGCCCTTCACCACGGCGGCTTCCGGAGCGTTATCTACCGGCACAAGAATACCTGCCCTGCCTTCAGCCTTCGCGCGCAGGGCCATCGCCAGAACGCCTTTCACCGGGCGGATGGCACCGGTCAGGGCCAGCTCGCCGGTGAGCAGGAAATTCTCCAGTTGATCGCAGGCAAATTGCTCACTGGCCGCGAGCATGCCCACGGCGATGGGGAGATCGAAGCTCGGGCCTTCCTTGCGCACATCAGCGGGGGCGAGGTTGATGGTGGTGCGGCCCATGAGGAACTTGAAACCGGAGTTCGTGATGGCCGTGCCGACGCGGTCGATGGATTCACGGACAGCGGCATCCGGCAAACCCACGACGACGATCTTGAGATCACCGAACGCCGCGTTCACTTCCACTTCTACCGGATAGGCGTCGATTCCCTGAACCGAGGCCGAACACACCTTGGCGAGCATGGGTGTGTTATGAACGAGGACTGGCTGCCTAAGCAAGCCCGATGAGCGGGGGACAGGTAACCAGTTTGCCGAAAGGGCAAACTGATTGAAGTGACTGGCTGGCGGACCGGTATTTACTGCACTACGAGGGCGCAGTCACCGTGCGGTTCGCGGTGGAGGCATTCGCGGAGATACTCCACGATCTGGTCGTTGAGCGTCTGGCAGCGCACGGACCAGCGTTGCGCGCCCACCAGTTGCTTCACGCAACTGCGGAGCCCGGTGAAGCAGATGACGTTCGGGGACTTCACCATCTGTTTCTCCATCTCCTTGCGCAGACAGGGGAAGAAATGCAGTTCGAAGCCTTTGCCCGAATCACAAGCCAGTTGGCGCAGATCCGTCCGGACAATCCGGCCCTGCTTGGGGGGTGTCTCCGGCTCGTTCTTCACCGTCAGTCCGAAACCTTGGAGCACATGCTCCAGCGCTTCGGAGAATTCATTGATGGAAACGTATTCCCGCCCCTGTTCATGTTTGAAGTAATGGAGTACTGCTGCTGCCGCGTGGCGGATCAGGTCGGGATCCAGGGTCTCGATCGCGTCGCCCATGAGCTCCACTGTCACCTGCTCCACGGAGCAGGGGATGGCGTCCCCATTGGCGAGCTTAAAGACCAGGCAGTCGGAACGTAGCTGTATCATGTCGCACCTCCAGTTTTTTAACGGCCTGCACAAAATCAGTGGCTTCCTGGAAGCCACGATAAACGCTGGCGAAGCGCACGTAGGCGACGTGGTCGAGCTCGCGCAATCCTTCCATCACGCGTTCGCCCACGGCCATGGACGGCACCTCATGTTCGTACTTGTCGGTGATATCCTCGGCGATCTGATCCACCAAGGCTTCCATCTTGTCAGAGGGGACAGACAGTTTCCGGCACGCCATCTGGATGCCGGAGAACAGTTTATCCCGTGAAAACTCCTCCCGGCGACCATCATGCTTGATGACCATCAACCGGGCGCGTTCGATCTCCTCGTAAGTAGTGAAACGGTGGGAACAGCCAAGGCATTCACGGCGTCGGCGGATAGTTGACCCTTCACGGGAGGACCGCGAGTCAATTACCTTATCTTCCTGACAGGCGCACTTTGGACAGCGCATAAAAGAACACCACTGCTTCCACCACTACTTCTGGATGTGGTAGAGGAGAGTTAGCACACCAAATATTGTGGCGTCAACGGTCAAGTCCACGAAATGGACAAAATGTGACACACACCTACGTCCTCCGACGCCTATTTTAAGGGCGGCTATCAAGGCGTTTTGCCTGCTCATTGGCGCTAATGATTAAGGCCTTCTGACCATATTGTGTTCTGCACGAATAATGTGTCATGCTGGTCAGGTTGTATGTCGTATTTGGCGCGAGCCATTTTGGTGGTGTTCCTCCTCTGGGCCGCAACTACTTCCGCAGTGGTTCTGGATTGGTCAACCGTAACGTGGTCCGCCGGTTCATTGACCCAGACCTATGATTTGGATGCGGATGGCAAGAATGATGTGACCGTGGCTTTCAGCGGCAACACTTCGGCCTTAACTTCAGGTTCTCCCGCCATTTCATCGGGTTTGACGGCTAATGTGGACTTCTCGACGACGTCGCAAGCGATCACGGTGACCGTCACGTTCCTCAATACGTTGGCGACGGATGTTTCCTTAACCCTCTATAACATCGATGCTGACCGCAAAGGGAGCAGTTCTAACTTCGCGTTTCAGGATGTGGTAAACAACATCTCGGGAACCACGAAGACTGGGACCGCGATTCCTACGGTCACCGTTGGCAGTCTCGTCACCTATTCTGGTGGGACTGCCATAGGTCAGGATGTGGCGGGATATAGCAGTGCCGGTAATGTGAACATGGTCTACACCAACGAGATCTCGAGCTTTCAATTTACCTTTGGCAGTTCAGACAACATTGCCGGTAACAATCCCGACCCGCAGGAGTTCGCCATCTCCAGCATCACTTACCGGAAAGTCCCTGAAGTCGGGGTGATTCCGGCGGCTTTGCTGCTCTGCTTTGTCACCGTTTTCCTGAGACGTCGTGCTTTGAGTCGCGCGGCGTAAGCGTTCATCAAACAATGCTTCGTCCCGCTTGACCACCGGGCCTTGCCCACGGATGATATGGGCATGTTCCAACGTTTTCTTTGTCCCAGTGTCTTGGCCGTCATGGTCGTGGCCACGAGTGTTTCGGCGGCTGATAAAGCGCCCAAGTTCCAGCGTCTCCAAGTGACCGATGTCTTCTGGTCTGAGGGCGCGCATTACGGTGATTTCAATCACGACGGCAAGATGGATATCTGCGCCGGTCCTTACTGGTATGCCGGTCCGGATTTCAAGCAACGGCATGAATACACCAAGCCGCCCGAGAAGAATTATGATGGTGCCAAGAGCTACTCAGATTACTTCCTGAGCTACTGCTACGATTTCGATAACGATGGTTGGACGGATATCCTCGTCTATTCCTGGCCGGGCAAAGACACCTCATGGTATCGCAACCCCCAGAACAAGGGCGGCGAGTGGGAGAAGCATGTTATCTTTGACGTTACGGATGGTGAATCCCCTGACTTCGCGGATGTGACGGGTGATGGCAAACCGGAGATCCTCGCCTACACGGGCGGCCAGCTTGGCTTTGCGGAGATCGATTGGAAGAACCCGACCGCCAAGGCGAAGTTCTGGCCCATCTCCACCACGGATGCCAAGAAGTACTTCCGCTATTATCACGGCTACGGCGCCGGGGATATCAATGGCGACGGCAAGGCGGATATCTTGGACAAGGAAGGCTGGTTCGAGCAGCCCAAGGACTTCCGCAAGGGCGGCGAGTGGACGCAGCACAAATTCAACTTCGTGCCGGAAGGCATGCGCGGTGGCGCCCAGATGCTCTGCTATGACATCAACGGTGATGGCCTGAACGATGTCATCACGAGCTGGGATGCTCATGGCTATGGCATCGCTTGGTATGAGCAGGTCCGCAGCGGCGGCACCATCAGCTTCAAGGAGCACATTCTCGTGAACACCAAGGAATCGGACAACCCGCAGGGGGTGAAGTTCACCCAGCCCCATGCTTTGGTGGTAGCGGATATCAACGGCGATGGCTTGAAAGATTTCGTCACCGGCAAGCGCTTCTGGGCGCATGGCCCGCTAAAGGATGCCGAACCGGGTGCCCCTGCGGTGCTCTACTGGTTCGAGCTGAAGCGCAAGGGCAAGACGGCGGAATTCATCCCGCACCTCATTGATGATAACTCCGGCGTAGGCACGCAGATCACCGTGGGTGATCTGAACGGTGACAAGAAGATGGACGTGCTCTCCAGCAACAAGAAGGGCGTGCACGTCTTCTTGCAGCAGAAGTAGTCACCGACCGCCAAAATCATTTCAGCAAAAAGACGGCCGGAGTAATCCGGCCGTCTTTCCTTTTGGAGCGTGTCCGTCCGGCGCTCAGCATGGTCGGTATTGTCGCAAGAAAATTTTCCGGCAAGAGAATATGCTGAATTCAACCAGATCAGCATTAAATCAACGCATGGAGTTGTTACTTGATGACCATGATGCTGAAGACCAGAATTCAACGGTCTGCATAGTTATCAGAATAGAGCTAAACCATGCCGTTTAAGTCAAAATATCTATTCAATACATACCGACCGCTTGCTTACACAGCACTTGGTCGTAAACGTGCAGTTGAGTATGAACTGCCTCCCTTCATTGATGGCTCGTGCCGACGTGAACCGGATTTTCAAATGTCTTCCCCAGCTATCTCAGCACTTTGTCGCTCTTGGGCTTTTGCGCCAAAGCTGGATGTGGGGCATCACATTGTGTATTGCGCGAAAAAGGCCGCTTACAAAGGCAAAGCAGCCTTCTGGTGCCTAACAGCTTTGCTCAAAGTGGAAGCGCGCTTCGATGACCATTGGGAAGCTGCTGCGTGGTATATGGAAAATGAAGGGCATGTACCCAGCAATTGCATGATTGATTACAATCCGCCAATTAAGTTCGAAAAGACGCTCGGTTATTACGCTAAGGAAGAGAAAGAATTCAAACAAAACTCTCGATACCTGCAACCTTGGGACAACAGCTACAAGAGGCGCGCTGAAACATACCCGGCGATGTTCGCATGCAAAGTAATTGAATGCGCCTTGGAGGCCCCAATCATCGTTACCCCCGAAATGGTGTCAAAGCAGTGTCCGTCACGTAAACTGCCGAATAGCTATCACAATAAATTTGAAATCACAGAGGCAGACTGGAATTGGTTCCAATCTTTGTTTCGCGACGGTCAACGATTGGATTTGTAGGGAAGAATCCGGATTTTCATCCAAAGCACTTCTGCAGTTCTTGCCTGGCCGCTGACCAGCCGAGAACTCTCTTGATGAGATCGGAGGGCGGTCATTTCTCCGGTGGCTTGCGTCTGGATCGATTACGCCCGGGCCAGTCCAAGTCTAACAACATGCCGAGGAAACCCAGACCAACAAAAGTTCCTAGGCCGATCAGTATCGCGGTGGACCAACCGGTCTTGAACACAAACTTGGCGATCAAACCCGCGATGACGGACACGACTATCTTGGCGATGAAAATGACCGCCATGAAAGCGCTGCCAACCAGGAGAACGAAAATCAAGGATCGCACTTGCTGCCAAATCGTCGGGTTCTTGTCCGAATCCGAGATCTTAGCATCCTCCACCTTTTCCGCAAAGGCGGGGTCGGCCTGCATGGTGCAAGGCATACACAGACCGCCAGTCCGCTTCGCGGTAGCGGGCTGGATCTCCGTCTGGCAGGTCCGGCATTTCTCCGGGTTCATGTCTTGGGGTGATAGGAGTTTTTATCCCGAAGCGGGTTAGCAGCCAATTATGAAAAAGCGACTTTTTGAGAATTTTGTGCCGATGGAACCGATGGGGCCGATGGAAGGCTAACGCTGCCACGAAAACTTAGGCAGACTGTTGCCCGTGAAGACAACGGATAACAGAGAAAACCGGTGCGAGGGAAGGAAGGCGGGCAGGAGAGTTCCGCCTGCTTATCCCGCGGTCGCAGGACGGCGGCAAGGAGAGGAATCGGAAGGGTCGAGGACGAGAACGCCCCGACCTGATGGCGCGGGGTTCAGGACGAGGACGATCATGAAAGGAGGCTTGCGAGGTGCTTCTGGCCGAGGTGCTGGTGGATTGGTGGCATGGCTCTTGAGCGTCTGCTTCTACAGGATGACAACATCCATGAGTTTGCCTTTGAAAACGGTCTCTGCTAAGCTGGGCGGGAATCGCCCGAACATGTCTATGAAACGTCCTTTCATCGCCTTATTGGCCCTCGTCGCCATTTTTGCCTCTGCCCTGGTCACGGAGGCGGCTGACCTCCGCGTTTTTATCCGTGGCGGCAAGAAAACCCACGGCCCCGGTGCGCATGAGCATGAACGCTTCCTTGGGGATTGGACCAAGCTCCTCACCGAGCGCGGCATGAAGGTGAGCGGCGGCATGGAATTCCCGACCGAAGCCCAGCTCGACCAGACCGACTTGCTCGTCATGTATTCGCAGGACGGTGGCGAGATCCCGGCGGACAAGCGCGCGGGGCTGGACAAGTTCCTGAAGCGCGGCGGCGGTCTGACCGTCATCCACACCGCCACGGTGCCGAAGACGAAGGAAGGCGCGGATTATCTGAAGTCCATCATCGGCGGCACCTGGGTGCCCGGCTCCACCAAGTGGCTGGAAGGCCCGATGTCTTTCTACTACGTGAACCGCACGCATCCGATCACCACGGGCGTGGCGAACTACGACATGAACGATGAGATCTACTACGACATGGATCTCTCGCCGGACATCACCGTGCTCGGTGGTGCCTACACGCCGAACACCTCTTCCGCCCGCAAGAACGACCAACGCGGTCTGCCCGGCAAGGGCAAGATCACCGTGTATGACATCGCCCCGCAGATGTGGACCTATGAAGCCACCCTGCCCGGCGGCCAGCCGCATCGGGCGTTTGTGCAGATCCCCGGCCACATGTATACGAATTTTAACATGCCGCATTTCCGCGCGGTGCTGTTGCGCGGCATGGCCTGGGCGGCGAAGCGCCCGAATGTGGATGAATTCTGCTCCAAGGAAGAACTCGATTCACTGCGTTATCCCGAGGGTGGTCCTTCCCGGCCGGACAAGGAGTTGAAAGAGCTGGTCATCCATCCGGAGTTCAAGATGAAGCTCGTGGCCACGGAGCCACTCATCAACAAGGTGATGAATGTGGACTGGGATCCGCAAGGCCGCCTCTGGGTCGCAGAGACACCGGAATATCCCGATGGCCGTTATGCGAACGACACCCAAGACCTCGTCCAACGCTGGGTCGATGGTAAAGTGGATCCGGCCACGGGTCGCTACGACCGTCCGGCACACGACAAGATCTCCATCCTCTCGGACACGGATGGTGATGGCGTGATGGATAAGAAAGACGTCTTCTATGATGGCCTCGAATTGGTGACGAGCCTCGCCTTTTACAAGGATGGCGTCATCGTGAGCCAAGCGCCGGATATCCTGTGGCTCCGTGATACGAATGGTGACGGCAAGGCGGACAAGGTGGAGAAGCTCTACACTGGCCTTGGCACGCGCGACACGCATTCGCTCATCAATAACATCCGCTGGGGTTTCGATGGTTGGATCTATGCCACGCATGGTTACAGCAGCAGCCCGAAGGTGACGAATGGTGATGGCTCGAAGGACTTCGGCAACATCGGCTCCGGCGTCATCCGCTTCAAACCCGACGGCACGGGCATCGAGCAGTATTCCTCCAAAGGTGGCAACACTTGGGGCCTGCAAGTCTCTTGGGACAACGAGATCTTCTACACCCAACCCACAAGCGGTGACCTGCTCATGAATGTGGTGTTGAGCGAGAACAATCTCTCCAAAGGCCGCGTGCAGGGCGTGAACAGCTTCAACGTGGTGCGCAAGACCCACGCGACGCATCCGCTCATCCCGTATGACCAGTTGCCTTATGTGCAGATCGATTTCGTGGGCCAATTCACGGCGGCCGCCGGTTGTGTGATCTATGGCGGTGGCGCCTGGCCGGAGAAATACAATTACAACTACTTCACCACGGAGCCGACCATCAACATCGTGCATCATGAAGTGGTCACTCCAGCCGGAGTGAGCTACACCGCCGCGCGTGAGCCGGATCGTGAGAATGTGGAATTCATCGCGGGCAAGGATTACTGGTTCCGCCCCATCGAAGTGCGCACCGGTCCCGATGGTGCCGTGTATCTGGTGGATTTCTACAACCAGGCCGTCATCCATAATGACACCCGAGGCCCGAAGCACGGCCCGCGCAATGCCGCCATCCGTCCGGATCGCGATCATTACTACGGCCGCATCTGGCGCATCGATCACAAGGACGCGAAGAAGCTCGCGTTACCCAAGCTCTTCAGCAAGGACGTCGACGGTCTCGTCGCTGCACTGCGTCATCCGAATGACAATGTGCGTCTGAGCGCAGTGCGTCTGCTCTCCGAGACGGAGAACCCGGCGCTCGCCGCCAAGATCCAGCCGCTGACTGCGGCGAAGGAAAGTGATGCCACCCGCATCGCCGCCCTCTGGACGTTGCATCGCATCGGTGGCTTGAACGAAGCGACCTTGGTCGCCGCGGTGAATGCGCCTTCCATCCCGGTGAAGAAGAATGGTCTGCGGATCGCACAGCTACCGCCGACATCACAGCGCGGACCGGAAACGCAATTGCATCAGGCCATGATCCGGGAATTGTTGGACCCGAATCCGCAGGTGCAGCTCCAGGCGCTGGTTTCGCTCGGCAGTTTCGAAGTGGATGATGATGTGGCTATGGCTCTCGTGAGCGTCTATCCGAAATTGTCGGACGGTTTCTTACAATCCGCTGCGCTAGGGGTCGCGAACACCGCGCCGCGCAAACTCATCACCGTGGCGCTTGCCTCGGCGAACCCGGCACCGCTCCGCCCTCTGGTGATGGCGCTGACCGAGAAGCTCGCCGAGAAACAGGATGCGGAAGAAGCCGCGAACCTGGTCATCGCCATGAGCACCAAGCCGGCCACGGCCGACCCGCTGAAGCAAGCGGTGCTGGAAGCGCTCGTGCAGAGTTTGAAGCCGAATGTACGCCCGGACTGGTCCGTGGCCTTGCAGGCGGCGGTGGAGAAGTTGCTCAAGTCGCCGAATGACGAGCTCGCCATCGCGGCTCTGCCGCTCACGGTCCGTTGGGATACCGGCCGCAAGCTGGACGACACGGTGAATCCGTTGCTGACGGAGATGGTTCAAGCCGTGAAGAGCGCGGACAAGAAGGATGACGAACGTCTGAAGATCGCACAGGCGTTGCTGGCGGTGCGTCACGTGAATGACAGCATCTTGCCGGGTGTGAGCAGTGTGTTGGGCAGTAATGCCTCCGATGATCTGCAACGCGGCATCCTCGAGACCTTGGGCGGTCTGCCCGGAGCCAAGATCGGGGCGTTGATCATCGGCAGTTATCCGAAGTTGGATGCCAGCATGCAGAGCGTGGCGTTCAGCCAGCTCATGAAACGCGCCGAGTGGACGTTGTCCTTCCTGGATGCCCTGGAGGCCAAGCAGGTGGACCCGACCACGATTGGACCGGCCAATCTCCATCGGCTGCGTACCCACGCCAACATCAAGGTGTCGAAGAAGGCGAATGATTTGATCGATGCCTTGCGCGGACCGGAGGCGAAAGAGAAGGATGCCTTGATCGCCAAGTTCTCCCATGCCGTGGAGAAGCCCGGCAACATGGCCAAGGGCAAGGAGCTGTTCACGGTGAACTGCGCCGTGTGTCACAAGCTGGGTGATGAAGGCCGCGATGTCGGTCCGGTGCTCACCGGCATGGGCGCACATGGCCCGGCGGAATTGTTGGTCCACATCATCGACCCTAACCGTGCGGTGGAACAGAACTACGTGGCGGTGAATTTCGAGACCAAGGATGGCGAGAGTTATGATGGCATCGTGGTGCAGGAAAACCGGGAAGCGGTCATCATCAAGAACGCCGCCGGGGAGATGACCATCAAGAAGGACAACATCAAGAGCCGACGCAGCACGGGTCTGTCGCTCATGCCGGGCGGCTTTGAGGTGTTGGGCGAGGAAGGTCTGCGCGATATCCTGACCTACATCTGCGGTGGTGAGCAGAAGTACCGCTACATCGAACTGCGGGATGCTTATACGGCGGATTCCCGCCGCGGCCTCTACATCAAGGAAGAGAACGTGAAAGACACGCTGAAGTTCGTGAAGTTCGGCGATGTGAAAGTGGGCGAGGTGCCGTTCTACATAGCAGATCCGGCGAAGTATGGCCGCAACTTGATCGTGCTCAAAGGTGGCGGGCAGAACACCTACTCCTTCACCTTCCCGCAGAAGGTTGAGGCGAAGGTCGGTTTCGCCGCGACGAAGCTGCACTTCCTCGGCGGTGTCGCCGGCTGGGGTCATCCCTACACGCCGGGTGCTCCGGCGATGAAAGTCACCGTGGTCTATGCCGACGGCCAGAAGGAAGAGTTGCCGATGAAGAACGGCGAAGAGTTCGCGGACTTCATCCGCGTGGTGGAAGTGCCGGGTTCCAAGTTGACGGAAGGTCTGGTGAAAGAGAACCAGTTGCGCTGGTACACCAAGCCGCTCAAGCGCACCGCCGTCATCGAGAAGCTGGTGATTGAAAGCTACGCGAACGGACTCGCTCCGACCACCGTTGCCATCACGGCGGAATTGCCTGGAGCGGGTGGACACTCATCTGCAGAACCCGTGAAAGTGGCCTCCAAT
>Ga0222714_10006926_pt1 | contig 10474 bp, 11 predicted proteins | sample C33_3DmetaG_FD_165048 | JGI IMG/M metagenome (GOLD analysis project Ga0222714, IMG submission 165048) | Estuarine water microbial communities from San Francisco Bay, California, United States - C33_3D | ecosystem: Environmental > Aquatic > Marine > Unclassified | place: USA: California... | reverse complement strand
CACGAGGGGGCGCGATGGACGACGAGTCGCGGTGTGGAGCGCGCAGAGCATGCGTTTGGTTTCTATCGATGGACATTGACTGATGATCGTGATCGTACAGGAGGAGCAAGCGCAAGAGGAGGAGGTGGTCGAAGAGCCAGAGGCGTCGCGAGATTTGGAGGTACGTACCCGCGCGAACGCAGATCGTTATCGATTGAACGAAACACTGACCAATTTCGCGCTCGTTTTTTTTGTTTTATATGTAGGTGAAAACCACGCCGTTTGATCCGCGATTTCCGCAGACGAACCAGGCCAAGCACTGTTACACGCGATACAACGAGTTCCACAAGTGCCAAGCCGAAAAGGGCGAAGGCGCGGAGGAATGCGAACCGTTGGCGAAGTTTTACAGATCTATCTGCCCGACAGAATGGACGGAAAAGTGGAATGAGGAACGCGAGGCTGGCACGTGGCCGGGTCGATATTAAACTGGTGAATACTAGAAATGTACAAACACAAGTGACTTGCGAAATCTTCGTTCGCCTTTGGTATGAGTTTTGTAATGCAAGCTGAGAGGGGGGATTTTTATACACATGTCGCTACGCGCGCGCGCTAATTATAAATTTGCTAGAGGTGTTGTACACGTTCGCCGTCGAGCGATCACTTGGTCCATTCGCCCGAGAGAACCCATGCCATTTGGACGCTCAACCTATCCAAGAGCGCTTGCGGTCCGTCAAGCGCTGGTCGAACATCCAAATGCATTGCCACCGGTGCGCTTCCTCCGAACGGTACGGCATTATAGAAATCAATGACGTACCTCACTTCGGTTCCGCATCGATCGACGACCCAATCGTGTCGATCGAATGGGAGCTTGTAACCCAAAAAATTCAACAGCCGCGCCTTTGGACTGTAGTCTTGCGGTCGCCCTCGAAACTTTAATAGTTTTGGATCAGGGCACGAGTCGCAGTGTCGACGCTCCCACGCCATGACGTGCGCCCAACATCGTTCGTTGACGGCGTTGTGAATTTTCACCACTTGTTGCATATCCTCTGCGCTCGGTTGCCAACCCTTTCGCGTCATCGCGTTGTAAAACATCTCCTCAGAAGGATACTGCCACGTCGACGCTTGAGCTTGATGCTTGGGAAGCTCCGTGCGCGGGCTGATTGGAATCGTCGACGATTCTCGCGTGGTGTCTAATTTGGGCGATCTCGACCACCACCAGCGGCGCGTCGTCGCTTGTTTCATGTCGCGTTCGCTGGGCATCAAGTTGGAAGCGTTGAGCGCCGTCGTCGCCTCATCGTCGCCTTTCGCGGGTACTTCTTCGCTGATGACTGGCGGAAGATCGCGCGCAAGTTTAGCAAACATCGACGCCACGCGTGGATTGTCCATGGTGCTCGTATGCTCTCGACCAGCGCGTCGGGCACTGAGGTTACGTCGTCGTCGTTTACAAACAAATCAATTAAAAATAAGTTTCAAAATCTATGAATTCTCGCCGCCCGTGCTACTCGGAACGGCTCGAATGTTTGAATTCGCTTGATACCACACCATGTCATCATTTACTTTACAGTTGTCATCATTCTTATCGTCATCACCGTCATCGCCTTCGAGCGCGACGCAAAGCGCGCGACGCTCCGCGCACTGTTTCATCACCGGCTTAAACCCACGTTTCAGCGTGTATCCAGGCACGCTCACGTCTCCTCCTAGAACTCGCGACTTCATAAACACGAACGCGCGTAAACCATGCGATCGAGGCGGGGCACAATCCGCCACGAGGGGCACGAATGCGCGCACCGCGCGTCGTCCCGCGCCTTCGCCTTCGCCCTCCACGCCCTCCTCCCAATCCTCATCAAACACGCGCGTAAAATCAATCTCATACATTTCCCGTGGTCGATTCGCCGTCGATGCGAGCGCTATAACCACCGCGCTCGGTCGTAACGCTTCAAACGCGCTCGCGCTCAACGCCTCGCGCGTCGTCTCCAGACTCTCCGCGGCGCATCGCGCCCGTCGTCGCATCTCGCTCGTCACAAAACGCCTCTTGCGACCGCGCGCATGACCATCACTACTATCGTCATCGTCGTCGTCCTCGTCACCACCACCACCACCCACATCACGCACGAGCACGTCTAATCGTTCCGGAATCACGTCCCGCGCGTACAACACAAATCCACACACCGCGCGCGCGATCGCGCTCGACGCTTCGCATCTCGTCGTCGTCGTCGTCGTTCCATGCGCACCACCGCGTCGCATGCGGATCATCGTCTCTCGCATCACCGTCGTGCGGCGGCGGCGGCGTCGCAGTGCTGCCGCGCGCCCGACGCGGGGGAACGGAACCGACGGTCGTGCGGTGACCGACCGACCGCGTGACCGACCGACCAGTCGACGTCTCGTAGTGGACACAGAAGACGACGATGTGAGGTACGAATGGGTGATCGTTTTCGCACCCCACATGGGCTTCGCGTGCATCCAATACGTGAAGGCGCACCCATCGATGGACGCGGACTTCCACGCGCGATTGGGTGACGACGACACAGGCTCGACGGTCGACGCGCATCGGATCGATCGATCGCATCGGAGTGCAAAACGCGACATTCCATGGGCCCGAATAAACCGAAGACGTCGAGCAAGAAGAAACGGCCGCCCGGCGAGAAGCGAGGGGGGATTCCGGGGGCGATTGTCATGCGTGACTCGGATGGCGAATCGGCGGCTGCACCGTCGACGAATGGCGAAGGACGAACGACGGGTGGGGCGCCGATCGAGGTGGACGTCGTGGAGCTGTTACAGAGGATCCGGTTGACGCAGGAGCAGCGGCCGAACGGCTGGTGCGAGGACGTGAGGTTGGGAATCATGCGCGAGTTGGCTGAATTTCCCGGGATAACCGTCGACCAGCGGTCGACGTCGAACGCGATCGCGTTCGATCACGCGGTTTTGGCAAAAAATTATCGCGTGTGTGACTTGCAGAGTCGATTAGCGGTGATTCCGATCGATGACGCGATTTACGAGCAGTCGAGCGTTAAGGCGGTGACGGCGTATCTCGCGCAGCCTTTGGACAAGAGCATGGTTCGCGAGGCGTTGAAAAAGCAACAAGAGGGGCATCGACTCGCAGAGTCGCGAGACAAGACCGAATTTATGCGACGATCGATGTTCAATTCAACGTATCCGATGGAGGTGACGCTGTGGCAAGTGATCGCGATGGAGTGCAAGGTTGGGGACGCGCTGTATGAGTTCATGGCAAAGAGAGCGGAGCTGGCTCGCTGCGAGAGCGACGCGGACAAGACGCGATGCGAACGCGAGCTCGTCAAAGCCATAGATTTTCTGAACTCAAAAGCTGAGGCCATGGCAGATCTCGGTTTGGGGTACGCGAAGGCGGTCGATCAAGCGGGCGACATACCACAGGGCGCGCACTTTGCCCGGCTCGCCTCTCGATGTTGGCGAGGATGCGCGATGCTGTACGAACGCGGCGCGGACATGCGCGAGTACTTAGATGCGAAGAACCGAGCTCTTCGAGACGTCGCACTGGACCTTCGTTACGTCATCGCGTCGAGTTCGGGCAACCTCGGGAACATGTACTTCCACGGCAGGCTGAATGATGAGCGCAACTACGGAATCTCGTACAAAGATTCGCGAGCGACCAAGTCGCAGCGAGCGTTGTGCATATACTTTCTCGAAAAGGGCGCCGAGCATGGCGATTACAACGCCCAGCACTCGCTCGGGAAACTTATTCGAGCTCGCGGAGGCGAAGCAAACATCCGGCGCGCTATCGAACTGTACAAAATGGGCGCCAACAACTCGAATCAAGTCTCGACATACGCGTGCTATCAAATCGGTCTCGAGTACATGCTCCCAGGATCCGTCCATGAAAACCAAGACGAGGCAATTCGGTACTGGAGAAAGGGCGCGGCGACGAACGACGGCACGATGGGTCCACAAATGTGCGCCATGGCGCTACGGATGGGCAAAAACGCCGGCAAGTCGATCGTCACCGAACCCGAGCTCGGCCTCATCGGACCCGCTATGGGCATGTTCTAATATATTGTATCAACATCTACGCCTCAGGTTTTGCAGTAAAACATAAAGATTTTCCAATCCAATCATCCTTCAATCCCAGCGTCCGCGCCAGACGCCGCTCGCCGCCGTCGCCGCCATGCGCGCGCGCCCAACCACCGTATTGTCGAAAAGTGTCGAAAAAGTGAAGCGAGAGAATTGGGTGGCATCATTCCCCCATCCTCGATGCGACCCGATTGCGCGCCGCACCAGTCCGACGCAAAGCCGTGCGCGAACGCATCGCATCGCATCGCATCGCATCGGATCATGATGCCGCACGCACCGAGCGGGGGAAGCCCCGGGTCTGGGCCGACGACGACGAACGCGACGACGACGCATCATCACGCGGGCGGCGTCGTCGGCGCGAGCGGGGATTTCACGCGCGCGCTGCGACGGAATCACGCGCACGCGCGACGGAATGTGCGAGCGCGAGCGTCGTGCGTGATGGCGCACGCACGGGCGGGTGTGAATAGAGGGTATGCGCACGCACGGAGGATGGGTGAGGAGGTTCGGGTGGTTGGACTCGGGACGAGCGCGCGGGGCGGGACGCTCGGGCGTCGGGGCGTCGGGCGGCGCGTGGCGTCGAGTCGGGGACGCGGTCGAGGGGCGATGGCGGCGGCACCGGGTGGGGATATGGATGATGGGGACGTGGATTGGAGTGAGGAGATGCAAATGGGGGATGACGATGGGGAGTTTGTCGTGGAGGCGTTTGATAGTGAAGCGGAATTGGCGCAGGCGTTGTGTTTGGAGGTTGAGGAAAACGCGCGCGGGTGTTTGGAGGAGCGCGGAGCGTTTACGCTCGCCATTCCCGGTGGGTCGGTGGCGAAAGCGTTGTCTGGACTTGTTAGTGCGCAAGGGATCGATTGGGGTAAGGTGCACGTGTTTTTTGTCAACGAGCGTCCCGAAGAAGCCAAGTGCTTGAAGTTGGCCAAGGAGACGTGGACGACAAAGTGCGGGATTCCGGATGCCAACGTGCACGCGGTGATGGCGACTGGGGACTTGGCACTCGCGGCGGCGGATTATGAAAAACAGATGCGTTCGTTGAGCGAAACGCAATTGCCGATTGATGACGAAAACGGTTTGCCAGTGTTTGATTTGATCTTGCTCGGCATGGGCGCCGACGGGCACGTCGGGAGCATCTACCCAAACAGCGCGACGGCGAATGATGAAACGGGTGCCGCCGTGCTCGCGGTAGATATGCCGGGTAAAAAGTCCGTGACGATGAGCATGCCGCTTATTAACACCGCCGATCGCGTCGTGCTCGCGGCGACTGGTGAGAAGAAGGCTGAGACCGTCCGCGCCGCGCTCGAAGACGAGTTGGAGTGGGGACAACTCCCTGGCGCGATGGTGGATGCGTTTTCGACGATTTGGTTCTTGGATTTACCCGCGGCATCCAAGTTACAAGCGTATGAGGATATGGACATGGATAGCGATGGGGATGATTAATTTAAATCAGGACGCCGGGGGCATTTTTTTGGGAAACAACCGTACAAATACATTTTTGGGAAACACGCGGAACGACGGATGGATGGATATGGATGATGCGAAATTTTTAATGTAAAGTTTTACAACAAACGCTCTTTGCAATGCGCGACAATGCTTTTATTTTTTTGTTACTCTAATCAGACAAGTGCGTGCGTGGCGCACTACCAATCGCCGCTTCCTACAGGAGGATACCGTTGGGGTTGCGCCGTCGCCGCGCGCATCATGCTCACAACGCGTTCGCGCAGCTGCGCCACGTCCCAGTCCAGGTCGGTGATCTTGTGCTCGTAAATGAAACCCTTACTGTCGAGTTTATATTCCGAAATCCCGTCAAACCTCGCCTCGTCGGCGCCAATCGAACCCACCAATCGAACCTTGCCGCGCACGCTCCACCTCACGCGAATAGTGCGCACGCCTGAAGAACCTAACGGCGACCAAATCCTCGACACTTCAATCGCTGATTGCGAAAACAACACCGCGGCTACGATGCGCATGAGTTTGAACAGGCGCTTATATTCGCTCATATTCGTCGCCATGACGCCATTTCTACCAGGCGACGAAAACGTCATGGTTTCATCGACGAGACCGATATCGTCGCGATATATCCCCCAGCGCGGCTCTTTCGATAGCAAGTACGGATAATCTTCACGCAACACGCGAATGGCCTCCCCAGACTGCGCGTAAAAGTCATCATCCTTGCTCGAACTCGGGCCTTCGTCGTTTCTCCCTTCAGACTGCGGCGTGGATTCCACAACCACGGCGCGCGGCCGTTGCAAATCCAACGGCGTCGCCGTCGCCGCGCGCACTATAGGCGCGTCCACCACCCGTCGCTGCTGCTGCGCATCCGTTCGATCTCGTTCCAACGACGTGTCTCGAGGCGTCTCCGGTACCACGAGCTTGACGAGCACGCGAACCGCGCGTCCTCCGCCTCGACACGCCGGACACGCCGTGCGCCCCGTGTACCCGCACGCTCCACACCCTTCACCATCACTCGACCATCGCGTACACGCACACTCCGTGCGCCCACTACCTTCGCACCTCGGACACGTCTCCCCATTCCGCTCGTCGTCGTCCTCGTTTCCCGCCCCTCGCAAATACTGCGCGTACCCGGCGAGCACCGCCGCGGTGATCATCGCCTGTTCCACGAACCACGTCGCGGTAAACGCGTGCGGTGCGATGATATCCAACGCTCGCGTCTTCGTCCCCCGCGCCGTCTCCCGCGTCGTCGTTCGCATCGCGCGTCTCCCGCGTCCTCGACCAGCGAGTCCGAGATCTACCCCTCCGTGCCCTCGCGCGCGCACCCCTCGCGCGCGCGCACCGCGACCGCGACCGCAGGAGGACGGCGGCGGCGTCGCCATCGTCGCCATCGTCGCCATCGTCGCCATCGTCATCGCCGTCGTCATCGTCGTCGTCGTCGTCGGACGGACGCGCAATGCCGCGCGTCGCGGTGGTGCCCATGGGATGACGTGGCATCCAAAGCCTTCGCGTCGCGATCGATCGATATCCACGCGCGATGGAATTTGAATTCCATCGATATCGCGCATCGATCGCGCGATATCGATCGTTCCGTATCGGGTCGGGTGTTCGGGTGTTCGGGTGCCGCGGTCGCGGTCGCGGCGTCACTCGCTCGCGTCGTCGTCGTCGTCGTCGTCGCATGGCGTCGGTGGTGTCGATGGCGTCGTCGTCGATGACGTTGATGGCGTCGGTCGTCGGCGCGCACCCGCGCCGCGGTGCGCCGCAACGCGCGGGATTCGCGTCGGTGTCAAAGTCAAAGTCGAAGTCGAAGTCGGTGTCGGTGTCTTCGGGGTCGACGCGGCGTAGGATGGCGATGACGACGAGGACGGGCGCGGCGTCGCGAAAGGCGTTGGTGGCTGATGTGATCGAAGACGCGTCGTCGTCGTCGTTGACAACGTCGTCGTCGTCGACAACGTCGTGGATGACAACCGCGACGTCGGCGAGGATAACTTCCAACGAAGAAGAAGAAGAGGATGGGTTGGAACACGTGTATAAGAGCGCGCGGTGGTTTGAGATTCGTGATTCGGTGAGACCGACACAGGTGGCCCTTGGGTGGGATTGGACGTTCTTGAAGCTTGCGAATTTTAAAGACTTTGACACCGCGCAGGCGTACATGTCGCGTAAACCCGTGCCGTACGTGAGCTATCGCGGTAAGCGATACGTGGTGGATCATCATCACACGCTCGCGGCGCTGGAGCTCTCGGGGTGGGATGTGGATGTGGTCATGGAGGAAATTTTTGAGTACGACGCGGATTTAACCGAAGAGCGGTTCTGGGGAATCATGGAGGGCAAGGGGTGGAGTTTCTGCTGGGACGCCGAGTACAAGCGCATGGAATATTCCGATATTCCAAAGTCTTTCAATTTGACGGCGTTTCGGAATGATGTCTATCGCTCGCTGGGGGGATTTGCGCGACGATACAAGTTACTCAAGCGAGGGAAGATGTTGGAAGACAAGCTCTTCTTCGAGTTTCAATGGGGATATTTCTTCTGGCTCCATCGCAACGACGCGTACGCGCTCTGGCCGTCGTCTCAACTTCAACGTGGATTTGATCGTCTGCTCAAGATGATTGAACAGACGGATGATAGTGAATACATTGGCGAGGGGCACCTCGAAGCCGCGCGTGACGTGCAAGACATGATTTTACTGTCTGAAAAGGTTCTCCAGCCGCTCTACGAAGTGCTCGTAGAGTACATAGCACCGCTGGCGTACGCGTATCAAACCATCCCTGCCGACGAGGATCGTATCGTGCCTGGGTTGAAGAAGAGATTCGGTCGCGAGCAACTCCCAGGTTCCGTGATCACGGGTAATTTTGACTTTATGGAGGAACGTCAAAAGTCTCCCATCCTGCCGTCGTCGTCGTCGTCGTCGTCGTCGTCGTCCACTGGGTCTAAGAAGGATGACAAGAAGGACAAGAAAGACAAGAAAGACGACAGTAAGGACAAGAAAAACTAAGCCATAGCTACGCACCGCGATCATTCATTGTAATACTTAGGAGGTTCCCGTGTTGTTCCAACCCCAAAATCGACGCATCCTTTTCAACCGTTATCCACGGTGTGCGCGCCTCAGTCGTCGGCCATAGTCCATACCCCACGTACTTTATAAATGATGTGCACCGCGCCTAGAACGTCGTTTTCATTCACGCGCGCGTCGACGGTGAAGGCGGTTCCCAGCATTCGTCGATTTAACCGAACGCGAGGCGTCGACGCCAGCGTCGGTGTCGTCGCAGCCGCAGCTTCTCCTCGCGAGGCGTCCGAGTCTTATGCATCATCTGCCGGACGCACGTCGCGTCAACCAGCGCTCGCGCTGGTGTCCATGTTATCGTGCTGCGTGATGTTGTCATCGCAGCCCGCGATGGCGTTCGATGGCGACGGCGCGTCGTCGTTTACCTCGCGAGGGTGTGTCGGCTGTCACGCCGTGGGCGGAAACGTCGTCGCGCCTTCAGCGACACTTTTCACGAACGACTTGACAAAGAATGGTTTGAACACTAAAGAAGACGTGAGTAATTTGATTGCACTCGGACGTGGGAAAATGCCTGGGTACGGCGAAGCGTGTGCGCCAAAGGGCGCGTGTACGTTTGGCGCTCGGTTGGACGCTGATGAAATCGACGCCTTGGCTACGTACGTTCTTGAACGCGCCGCTAACGATTGGAAGTGAGCGCGAAGGTAAACATAGTGTAGACAATAACGTCGGCATTTATTGATGTCGGTGCATTCTTAGCTACTAAACTAGACTTGTGAGATTATTTCAACTAATAACTACTCTCTTCCTCTCACGCGCGCTACTATGCTCACGCCGAAGATCGCGCAGCGATCGTCTCTGATGCCCTACACGCCTCACGAAGCGTCTCTACGAAGTGCAACATTTCCTCCATATCGCACGAAAAATTAACCTTTTCATCCTTGCCCGTGGTTTTGTCATTCAACAGCCAAGACATGTGAAACGCGTGTTCCTTTGCGTCGCCGTTGGTTGACGTACTCACGACGTAGTCTGCTCGGCACGCATGCGATTTTAATCGTCCAACAGTGGACGACGATGCATGTAACTTTAATGCTCGTTCGATATCTCCACGCACCGTACCGTAGGCATCGGCGATAATCTTCGCTCGCTCGCTTGACGTCCCGCAATCTCGTTCAAGCGTTGCCTTCACGTCTCGCGCGTCGAATCCTCGTCGTGCAGCCTCGACGAATACTGCAGACACGCCAGCGACGTGTTCGAGGTTAAATTTCATCTCATCTTCTCGCGTAGATGACGCGTCGTCGGAGACGAGCGCCGTGGAGACGTAGCGCGCGAGGTCATTGAGGGTGTTTGCATCGCACGCTTCAAGCGCTCGAACGTGTTTACTCACGGTGAGCTGCGACGGGAACGGCAGGGCAAAAAACGTCAGTCACGCGAATTCGGGTTAGAACGCATTCGTGCGCGCGCGCGGGCGGAATTTCAGCGTACCCCGAGATCCATGATGCGTTCAACAGAGTCGAGTTGTGTGGACGAGTCCGAGCAACAGTTGCGCAGGTTGGTTTTGAGCGAAAGTTATGTCGCGCGCTAAAAGGCTATGTATGCTAGATATCTAATGCTCTAATGCGGCTAAATAAATGAATCGTCGTTAGCGTAGAACGTGGCGTTCCATCCGTGCTTGTGTATGCGTACAGTATGACCGAAGAGTTCGGCGGTTTTTCGCGCTCGGGGCGCTAGAGCGGCAAAATACGTCGACCGGATGAATTCATCATCCTTGGCGCACAGTATGACCTTGTTATACGCTATGGCAACAGGTGCAAGCGTAGATGTGGGGTCGGCGAGGTAGGCTGCCAAGCCGGATATGCAACCCGGCCAGTCAGTGTTGAAGACGTCGTCTAAAATTACGCAGCCGCGCGCATGCAAGCACGCTTGCGCGAGTTTCAAATCGCTCAAGGTTGCCTCAGCGGTGTGCGAACCATCAATGCTGAACATACGCACCGAACGCAA
>Ga0222714_10006924_pt1 | contig 10477 bp, 12 predicted proteins | sample C33_3DmetaG_FD_165048 | JGI IMG/M metagenome (GOLD analysis project Ga0222714, IMG submission 165048) | Estuarine water microbial communities from San Francisco Bay, California, United States - C33_3D | ecosystem: Environmental > Aquatic > Marine > Unclassified | place: USA: California... | reverse complement strand
TTGACGGTTGTTGTCTTTGACGCTCCAGCAACAGGCTTAAAGGTTCCATCTTGTTGACGTTCGTATATAACGCCACCTGCCTCTTTAACCTCTGGTTGCATAGCCCCTTGAATAGTCTTGGCTGCGGTTAATGCTTTATCAATTGGAACGCCTTTGGAAACAGCAGCAGAAAGCAATCGCTCAATATCTAACCTTGGAGCGCCCATCGTGCGTTCTTCCACAGGAGATGTAGGCATCCCCATTTGTTCAAGGCCAACCTGTTCTTCTTGCGACAGAGGGCGTTGCTGAACAGTAACCGGACGAACAATGCCTGAGCGAAGAACCTCTGGTAGGTTAGTTTCTGCCTGCATTTGTCTTTGCATTTGCTGCAATTGCAAGCCAGTAACGCGATCCTGCACCGCTTGCTGCATAGCACCACGATAGGCTTGCTGGCCTGCCATCAGACCCTGGCCGATGATCTGACCGATATTCTGTTTCTGCGCTGACGGTCCAGAAGCCATAAGCAACCCGATACCGGCGCCCAACAAGCCTTGGTTCTGCGCCTCTCTGCGAAGCCTCTCAGCGTCCTCTGCCCCCATGAGTTGCCCCATGTAAGAGGGTTGGCTTCCAAACAATCGAGCTAAGTATTCTTCCATCACATCCTCACAGCAAAGATATACGCTTGCGCTGTACGGGTTGGGCCATCAAGGAGCCAAAGTCTGCTACCTGCACCTGCTGGCCTCGCTTTATGCCAGGTGGAGGTGGAGACTGTGGAGCAGACTGTTGCATGAGACTTAATCCCTGCATACCCATCCTCGCGGTCGCTGGCGTTCCAGACGAAAACAAAGCCTTGGCTAACGGACCGCCAGCACCAGCAGATGTTGCAGATTGGCCCGTTGCCATCAGCCCAGGTAGACCAAACTCACCTGTTTGCGCTGCGAGCATGGCAGCTTGTTGAGACCCCATCGTCATCCCAGGCAGGGAGCCATAAGCTGCCGATAAAAATGGATTAGCCGCTCCTGTTGCCGCTGCCGCCGTTTGTGCCGCACTAGCCGCTGCCGCTGCTTCTGCTGCTGTTGCGGCCGCTGCCGCCGCGCCCTCAGCCGCTGTTGCTGCTCCAATAACCTCAGCCGCAATAATTGGCTCAGCGCCGCTCATGCTAACAATGCCTTTCCTGCTAGTGCTGCACCAAGTACGCCTGCAAGCGGGTTAGAGTAACTAGGCGCAACCGTCTGCATCCCCTGTGGCGCACCAAAAGAAGATGAGAGGAACGACTGTAAGGCTGCGTAAGGTGCTTGTTGTTGGTAGTTGAATCTCTGGATAGCGTCTTGTAAAGCTGCTTGTTGGTAGCTCTCTGCTGCCTGACCTGCCTGTGCAAGTTGTGCAATGTCCGTGTAGTCCTGTGCGGCCAAGCCTGGAGCAGCACCGATAGCCGCTTGTTGTCTGGCCCTCTCTGCTTCGTAGAGATCAAGCCCCATGCCTAGTGCTTGTTGTTGCCTACCTCTCTCAGCCTCGTAACCAGAGTAACCTAACTGTGCAGCCTGCCCTGCAAGAGCGTTAGCAAGTGCACCTTGTGCGCGTTGCTCTTGGCTCATTAAGGCTTCGTTAGTCCCGTATCGCCCTGCCGCAGAAGCGCGAGACCGCATCTGGTTGATTGCGTCTTGGTACTGAGTCGTTGCTGCTTGGAACCCAGGCTGTAGTGCTGCCGTGTAATACGGATTCTGTCCGAGATAACCGCCTGCAACCGTGTTAGCTAAGACGGGACTTGTCGCGCCTGCCAATGTCTCAGCACGAGAACCACCGAGCGTCGTTGCCAACTGCTGTTGCGCCAAAGGCACAAGCGGGTTGCCTTGCATAGCCCTTGTCTGCATCGCAGAAAGCGCAGATTGTGTCTGCTGAGACGGGCCTACATAGGTCTGGCCTGTGAAAAACTCAGGAGCACCTTGCTGATAGAGTCTTTGCGCCTCGCTTAGTCCGTACTGGACATAAGGACGCATTGTCGGGTCAAGTTCGGTTCTCGTAACCGTGTTTGTCGTACCGCCAGCCATGTTAAACCTCTCTCACCCACTTACGGGGTCTAAAACCTAACGCCTTAGCCTTGCGATCCCAGCCTTTACGCCAAGAATCAAAGCTGATAGTTTTCGCGCCACCATCTCTTGCAATTCGGAGAACATGATCCATGCCTGCATCAAAATCCCCCTTGCCATAAGCAACCCAAACATGCAAATTATCGCCCATAGGCTGCAAAACAACAAAGCCAACAACAGTGTTGTCCTCAACAAAAGCCCAAAGCATTGATCGCTGGTTAAAGCAGTCAGAATAGATGTCCTCCGGTATCCACGCTTCGGGACTCTTCTTGAGAACAACCTCAAGCCCTGGCTTGATGTACTGCCAGACCTTTCTGAGTTCATCTGGCTTGATATATTGCACATTCATCCGACCACCACATAGCCGTAAGTTTTGTCAGAGGTTGCATTTGGAAAATGCGTAATCGTCGCGGACCCGTTCGTAACCGAAGAGATGTAAACCCCACCGTTAGAAAACCCGCTCACAAGTTGCATCGTGGCAATCACCGAAGGAGTCGCAGGTCGCGTAGGACTCGTTTGAGTGGCGATATGCTCGATGATGACCAGCGTTGATGTTGTAGCCCACATCAACTCGATGTAATCATTAGCCGCAAGGTCTAAAAAAAGATTGAGCGCAGCAATAACATGACCTTTTATTGAACCGTGTTTTGAGTTAACTGAAAACCTTGAGTTACTGTCAGCGACATTAGTGCCATTCTTTCTAATCCAAACATCAACATCTTGAATCTGCGAATCATCGTTTGCAAACTGGATTGAGAATTGAAAGTTGTACTTACCAGCAGCCCTTACATTGATCCTCGATGAGTTCGACAAGTAGACGTTATTCGATAGGTCAGTATTAGAAAACGTGATTGCATAAGCCGTTGTTGTGCTCGCGGCAGATTGATCGTTAAGGTCGAAAAACGAGCCGTAAGGGATCGAATCAGCGTAAGCGGCAGCAGAGTAAGGGACAAGGATGATCTTGCTTTCTACCCCTATCCTAGCGTCTGTGATCGTGGTTGTAGTCGCGTTTCCTGTGGCTAACGTGACCGTTCCCGTATTGTTGGTCTTACCGTCCATGATGCCGCGAACAATCTCGGCAACAGCGCGTTGATCGCCACCAAACGGAGGTAGCGTACGGAAGATCATCTCAAACCCTGCGGAACAATCGTGACATCCAGACCTACAGCAGATGACCAGACACCGGAAGGAATGGTTTTTAACCTGTGATAGGTTCCGGCAGACCTTAATCCAATCCGATTATCGTCATTAGCCGAGTAGGTCGAGCCGGTAAAGTCGGTTTGTTGGTTGAGCCTGCGCCTTGAGTTGATCTGAACCGAGCAAGAGCCGCCATCAATAACCGGCCTAACCAAGGTAATAACGCTTGGCGTGTCGTTGAGCGAGAGATCAGGTGTGACGATGTTTGCTGTCAGGTTGGAACCCGAAAAGGCAACGATCTTGGTCCCTAACGTACCCGTCAAGAGGGTAGATGTAACCGTATATCCAAAGGAATCAAGGCTTGCAGGGAGCGTCTCAAGGCTTCCGTAAGCATCCAGTTGCTCTAAGGTAAGGCCGGACGATGAAGTTGTCGTGATCGCGGTAGATGAGGCTATTGTGTCTACATTCACTTCACCGTAAGACCATTTATTGAGGTTAAAGTTGTAGATAAGCACGAAAGTTGACTGATCGACCGTCTTAAACGACCAGATTACAAGGTTCTTAAGCGGGTCTACCGCAGCAGACATCGAGGAGAGTTGCGATATATCGACGTTATTAAAGAACCATCTATCCACCTTCTCGACAGAAATGGACTCGACCGCTTGACCGTTGCACCTGTAAAACCCATCGTCAGACAAAAAGAACGACATCCCCGCGTACTGGATGATCGAGTTGGGTTCCATGCACCCAAGACCCCTAGAGATCGTGTCAAATTGGAATACAAGAGGGCTTCCAACGTACGACATTCTGACCACCGCGCGGTCCATAAACACAATGCCGTACTCGCCGCCTGTCAATCCCTTGACATGCCCACCGTCAGGGATGTCTTGATAGTCCGCTTGGGTCGTTGCAGCAGGAGTCCAGCTCGTTTCATCACCTAACGCACACCACTCAACACGATTAGGATAGACCGTTGCCCCATTGTTAAAGCCAGCAACGACAAAGTCCCTTACGGTCGTAACATACCGAGACTTAGGAGCAGCAGCACCAAGATCCGCAAACAAGGTCGATGAGCCCATCAGGTAACCCTGGAGCCTGTCGCCTCCATTAGCCGCGATCACTCGGTTGCCAAACTGTGTAAATCGCCATTTCTGATCTGATGGGGTTGTATACCCACCGGACTTAGAAACATCAGATAGATTTAGGTTTGTTCCTAGCTTAAAGAGCTTTGTCTCGCCACCCGCAAAGACCGTGACCGCTTCGTCAGGAGCCGCCGCAGCAACCACCGAATTAAGCGACTCTGAAGCCGCATTGCTCCATTCACTGGGCGAAGGTAAAGGGCCATATCCAACCTGCTGAGGGATAACGTTCTTAGCGTCTACAAGGGCTCCAGCAACACCTGGCTGATCTGGGAGCCACTCGCCAAAGTTCACCCTCATCGCTTGGTTACCATCATCGTGAGAGGAACGCCAGAATACTGAGACTCTTCATCAGACCTTGTGAGAGCGGCAATAGCCCGATCATACAAAGCACCCCAGGTCTGCAACCGAGGATCGTTCATGAGATAGGGCTCAGCCTCGCCTAACGCTCCGTACAGGATCGCGTCAGGACAATTGGCTAGAAAGACGTTGGATGTATTGGAAGTCGAGAGAAAATCAGGCGCGGCGTAGTACAAAATCTTAATCGTGTAATTGCTGTCAGGAATTGGCGCAAACTGAATTGTCGAGCCGAGGATCGTGTAGAAAGCCGGTACACCACTCTCGTTCGTCCTGCCGTTTCTAATGAACGTACTTGGCGTTGAGTATGTGATCGGGAAGTCGGGATTAGAATCAACGTACACATCCCTTGCTTGCAGGAAGTCGCTAGGGAGGCTAATCGTAGCAACCCCACCTGTTGCCGCTGTCGATGTTTGTGCAAGCATCTGCCGCAGGCGTAGATCTCGACGAAGCCGTATTTCTGCGAGTTGGATAAAGTCGGGGATCGCGGCAGTAAGATCATCTCGTGAGAGATAATTAGCTATCGTCGTTTGTAGTGCGCTGTAAGTGTTTAGGGCCATATTCGACATCGCTCCATCGATATTCGTGCGTCCCTATGTGTCCTATCTCAAGACTCAATTCGTGATCCACGAACGTCTGAATACCGTGATCTAAGGCTTTCACGCAAAAATGCACATCTTCGCCAATTAGACCACCCGCCCCCCATACTACATCAAACCAGGGTTGGGGCATAGCGTCAAACACAGACTTGTGGGTTAAGACAACCCCAAAACCTACAGCAGTCACAGCCTCGATACCCTTCTTCCCCCGACTCTCGATCTTCTCGAAGATTTCCTTGTCTTGATGGAAGTTTATGGCCGTGGGTAACACAGGCTTTCGCCGCGTAACCGCATTGACCCCGACAATTTGTTTGCCGTGAGCTAATAGACGTTCTAAGGTGTTCTTGGGGAATCTCATGTCAGAGTCCACCCAGAGGATGTATTCCGCACCATCAGCCAATGCTTCTTTCGCTAGAGACTCGCGCTGAGAGAAGATGAGCGTACCTGGCGCTGTGTAGAGCAGCAAAGCCCCACCGTGTTTACCGACCCGATTCGCTCCGTCATACGCGGCCAATCGAGCCATATCGAAAGACGTTCCCGTCATCATCGTGTCCCGACATGGGACGCAAAAAGCTACTTTCATACTTTACCTGGCCTCGTCCTGAAGTGTCTGTTCTCTGGGTCGTTCATCCACGCCCTGAATCTTTTTTCGTCGATCACCGCAAACCCTCGCATGATGCCCTTGGCGTTTAGGTCATCAACAACAACAAAGGGAAGCTGCGCGTAACGTGTCCACTCTCCCCACCGCTCACGCTCGTCTGTGGCGTTATACAGGGCTTTGTTCTGCTCAACGATGTCAGTTATCTCTTGCGTTCTCTGGAACACAAACTGATCGTCGGTAGCATGGAATGTAGTCTTCGTGTTCATAAGCCTTAACGAGCCTTAGCGATCCTTAACGAGCCTTAACGAGCCTTAGCGAGCAACAAAAAAGGGAGGTTGTTACGCCTCCCTTCTTTTTACCACAAGTTTATAACTAAGCGGTCTTCAGATCCGCGAGGATACCGTGGGCTGCTTCGTTACGCATTTCCATCGTGAACTCGGCAAGGATCTGGGTCTTCTCAGAGTCACCAGTCTTTGCAAGTTCGTTCGTCTGGAACGGACGCAGATAACCAATCGCTGCGTACTCGGGGTCAAGGATGAACGCATCACGGCTACGGACGAAACGATCAGGTACAACAGAGATCGAGCCGAAGTCGCTCAGATAAACGTCAGCCGCGCCAATGATGGTCGTGGGAGCGTTATCGGGAGCCATGTAACGCTGTGCTGCAATACCAGCAAAGGCAGATACCGTCTGCTTGAGAGCAGGACCAACAACGAGGATCTTGGGACTGCCGCCAGAGGTATAAACCTGCTGAACACCATCCTTGAGGATTGCCTCGGTGAAGGTACGGGTCGTACCATCGCTACGGGTCGAAACACCGATGGTGGTGGGGTTAGCACCGTCCGTGGTGTTGTAGTTCGAGTTGGTCTTGAGCCAAGACAACAACGAACCCATCTTACGAGCCGTTGACGAGTTGCCAGCAGAACGTCCCTGGTTAGCAGCAATGATCGTCTCTTGGTCACGCTTGAGTTCCTGCGAAGCCTTCGAGAGTTGATAAGCCTTCTCTGCGCGGCGACCTGCAAGATCAACAGCCATCATCGTGCCGGAAACCTGGATCGTCTTAGCAACGATCTGGGTATAGTTACCAAGACGAGTCGTTGGGCTGATGGTTGCAGCCGTTGCATCGTCACCTTCAACCTGAGCGTTGTTGGTGGTTGCTGCTGCGAGGGTATCCGTCTGCCACTCGTGGTAAACAGCGGTTGCCTTCGTGCGAGCAAGCGACGAAAGGATAGGGGTTTCTGTGGGGCTGATGTTGTAGATAACATCAGTCAAATCCTCACGCTGGCCTACAGCCGTGAAGGTCTGGAATGTACCTGAAGGAACAGTCATTTTTAACTCCTAAATCATAAGAATCGTTCAAATACCCTGGCAGCGTCTTGACGAGATCCCGTCTTCTTAAGCCGCGCAAAGTCCTGTTTTGCAGCCTCTGTTGCTATGGTCTTACCTGTCGCGTTCCCAGACCTAAGCATCTTGGGAGCCTCGGTAACCTTCTTGGTTACACCAGGCTTAGCCTTTTGCAGTTTCTGGTACTGGCTTGCCATCCACAACGTCAACACAGCACGAGAGTCTGTCGCATTTGCCAATTCAGCATCCGAATATCCGATGGACTTGGCAAAGCTCCGAAGTTCAGACCGTACCTTCTCACCCTTCTCAGGATGCGCGTAATCAGGAATTGCCTCGGCAACCCTTTTAGCTTCCTCAACAAGACGTCTCTCCATCACCGCTTCGTGCTCGGCCTGTTGCTCTCTAGCAATGCGTTGCTGTTCAGCGCGTAATTGAGCCAACTGCTTTTCTTGCTGCGTACGTTCTGCGACCTTGACCGCATAAGCAATCGGGTCGGTTTCCTTCAGACTTTCAATATCCTCACCATGCATCTGCTGTGACAGGAAGTTATCCATCACCTTCAGACGCTCTGAGTAAGCATCTCTCGCCTGCTTTGCTTGCTCGATTGCAGCTTTCTCGGCCTCGACCGTTTTTCTCTGCTCGGCAAGCTGATTAGTCTTTTTGTGGTAATCCGTACCCTTTTGGTAGCCTTCGATCAGTTCTTGGAGGGTCACCTCGCGTTCTTCGCCTGCTGCTTTTACGACAAAACGCTGTTCCTCCTCTTGAACTTCCTCTCCAGACTCCTCTGGCTCAGATTCACTGGCAACAAGCTCTTGCTCGTCTGGCTGGTCTTGAACTTGCTCCTGCGGAGGTTCGCCGCCACCCATCATCCCTAAGAACGCATTTGCTGCCTGTCCCACTGTCAAGCTAGTCCCTTGCGGGTTGCTGCCTTCCATAAACTAACCTCAATTCAAAATATACGAAACCGTTTTTTCACCATCTCGCCTTCAGCGGCAATAGCTTCCAAACGGGCTTTTACCTGATTGACTGCCCGAATCGACCCGTAAGCCTCTTCGCGTTTGTCAATCTCATCAGGATTGCTGTTGATGATACGCAAGATGTTGTCTTTTTCCAACTCGGCAAAGACCTCTTGCAGAAACTCATCGCCAAGTAAAGCCTTGGCTCGCTCCCATTTTGTCATAAGAGACTCTTAACCTTGTCTTTAGGTAGCCGTGATTCGTTGAGTGCTTTCAAAAAATCCTCGCCGTATTTGTTGACAGCCTTCTTACGAATGACGTATTCGCCGACCTGTAGGCTTCCATACCCATCATCAGGATTGCTTGGATTTGGCCCAAGTAAACCTTTGACTTTCCCGCCTTTCTCGTAAGCGATCTTGTCCTTGGTAACCTTGCCGCCATTCCACATACCCCCTTGAAAGGGTTCGCCACCATACGTTTCTTTAGTCTGCGACTCATAGGATTTTTGCAGCGCATCCTTATCAAAGACCCCAGGTTTGAATTCTGGCTTAGTTCCTGTGACAGCAGGAACCCCAAACTCTAGTGACTGAGGTAACAAACGGGTATATCCAGCCGCCCCTGACTTAAACATAAACGGAGCTTGCTGTGTTGGGCCTGCGCCGTAAAAGAAATCAGTTGTAGGTGCCTTTAGTGAAGTTGTACCGCCGCCAACAGTAAACGGCACAAAGTTAGCGGTCGGTATTTGTACACCACCCAAAGCCGCGTCAATAACGCTTGCAGGGACGTTCTGCGACATAGCGTATTGCCTGATCATCTGAGCAGATACGTTGGGATTGTCTTTGAATAGATTCTGTATATACGGAATCATTTCTGCGCTTGTGTACGCAGACAGTGGTTTTGTGTTGTTTACAGGCTGATTGACGGCGGGTTGTTGTACGGCTGGAGCTTTTGGGAAGTTAAGGCTTGCAACCAATGCAGCCATTTGGCTATCAGGAACGCCTTGTTGTCCTGCGAACACTCTGAACTCATCAGGTGTAATGTACTTGCCTGCCGCTTGCTGTTGCGCGATAAGGTTCTGAGCGAACGGGATCATCTCCGTAAACGTGTAGTCGGCCATCGTTTTGTTGACGATGTTCCCGTTAGCATCGAGTTTCTGCCAGGACTCAAGTTTTGGCGCAACAGGCTGTGTCACTTTGTTGATTACCTCTTGAATCGTTGGCGCTTTTAAGGTCACCTCGTAAGCGTTTCTTTCTGCCTCAGAACCAAAGGTTCTACCGTCAGACGCTGTATAAACCGGAGGAGGAGGTGGAGGAGGAGCCGGAGGTTCAGTGTACCCACCCCCTTGATCTGCTGGAGGTTCTTCAGTTCCTGGCTCAGTGGCAGACGAAGCAGAAAACACATCCGACACCGCAGCCTGTGCTTGGCTCGGACTAAAGCCCAACATATTCGTCAGGCCAAAGTAGAGCAACGTATCGGGGTTGGTGTTTGGTATCAGACCCTGGCTGCGAAGATACTGGATGTCCGCGCTATTCGGGTTTGAGAAATACTGATTGACAAACGCCCGAAGCTGATCCGTTGTATAGCCGTTATAAGTAGCCATGACTTACCCTGGTATCTCGATGTTAGAAGTAATACCTGCGCCTACCTTCATAGCCTTCATCTGAGCCTCGGCCTCGAACTCCATCTTCTTAAGCTCTAACTCGGCTACGGCCTTCTCTCTTGCAAGCTGGATGTCAGCCATTGCTTTCTGACGCTTGATCTCAATGTCTGCTTGCGCTTGGGCCATCATCATCTGGACCGCAGGATCTGGACCTTGTTGTTGGGGTTGTGCAAGGGCTTGATCGACCTCTTGTGTGACGGGCTTGAAGAACTCAGCAGAATCCGCAAACCCTGCCGCTTCAACCAGTTTGCCGAGCGTTGCGCGATATTGCGAGAGCGACACTAAAGGATTGTTTGGCCCCAACATCTGGAGCATCTGCTCTTGCTTTGAGAGGACCATGCTTAGCATCGCCATCTTTTGCTCGATGTTGCCTGTCCCAAGACCCACATTCACTGACACATCGTATTGGTTCGACCACTCTCTCGGATCGTACTGGACGTACTGCCCACGCATCCGAAGGATGACTGCCTTGTCCTGGTACTTGCATAAGAGATGTAAGAGTCCTTTGAATAAGTCTTTTACACCCGTTTCAGCAAAAACACGAGCGATAAGTTCGATCTTGCCCTGTGATGCTTGCGTGAGAGCCGCAATAGCCGCGGCAGTCACGTTCTGCAAGAT
>Ga0222714_10006921_pt1 | contig 10480 bp, 14 predicted proteins | sample C33_3DmetaG_FD_165048 | JGI IMG/M metagenome (GOLD analysis project Ga0222714, IMG submission 165048) | Estuarine water microbial communities from San Francisco Bay, California, United States - C33_3D | ecosystem: Environmental > Aquatic > Marine > Unclassified | place: USA: California... | reverse complement strand
TACTTGACAGTCTTTGGGTTGAAACTGCTTTACTTGTTCATACAGTACAGGAAGAAGGAGCTGGTATGGGAGTATTTGGACTTAAGGCTTTAGCCATTTCCATCCAAGAGCATATTGGATTAAATGTACAAGAAGCAGCCAACAAAGAGCAAGTTGAATTGAAGGAGTCAATTAAAGCAAATGGAGGATCAACTACAAAAGAGTTGTATGAGATCTACAAAGCAGATATGCCAATCCTTTCTAAATATGCTGCTGCCGATACGGATTTAACTTTAAGAGTTTGTTACCACTTCCTTAAAGTATTGAAAGAAGAGAATCTAGAGAAGTTCTATTTCGAAGATGAGGTAATGCCTTTGTATAAGGAAGTAACTATCCCTATGGAAGAATTAGGAGTAGATCTAGACTTACCTTTACTAAATCAGATCAAGGAAGAGATTACAGCAGACCTAGAAAAGAATAAAAGAATAGTAATGAATAGTATCTTAGCTATTCCAGAAGCAAAGGAATGGGTAGTTGATACAGCTCTACATACTTATCCTCCTTCTAACAAAGGTAACTGGGCTCAGAACTTAATCATGTTACATTCTCTTCCATTGGAAAGAAGTGAGAAGACTGGAAAGTATTCTTTAACTAAAAAATGTATTGATGAGTTAGAGGAGAGTAACGTAAAACAATTCTTACTTACAAACGATCTTACTTTGTTAGATGAAATGGAAGTTGTTAAGATCTCTATGTCAATGTGGAAAGAAGAGAACGAAGGAGAGTATCTTAATATTCAATCAAAGAAACACTTAGGTGAGATTGCATTTAAGTATATGGGAATTAAAGCTCTTACTCAAACTAAAAAAGGTCAAGATCAGTTTGATATGGATATGTTAGAGGAGTTATCTAAGACATATGAATGGGCTGAGAATTTACGTATCTACAATAAGCTTTTAAAGATTAAGTCTACTTATGTAGATCGATTCATTGACAATGAGGAGGACGGTAAATACTACTTCTACTTTAAACAAAACGGTACAGTATCAGGACGATATGGATCAGATGCACAACAGTTACCTAAGCCAAAAGAAGAAGGAGAGGATGCAGAAATAATTGTATACTATACAAATATGGTTAGAGCATTCCTTACATCAGGTCCAGGTAGAAAGATTATTGATGCCGATTACGAGTCACTAGAACCTCACTGCTTTGCCTCAGTAGCAGGAGATGTAGCTCTTCAAGAGATCTTTAACAACGGATGGGATTTTTATTCTACTGTTGCTATCAAGACAGAAAAACTAGAACAAGATACTCAGAGATTCCCTAACGGAGTATCACCGGATAAGAAAGCTCCCAACTATCTTAAGAACTTAGATGCACCTGCTAGAAATAAAGCAAAGGCCTACTCACTAGGAATTGCATACGGAATGGAGGCTTATGCACTAGCTAAGACTCTGGACATATCACAAAAGGATGCTGAAGTACTTGTAGCAGGATACTTAGATGGATTTCCTCAACTAAAGGAATGGAGAGTTAGATCTAGAGAGCAAGTTAAGCAGCATGGTTTTATTCAAAATAAAGTAGGACGTATTCGTCACTTACCTAAAGTAAAAAAGATCTACGAGAAGTATGGAGATCAAGTAATGGACTGGAGATTCAGAAAAGATCTAGAGACAAGATACGGTAAAGAACCTGTAATGCAAATGTATAGAGATTATCGAAATGGATTAAATAACTGCTTGAACTATCAGTTACAATCTCTAGCAGCAGCGGTAGTGAATAGAGCTGCTATTCAAATTAACAGGAAGTTAAAAGAGTTAAATATAGACGGTAGAGTACAGGCACAAGTACATGACCAGTTGATCATTAATGTACCAGAAGATAAAGCAAAAGAACTAGCTCCTATCATTCAGCACATTATGGAAGTTACAACTCAACTGGAAGGAGTTACTCTAAAAGCACCACCAGAGATATCAGTAAACTGGAGAGACGGTCACTAGAAGTTGTTTCTTTATATATTTATTCATATATTAATAAAAATAAGTTTTAAAAATTAAATCAGTTTATGTCAAAATCGTTACAGCCACAGAACGACCGAGTGCTTATTAAGCCAGTCGAATCAGGAGAAGAGATGTATGGGAACATCATCATCCCAGACATGGGTAAAGAAAAACCAGAAATGGGAGAGGTTATTGCAGTAGGTCCAGGACGCCAGTCAGAGTTTGGACACTTCATCAGAGTAAATGCTAAAGTAGGAGACTTTGTATTGATTCCAAAAGTAGGATCATTACGAATTGACTTTGAAGGACAAGAGTACTTCCTTACACCAGACAGAGAAATATTAGCAACAGTTTTAGAATCACAAGACAATGAGTAAGCAAATTAGTTTTTCAAAAGATGCTAGAGAGAAGTTACTATCAGGAGTAAATCAATTAGCAGATGCAGTTGTATGTACATTAGGACCATCAGGACGTAATGTTATTATTGAACAGCAAATGGGTAATCCAACCTCAACTAAAGATGGTGTTACTGTAGCAAAAGCAGTAGAGCTAGAAGACGTAGTAGAGAATATTGGAGCACAATTAGTAAAGCAAGTATCTATTAAGACAGGAGATGAAGCCGGTGACGGAACAACTACTTCTACTTTACTTGCAAGAGAGATTTACAAACAAGGATTGCAAGAGTTAGAGAACTCTAATGCAGTAGAAGTTAAGAGAGGTATTGACATTGCTACTAAAGAAGTAATTAAGTACTTACAGAATGAGTATTCAAAAGATATTACTGATGAAGCTCAAATCAAACAAGTAGCAACAATCTCAGGTAACAATGATCCAGAAGTAGGTACGTTAATCGCTACAGCTATGGATAAAGTAGGAAGAGATGGAGTTGTAACTATTGAGGAGTCTAAGACAGGAGAAACATATCTTGAAACAGTAGAAGGTATGCAATTCGGTAGAGGTTATAAATCACCTTACTTTGTTACAGACAATGCTACAATGACAGCAGTATTGGACAATCCACTTATCTTAATTACAGAGAAGAGAATCCAACACGTAAAAGAAATGCTTCCATTACTTGAAGCAGTATCTCAACAAAACAAATCACTACTTATCATCTCGGATGACTTAGATGGAGAAGCTTTATCAACACTTGTTGTAAACAAGATGAGAGGTATCTTAAAAGTCGTAGCAGTTAAAGCACCTGAGTTCGGAGATAAGAAAAAAGCTATGTTGGAAGACATTGCAGCTCTAACAGGAGGTACTGTAGTATCTGAAGAGAAAGGTATGAAGCTAGACAAATTCAATCAAGATTGGTTTGGTAAGGCTAGAAAAGTAACTGTAGGTAAAGATACAACTACAATCGTAGATGGTAAAGGAACTGAAGAAGCAATCACAGAACGTATTGAGAACTTGAAAGAGTTAATCGACAATACAGTTTCACCTTACGAGAAAGAAATTCTACAAGACAGATTAGCAAAGCTAGTTGGAGGAGTGGCAATGGTACACGTAGGAGGTCATACTGAGGTTGAAATGAAAGAGAAGAAAGATAGAGTTGATGATGCACTTCATGCCACTAAGGCAGCCTTGGAAGAAGGTATTTTACCAGGAGGAGGTATCGCATTACTAAATGCTTCAGCTCACCTACAGGCTATCTTAGAAGGAGATCTAACAAGTCATCCAGATCAAGAGAAAGGAATCAACATTATCATCAGAGCAATCAGAAAGCCATTCGAACAAATCCTATTGAATGCAGGAGAGCCTTTAGAAACAATTGAACAGAGAATACAAACTCTAGACAAGGAAGATAATAAGTGGCAAGGATTTAATCCAAGAACAGGTAAGTACGTTGATATGTTAGAGACAGGAATCATTGATCCAACTAAAGTAACAAGATTGGCTTTAGAAAATGCAGCATCAGTTGCAGGTACAATGTTAATCACAGAGTGTGTTATATCAAACATAAAAGAAAAAGATGGACAAGATGCAGGAGTAGATCCTAGCATGTTCATGTAATATTAATCTAAATTTAAACAAATGAACAAACAAGAGTTATTCGAAAAGATTGACGGGTTGTATCAAGAATTCGTTGCACAACACAACGGAACAACTAAAAAGTCACAAGCCAATGCTAGAAAAGCAATTGGAGAGGTTAAGAAATTAATCACAGACTACAGAAAAGCTTCTACCGAAGAAGGTAAAGCAAAATAAGGCCTGGCAGGGGGGGAGGGGGCGCTTCTCTCTCCTCACCGAAGGTGCCACGCGCAAATTTAACAAACAGATAAACAAAAATAACTATGACATTAATTGAATCATTAGGACTAGTAGTAGCCATCCTAGCCATCTCGGTGGCAGTTGCCTATTACTTCCAAAAGGGTACACCGACCATAGGAGACTTTACACAGGATCTTGACCAGGACTTGGAAGAAAAACCAAAAAAGAAAAGACCTGCCAAACCAAGAACAGATAAAGTATTCCCTCCAGAGGCAGTACTACATCTTGAGGACGTAAAGGAGGAAGTAGTCTTTGAACCGGCCAAGCCTAAGAAGAAAAGAAAATACTACCCAAAGAAAAAACCAACCAACTAATCTAGAAAATAATGTCTAATTCAAGAGCAAAGTACGAGGATATAAAAGACAGTTCAAAGGAGGAGTTCCTTCATGAGAACCAAAGAAGAACAAGGATAATATTGGACATCCTAAAAGGTGTTGATAAAACAAATAGATTGGATACCTTCATTGATAAGGCAGAAGATGTATTGAAGAAAAATCCAACCTTCTCAACCTTGGTAGTCTTTCAAATAGCTGCCGATGATGCTCTTGTGGACGAATTCTACAGCTAATTAAATTATGGAACAACCAAGAATGAATCTATCGATCGACCAAACCTCGCCGGTAGAGTGTGAGAAATGCAACGGGACTTTCTTCGAGGAAGCCCTTCACATTAGAAAGGCATCGGGACTCTTAACAGGTACCGGCCAGACAACCTACATGCCTATTCCGGTCTTTGCGTGCAAGGCCTGCGGCCATGTCAACACTGAGTTCCTTCCAAAGGAATTAAAACACATGAATATAGGAGAGTAAGGCAGACTTTACTCAAACATCTACAGAGGCTCTTTCGGGCCTCTTTTTTTATGCCTATTTATTTCAAAGGAGGTTACTATCAATTGGTTGTGGTTTAATTAACCTAATAAAATAGATTTATGGCTTTCAAAGACATTTTTAAAGACACAAACGATTACAACGAGAAGACCGTAATCGGATTTTTATCATTTGCAGTTATGACAATTGTAATGATCGCAGACCTAGTAACAGGATACATGGGTCAAGAGCTTCCACTTAATGAGTACGTATTCAATGCATTTATGTACATCACATTAGGATCATTTGGAATTGCAGGAATTGAAAAATTCGCACCAGGTAAGAAAGATAGTAACGAATCAGAAGAATAATTAGATTATGAGTTTAAAGAGTTTACAAGCAAAAATTGGAGTAACAGCAGATGGTGCTTTTGGTCCAGGTACAATGAAAAAAGCAATGGAGTTTTATAAATTAACTCCAGTGAGAGCAGCTCACTTCTTTGCACAGACTTCACATGAGTCAGGAGGATTTAAAGCATTCTCAGAAAATCTTAACTATTCAGCTCAAGGTCTTCAAGGTATCTTTGGGAAATACTTCCCAGGTAACTTAGAGGAGTCTTACGCTCGTAATCCAGAAAAGATCGCTAACAGAGTTTATGCATCTAGAATGGGTAACGGAGATGAGAAATCAGGAGACGGATACAAATTCAGAGGAAGAGGTGCTCTTCAATTAACAGGTAAAGATAACTATGCAGCATTTGCAAAGTACTTAGGTAAGCCAGAAATCATGACACACCCTGATTTAGTAGCTACAGAGTATTCTTTCGAATCAGCTATGTTTTTCTTTGATAAAAACAAACTATGGGAGATATGTGATAAAGGTGTTAATGACGCTGCTATCCTAGCTCTTACAAAAAGAATCAACGGAGGTACTCACGGGTTAGCTGATCGTACTGAAAAGACTAAAAAATATTTCGAATACGTAAAATAGTTTAATCTGTAAGATGAAAACACTCCTAATATCTACATTAACATTGACAACAATATGCGCTTTCATAGGGTCGTACTTTATGGACCTAACAGCGGACAATATAGAACAATATCTATCAGTGGGGTTTGTAATCTTTGCAGATGGGTACTTTGGTGTTTGGGCTGGGATGAAGAGAGAAGGATTCATCACTCATAAGGCAATCAAAGTACTTAAGACATTCGGATTCTGGGTAGTAATGCTATCAGCTATACTAACTATCGAAAAAGGATTTGCAGGTACTTCTTGGTTGAGTGAAACTATAATGGCTCCGTTTTTAGTATTCCAACTAATAAGCATATTAAAAAATGCTTCAATGGTAGGAGTAGTTCACAACGAATTACTAGTTCAGATCTTGGACAAGTTAGATAAACATAAAGGAGAAAGAGAAGCCTAAATTAAATTAAACAAAAAAGAAGGGTTGGATTATGTCCAACCTTTTCTTATATTAGAAAGATATGATAAGAAACAATTCACAGAATATATTACTAGGGATAGTGGTTATTCTAGCTGCTTGGAACATCTTTACGACCAACAGCGTTAAGACAGACGTACAGGGGTACAAGGATAAGATCCAAGCCCTACAGGTACAGGTTGATTCAGCTCAGGCTGTAAACAATGTAATTGATACTAAAATAGACTCTGTAAGAGAAAAAGTAGTACATATTACAGAAGAGATCAACCACATAGATAACAATATTACAATAATCAAAAAACAAACAGATGAGAAAGTTAATCGTGTTGACAGCTATACTGCTAACGAGCTTGAGCAGTTTTTCGCAAACAGATACAACAAAGGTACGAATTAGTAGTCCAATTGCTAGATTAGTAATTAAAGACTTAGTTAAGTACGACGGAGCTGTTTTAGAATTAAAAGCAACTCAAGACAAAGTAGCTAAGTTAGAAGAGAGAGAAGGACAAAAGGATGGTATCATCAAATTGTTAGAAGATAAAGTAAAGAATACTTTATTCATCGTAGATACTCAGAAGAAGCAATTGAACCTATCGGCTGAGTTAACTGAGAAGTTAAATAAAGAACTCAAAGGACAAAGGAGAAAGACGTTCCTATACAAAGCTGGAACGGTTGTAGGACTTGTAACCACATCGTACTTATTAATAAAATAGAATAAAATGGCTAAACAAAAAGTAGTAAAGGAAGAAGTAATTCCAGTAGAGCAAGTTATCGTAGAACAAACACCAGTAGTTGAAACAGAAGAAGCTATTGAAGTAGGAGAAACAATCGTAGAGGAACTAGAGGTAGAAGATGCAGCAATCGTAGAAGAGGCATTTGAAATAGCTCCAGAAGCTGAGCAAGAATTCAAAGAACAAGTTGAAGAGGTTATTCAACAAGTAGTTGAAGCTAAACCTGCACCAGCTGTAGCTAAAGCATCCAATGAAGTAGGAGTAGTACGTATTGTACAAAAGACACCTAGTGGGTTTAGATTGTTACTTGAAACAGGAGAGATCGTTAAGGTCTCAAAAGCTCAGTACTCAAAAGGACAATCAACAATTATCCTTTAAAAAAAATACCAAAAGGCTTGTTTACTCAAGCCTTTTTTAGTATATTAAAGTTATAAACAAATGTTATTATGAATACAAGAGAGGTAAGAGTTACTATCGATGACGATACTACTGCAAAGGAGTTAGTTAATCATCCCTCACACTACGGAGGAAAGAGTAATCCATATGAGGCAATCAAAGTTATTGAAGCTTGGAACTTAGGTTTTTGTTTAGGTAATACTATTAAGTATATTGCTAGAGCAGGAAAGAAAGACGCTACAGTCCAAGAATTGGAAAAGGCTTTATGGTATCTGAAAAGAGAAATACAAAAGCTGAAAGATGGCCAAGAAACAAATTAAACAGGTACAGCTTATCAAAGAAGCTACACCAGTAACAATCGATTACGATACTCAGAAATCCATATCATATAGTCAGACCTTAGCATACAACACCTGTCCCCATCAATGGGCATTGAACTATGTAGAAGGACTTCAGATATATAAACCATCCATTCATACTGTTTTTGGTACAGCCCTTCATGAGGTTGTACAGGAATGGTTAACTGAATTGTATGACGGTAGTGTAAAGAAGGCGACTGAAATGGATTTAGGACAGATGCTTGAAGATAAGCTCTTTACAATTTATGCTAAGGAGAAGGAAAAATACGGAGAGCACTTTTCTAGTTCTGAGCAACTATCTGAGTTTCATAATGATGGAGTTGAAATACTAAAGTACATTAAGAAGAAACGCTCTGCTTACTTCGGTACCAAGTATATGAGACTGGTAGGAGTGGAAATACCCCTACTACATAAGTTAGCAGAGAATATATTCTTCAAAGGGTATATCGATATCGTATTGTATGATGAACAAGACAATAGATATATCATTTTAGATATCAAGACATCCACATCAGGATGGAGTGACTATGCAAAGAAGGATGATAAGAAACTAGCTCAGTTACTTCTTTATAAAGAATTCTTAGCCAAGCAATTTAACTTAAACGTTGATAAGGTAGATGTAAAGTACTTTATTGTTAAAAGAAAAGTACCAGACGATCCAATGTATCCGGCCATGGGAAGAAGAATTCAAGAGTTCGTACCACCATCCGGAAAGATAAAAAGAGGGCAAGCCACTAGTGCATTATCTAAATTTATTGAAGATGCTTTTGATGAGCAAGGTCAGTATATTAGAAAAGACTATGAGCAACGTCCTTCTAAATCCAATTGTATGTTCTGTAATTATAAAGGAACAGAGCATTGTAAGGTAGGTTTTTTAGGGTAGGGTATATTTATATACAAATATAATTATATAAACTATGGACAGTAAAAAATTAACATCGGTTAAGGTAGAAGAAGAATTGCTACAGCAATTTAAAGAGCAATGTATAAGACATAAATTCTCTCTACAAAAGCTTGTAGACAGAGCTATTTTTCTTTATCTTACAGAAGAAGACTTTAAACAAAAGTTACACGCACAGACAAATATTAAATTAAAATAGTTACATGAAAGACAAATTCCGTTATGTAAAAAAGGAAGACCGTAAAAAAGTCTTACTGTTATGCGATGATATTAGAATGCATTCCGGTATCGCAACTATGGCTAGAGAGATTGTTATAGGAACATCTCACCACTTCAATTGGGTTAATCTAGGAGCAGCTATCAAACATCCAGAACAAGGACAGGCTTTTGATATCTCACAAGAGGTTAATAAGTTAAATGAAATTGAAGACGCTAGCGTAATAATCATACCTAACTCAGGATATGGAGATGCTATGCAAATCAGAGGATTAATCAAACAATTCCAGCCAGATGCTATTATGATCTTTACAGATCCTAGATATTGGACTTGGTTATTTGAAATCGAAAGAGAGATTAGAAATGAAATACCTTTGATGTACTTAAACATCTGGGATGATTATCCAACTCCTCTATACAATAAAGCTTATTACGAATCATGTGACTTGTTAATGTCTATTTCGAAACAAACAAAGAACATCAATGAGATTGTTTTAGGAGAAGCAGCTAAAGACAAAGTACTTAAGTATGTTCCTCATGGAATAAACGAGAAGTATTTCTATCCAATTACTAAACCAGAAGAGGTAACTCAATTGGCTGAGTTTAAAAAGAATCTATTTCAAGGAAAGGATATCGAATTTGTTGTATTTTGGAACTCAAGAAACATTAGAAGAAAATCACCAGGAGATGTTATATTATCTTATAGACTATTCTGTGATCGAATAGGAAAAGAGAAAGCAAAGAAGTGTGCTCTAGTAATGCACACACAGGCTGTAGATGAAAATGGTACAGACCTAGCAGCAGTAAGAGAAGCTCTTTGTGACGATAGTTATGTAAACGTATTCTTCTCTCAAGAGAGATTAGATGCAGCACATATGAATTTACTTTATAATATCTCAGATGTTGATATGTTAATATCATCTAACGAAGGATGGGGATTATCTCTAACAGAAGCTATGATGGCTGGTAAGATGATTATCGCTAACGTAACTGGAGGTATGCAAGATCAAATGAGGTTTGAATACAATGATGGAAAGTGGATTGACTTCACTCCTGATTTTCCTTCCAACCATAGAGGTACCTTTAAAAAATGCGGTAAGTGGGCAGTACCTGTATTCCCTTCTAACATCTCATTAGTAGGATCAGTTCCAACTCCTTACATATTTGATGATAGATGCAGTCCGGACGATGTAGCATCTGCTTTAGAAGAGGTTTACTCTTTAGGAAAAGAAGAGAGAGATAGAAGAGGTATGCTAGCAAGAGAATGGGTAACATCGGATGAATCAGGAATGTCAGCACGAATGATGTGTGAGAATGTAGTAGATGCTATTGATGAGACTTTTGAGAAGTTCACTCCTAGATCGAGATACGACTTGATAA
>Ga0222714_10006920_pt1 | contig 10483 bp, 16 predicted proteins | sample C33_3DmetaG_FD_165048 | JGI IMG/M metagenome (GOLD analysis project Ga0222714, IMG submission 165048) | Estuarine water microbial communities from San Francisco Bay, California, United States - C33_3D | ecosystem: Environmental > Aquatic > Marine > Unclassified | place: USA: California... | reverse complement strand
CCAGTGTGTAAAATTCCAAAATCAGTTGATCGTATTCTAAATTATTTTGTATCCATTCTGCCACTTCGTGGTTAGGGATACCTGGACATTCAATGTCCACTGCTTCACCTCGACAGTGTTGAGATGCTGACGCACCACCTATTGCAGAGTTTAATGCAGGACCTCGATATCCTGAATTGATCACTGTGGGACCAAAGTGATCTCTCACTGGTTGCACCACATTTTCAAACAGCAGTTTCGCCGCGGCCAGATGCTCCTCTGATGGAGCGTTGTCTATGCCTAGACGCAGAGCAGTTTGACTCTTGGTATATTCTGTCAGTGTAAAGTTTTTGCTTAGGTTCATAATATACTATTTAAGGAAGACCCAACCAGCACCGCCAAATCTTTTACAAGCATTATTGGTAAAATGTCTAGATGTGCCGTTTAATTGAATAAAAGCCTGGTATACTCTGCAATAACCATCTGATGTTGGAAATGATTGTATCACTCTCACTTTGCCCTGTGCCAGTCTTTCCTTGCTGTACCACTGTGTGATAGCACCATTCTCAGCATTGTTTAATGCGTGATACACAGCACTCTGGTGCAGTTTCTTTTCTTCGTCATTAAGACTGAATCGTAGGTATTGAATATGTGTCCACAACATACCCGGAGCACTCCACAATTGATGTTCTCCTAGAGTGACTGGTTCTGGAAAACTATGAAATAATCCTTGAGTTTCTTTTACTGTTTGTGCTCCTTGAGTAGCACAATTCTGTAGCAGTAGAAGACTACTTAATATAATGATAACCCGGAACAATCTCATAACCACCATCCATCCTTTCACACGCAATTGATCTCTGTTCAACCATAGTTTGACCTAGTGGCATCTTCCAAGTAAAGTGTTGGCAACTCTTTGCTATACCCATACCGTGTAGGAAATCCTTCACACCGTCTTCACACACAACTTTTTCTATAGTCTTTGAGTCAATGATGTTGCCCGAGACATCTTTGGTGATCACTGTTTCTGTTTTAATAGTACAGTACTGATCCGACCAAGGGCCTCCTGCTTCTACTGTGGAAATATTACCTACTGCAAACAGTAGAAAAGTTAATACAAAAATGTATTTCATATTAACCTTTCTTTAGAACTGAGTTTGCTGTTTTTTCTATTTCTTTGGTATCAATCTTTTGAGAAGATGCTCTTCTAGAAAGCACATCTGCTTTCACTTTTTCAACATCTTTTTTAGACATTTCAATCAATACATAGGCTCTGTAACTCTTAACACCAGTTGAATAGATTTCACTCTTAGTCACAATATAGTTGCCTACCATTGTGTCTGCAATCATATTCACCACAGCATCTTGAGATCCTGCTTGAACATTCAAGTTCTCATTGTTACCTGCTTCATTTTTAGTGATAGTGGTTCTATTGTTCATTTCACCATTAATTCTATCAGCCAGTTTTGCTTTGGCAAGTAGCACTGATTTCTTAACTGCTAGTTCTAGATCAGGAGATACAGCAGATGCCGCTTCTTGATATTTGAACCAAGTTTCCCTATCGTATTCTACATACCATTTGGGAGCCTTATTGACTACACCGTTTTTGGATTGGTCTGGTTTAATTGTATAAGTGCTACAATTAGACATCAACAAACCAAACACAACAACTAGTAGTATTTTTATTGCGTTCATTTTTTTCCTTTGTTAGTTGTTTAGGATTTCAAATGTGTTGAAATCCAGTTTAAAGCAGATATAACATTGTCTTTGACAGTATCAAATCCACCTTGTACTTTGTCTGGGTGCTGTAAGTACACATACATAATTAGAGCACCAATTATTATTTTCATCATACTATTATTATAACACAGTTACCAAATACGTCAACCAAGTTGATCTTGTTATAAGTCATTGATTTTATTGACTTTTTTGCTAGGATAATTGTATTGATTGCTTCCATTGACTGCTTTTACCTAAATTTACTCCACAGGCTCTGCGACAGATATAGAAAGGTTCAGTATCTAATTTATTTTGATATTCGGTCATTAGCTCTGTGTTTGAAAACTGTTTGATGTCTGAGTGTAATTCTTGACCAATAGTGTTGAGATATGCTTCTGCCATATGACAGCAGGGCCAAACTTTGCCTGTATAATCTATAAACATACTGGAATCTCTGTTTTTTTCACAGATAGGATTGGTTGTTTGGTAGTTTGGTTTTTGGTATATCTCCGCAGGTTCCAGTGATTCTGTGATAGGATATGTGTCCCAACGATCTGTGCTCTTGGACCTAAACCAAGTGAATCCCATCTGTTTGGCCATCTGTTTGGCAGATTCCACTTGATGTCTATTATGATGAAATACCAACATATCCCAATGAGCTGAAGCACCTGTGGAAATATAGGCTTCTGCATTTTCCATTATTTTAGACCAATTGGTATTCTTTCTATAGATATGATTGGTATCTTCTAACCCATCAATAGAAAACACCAGATAGTCCAGTGGGCCATTTAATAGATGTCCTAGCTCTTTGAACCATATGCGAGTTTTGAGTGATCCGTTGGTGTTGGCTCCCAACACAATGTTAGGTTTGATAGATTTTAGATAGACAACTATTCGTAGTAAATCTGGAGTGGCACAGGGATCTCCCACATTGCCACAAAAGAATATCTTATTGATGTTTGTTATATTGTCACGTGTGAATATTTCTTTAAACCAATCAATGGATAGACTGCCCAATTGTATGTTGGGATTCAATCCTGTGCCCAGGATGTTCCTAGCACACTGAGGACACTCAGCATTACACAGACTGGTAGGTTCTATATGAATTTCTTTTACATCAGTAAAATCCATTTATACTCCAAAAAAATGTTTTAATAAACCTAGACTCAACACAGCCACGCCGATACTGTTCAAAACAATCAATGCTCGATCGTGCCATAGATAACCCACCCACAGCCATCCAGCCACTCCGGTTAATTGTGCTATCACACTGTGAGGATAGATATTCACAGAAGCCAGCAACCAACCAACGATAACAAAAGCAACAGAACACCATTTCACATACCAACTTAGGTCGTGTAGTGGTGTAACTTTGTTAATTGGCTTGTTTGGCATTAGGGTAACTTCAACTCGTTTATCTGTTTTAAAACTAGATCTTGATACTCTTTGTTGGTGCTCCACGCAGATAATCCTTCTAACAGTTTTTCATAATTGAGTTTATTCGGATTACGATCATACTGCTGGTCTCGTTCTTTTCTGAACTTCTCATAGGCAGGATGATTGTTTAGAATGTTGATCATATCTGCCACTGATTCACACTTGTGGACATATTTCTTAACACCAAAACGAGCATTGGGTATGCTTCTGGGTTTCATCTGTGGGACGTTTGAATTCCAGGTCCTCACACCAAACAGAGCATTGCCCTCCACAGCAAATCGTGATGTGCCATAATCGGATTCAATCACCGCCATTGCTATGATAATTGCTGACGGAACTCTGTGGTGAGGGTCTGTCATTAGGTTGAGATAGTCCACACATTTACCCACTGCTGTTATGAACGTCTTGTTATCGTTGTATCTAAATTCTGGTTGTTTGAATCCCAAGTATCTGGCTTTGTTAGCTGTCTGTTCTTCTGTGGTCCTAACAACCTTTTTCACAGCCCATTGATTGGGAGTGAACGTGCCATAGCCATAGGCAAGGCCCACAATGATTGCCCAAGCAATCCATATGCTGATGGTTTTTTTAAACTTGTTTTTAGAATCGGGTACTTTGTTCATCGGAATCCTCCTTTTCACCGTTTGCATTGTCCCCTCGGTAGTAGTAGTTATGATGCCCCCGAAGGGGCATCAAAAGTTTTATACAGCCTGTCTTACAGACGCTGTGCTAGATGCTGGTTGTGATGCAAGAGATTTTTTGTACTCTTCGATTGCATTATTGGTAAATTTACTTAAAATAGATTTAGGTAATCCTGTCCATCTAGTAACTGTACCATCTGCTAGTATCTTGAAAGATCCTGCCAGTCTATGTGATTCGTCTGATGCGAACTTGTGTACCACACCAGTTGCTTTACCGTCGGCATTTTCTCTGCCCATGATGTACATATAACTGCCAGATTTTCCACTCCAGCGATTGTTAGTTTTAGTGTCTTGTTGACATTTGGATATAATTTGATCCAATACCAACCTTGCCTGTGCTGAACATTTGTAGTTCATAGTTTCCTCCTAAAGTTACCATTAGTATAACAGATTTTGGTTTTTTGTCAAGTGGTTATTTTACCACGTAATCATTGACTAATTTACCTATACCGTAATAAAATATTAAATGGTGGAACAAATCAGTATAATTACAAGTATGAATAGAGATGATCTAAAACTTATTATTATGTTAAACCTTTTAATTGTGTCCACAGTGGCTTTGGTATTGATGTTTCCATCAGACAGTTATCTTGAAGCATTATCAACCTGTTCCTATTGCACTTTGAGTAGATGACGAAACAAACCAATCCATGGATCAAATGGTTTTTAACTTCCCTAATGTTTAGTGGAGTCATAACAACCAGTCTACAACTGCATACTCTAGCAGGACTACTATTTTTAGTGTCAGGTAATACTGGTTGGGCCATTGTGTTATTAAGAATGCGAGAGTGGGCGGCGGCCACTGTGTTTATAATAATGGGTAGTGGATGGAGTTTAGGACTTATTAAATATTTCTTTTTTTTAAAATGAAAGCAAACATAAATCTAATACCTAGACAGGACGTACAATACGATATATGGGCGCCTATGGCGTTGGGAGTGAAACCATCACCGGATCCCAAAATCAATGCTGTGGAAAAAGAATGTCTAGAACTGTTTGCTGATGTTGACAAAAACGAATCTTTAGAAATATACAACAACGGTGAACCACCTGCTTGGGGAGAACGAGTGGCAGGTATATTAAAGAAAAATGGTTATAGCAATGTCACTGTGGATCCAGGCAATGACCTAGAATATTTTAACAATCCGTCTAAACTGTTTCCAAATTTACGTAAACCATATAGAATACAGCCCATTGGTGATTTAAAAGAGAAAATTCAAAAACTGTTTGATTTTTACAAAACACAGCAGTGGTCTATAGAAGAACCCAAACAGGGTGTGTGTGGACACTATTACAGAGGTAGAATGCTGTGGACACAGGTGCAACAGGGTTATGATCCCAATTATAGTACCAATGAGTCGTTAATGGATCGAATGAAAGAATTGTTAGAACCAACCACGGCTATGGTTAAAAACTTTCTATCAGAGAATGACACTGTGGTCGACGACTTAGATGCCAAAATAACTCTAAGACTATTAGACTACGTGAATGAAAATGATCTCAATTCTAAACTAGCCAGCCATTTGGATGCTAGTCTACTAACAGGACTGCTGTATCACGATGCTCCCTCTCTGCACACAGTGGAGTTTACAGATGACTCACTGACTTTAAAAAATTCAATCAAAAGAGATATTTCTCAAGAAGTGTCTGATGGTAACTGTTTTTGGGTGCCGGGTTATGTGTATGCTGATGAAATGAAATCCTATGTGTCACCTTGCTGGCACGGTGTGCAAGTACCTGCGGAATATCCAAGAAGACTTTCAATGGTTGTGCGTGTGGAATGTGAGTTAATTCACAATGGTACCAAAGTGGAAATGCCTGGTTACTACTGGAACGACGAGTTTAAGACTTGGTCTAAACAACCTGATTCTAATGTGTTGATTAATTGGGTCTATTAAATCTTTTTAAGAGAGTTGTATAAACCTTTTCCCAATATTTTTTAGCCCAAACAGATTGAGCATTTATCATACACTGATAACTGTTTCTAAGCAATCGAGAATGTTGGCTCTTCAATACCTTTATCATCTGTTTGCTCCTTTTCAAGTGTGGCAGGTTTGGCTATGGGAAATCCTGTTCGATCAAACCAACGACCATCTGCTGTTTCATACACGTGGCTGAAGAAATTGGATCCGTCTAGCGATTGTTCCGTGATCCTTCTTCGATGTATCTTCCCCTTGTATTTGCTACAATCTTTATTGATTAGCTCTACTTCTTGATTACTGCCAGGCATACCATATATTCTATCAATCCATTTACCAGCTGGACAGTTGCTGGCTACTTGTGTTTTTTCATATGATACTTCCACAGTGTTCACATTGGGTTTGGCTAATTCGCTTAATCCTTGTAGTAATTTTTTTGTTTTTTCGCTCATCGATGTCTGTATGTTATTCTACCTTTGGTTAGATCGTACGGGGATATTTCCACTTCTACTCGATCATTCATTAGTATTTTAATTTTATTCTGTTTGATTTTGCCGCTGGCATAGCCTAGGACTGTGTGTCCATTTTCTAATAACACTCTGTACATTAATCCAGGTAACACTTCTTTGATTGTGCCGTTAAATTTTAAAGACTCTTGTTTAGCCATTACGATTACAACATACCATTCCAAGAGTCTTCCGCACGTTTCTTCTTTTTATTTTTCTTTTTTTCTAAAAGAATCTGTCGTGGTGTTTTTGAACCTGGTGATAGTTTTACTACTCTACAACTGAACAATTTCTTTTTGCCTTTACTTGTTAGTATAACAGGTTGTCCGTTTTCGTCAACCTCAATGCCTTTTATGGGTGTTTCTACATTTCTAAAACGACCCACATTTACTAAATCTCCTACATTTATTTCTATTTTGTATGATTTCATATGTCAAATTTAATCCCTTGTGCTAATGGTAAATCTCTACCATAGTTTGTGGTGATTGTTACCCTCCTCATATATTGTTTCCAAGCATCAGACCCGCTCTCTCGTCCTCCACCTGTGTCTTTTTCCCCTCCAAATGCCCCGCCAATTTCTGCGCCGCTTGGTCCTATATTAACATTTACTATGCCACAATCAGATCCCACAGCTGATGTAAACTCTTCTGCCTCTTTAATATCGTTAGTGAATATACTACTGCTCAATCCCTGTTTCACAATATTATTCATTCTTATAGCATTATCCAAACCAATATATTTGAAAATATAAAGTATAGGAGCGAATGTTTCTTGGCATACCAATTCGCACTGTTCTTGTTGATGTGTTTCAACTATGGCAGGTTTAACATAACAACCTTGTATAACGTCTCCTCCGTGTACTGTGTATCCTTTGTTGCGACATTTTTGTAACACATCTTGCATTTTGTTCACAGCATTAATATCAATCAGAGGACCCATTAAATTTTTAGAATCCATAGGATCTCCTATAGTGATTGATTCATATGCTTTTAATAATCTTTCTATAGTTTTATTGTACACATCTTGTTGTACTATCAATCTTCTCAAGGTGGTACATCTCTGTCCTGCTGTGCCTACAGCACTAAACACAATGGCTCGGATAGCAAGATCTAAATTTGCAGTTGGTGATACAACCATTGCATTGTTGCCACCTAACTCATACAATCCTCGACCCATTCTTGCTGACACTCTTGGAGCCAATGCTTTGCCCATTTCAGTAGAACCTGTAGCACTTAATAGTTTTATTCTTGTGTCGTCAGCCATCCATTCTGCTGGTTCATTATCTCCATCGATTATTTGAAGTAAATCTTGTAGATGAAATCTATTGCCTTGTGTGTGTCTAATTTTATTTTGTGATAAAAATTTTACTACTGCTTCGTCCCAAATTTCTTTACATTTACGAGTAATATTTAAACTGCGAGGAGATGGTTTCCACACCACAGAGTTACCGCAAATAATTGCCAATATATGATTCCAAGCCCACACAGCACAAGGAAAATTGAATGCAGAAATTACTCCCACAATTCCCAATGGATGCCAAACTTCTTTCAATGTATGATCTTGTCTTTCAGAAGGCATTGTTAATCCATACAGTTGTCGTGATAATCCCACCCCAAAGTCGCACATATCGATTGCTTCTTGAATTTCTCCTAGACTTTCTGCATATATTTTTTTAGAATCTTGAGTAACTAATTCAGACAATTCTGTTTTGTATTTTCTTAATTTATTTCCAAATATTCTAATCAGTTCTCCTCGTTTAGGTCCTGGTACGTCTCTCCATATATCTTGAGCATATATTGATTTGTTTATTGTAATATGATACTCTCGTTTATCCATACAATTCTCCAAAACGATTTCCTAAAAAAGTATTTAATGGCACATCTTCTTGACGCTGAAATCCTTGACCTTGTAATTTACCATCAGCATAGGCCAATACCAAAGAACATACACCGGATGCAGTGGTTCTTTGTATGGCGTTGTATTTTTGATCTCCGTATATTTTTTTACAATAACTTTTTTCTTGATACTTACCATTAATACGTCCAACCACGTTAATCAGTATTACCACAACATCCTGAGTGGTATAAGGTACTTCTTGATCAAATAGATCAATAAATTTTTGTTTGTTGTGTTTTAAATTTAAATCATCTAATAGAAATTTCATCGATGTTTGATGCCCCGGATAACGAATTGTTTTATAACTTAAAGAACTCACTTGACCTTGATAGGTTTCACACATTGTGGCAACACCACCTGATGTATTAAATGCTTCATATCTATCACCATCTAGATAAATTTGTTCTAATCCATCCAGTGGTTGTGCTTTGATATGCTTACTGTTAGAAATAACATCCACTTCGTTCACATATTCGTTAATAAGTCCAGATGTAGACCAAGTAAGATAATAGGCCATAGAGTTAGTAGTGTACATTGGTAGAGCACCTACTCGCATTTTAACTTTATCTACCGAATCAAACTGTTTGATTAAATCTGCCGCAATAATATTCACTGCTCCTGGAGCCACTCCGCATTGTGGCATCATGAAGATGCTTGTGTTTAAATTTTTAATGTACTGGCAAACTTCTGTATCTTCTGTGAGATCAAAATAAGCCACCTTTGTTTCAGCACATACATCTGCTATACCTATATTAATATTGTAAGGCGCCGCAGACACACAAATATCTGCTTGAGAGTTATTAAAAAACTCTTTTAGTTGAGCAGAATTATTAGCATCAATCCTTGTGATATTGCTGTTCTTAACGTCGTCTATTAAAAATATTTTATGCTCAGTCTCTTTGAGATATTCATAAATCACTGAACCTATTTTGCCTGCACCTATAACTACTATGTTTGCCACTATAATTTTTCTCCTATTTCAAATCCTCTAAATCTTAAGAAACGTGGAAATCTCAAACTCCATTCTCCGTCTGCGTCTTGATTTTGTGTGATAGCATCTGCTCTCACTTCCACAATCTGTCCTATTAACTTATCCTTAGATTTCCAATACTCATCTCGATCCTGGTCCGTAAGTCCCGATCCCACATTGGTTCTTATAAACTTGTCCATATCCGTGCCTTCCACTATGAGAGCACCCAGTCTACCTGCATTACGTCCTGTGCCTTCTTCCACATCTATCACTTTGAGACTGACTTCAATGAAGGGTTTTACTTTGAGCCACAACGAACTTCTTTTACATTCATAGGGTCCTTCAATAGGTTTAACCATTATTCCTTCGTAACCTTTATCCACACACAGTTTATTGTAGTCTACAAATCTATCATAATCGTTGTCTAGATCTACTTGTACCCATTCTACCAGTTTGATGTTAGGACCAAATTTAAACTGTTCCAACTCTCGTTTCCTTGTGTGTAATGGCAGTTTGTAACCGCCATTTTTAAATTCTGTTAATGGTAGACAATCAAAAAGATTGAGCACAGCATCATCTGTTTGAGCACCTTCCTTACGATGAATCTCTTTCATCAGTGCTTGGAAGTCATCACTCATCACTTCTCCATCGAACACCATTGACTGTGGCAGTTGATCCAACATTGAATCAAACTGTTCCTGTATGCGAGGAAAGTTGATCAACTCTTTGCCGTTACGCGAATACAGAGTGACTGTGTCTTTGTTGACATCACACACCGCAATGACTCTCACACCGTCCAGTTTGGGTTCTAAGAACACCTTGCCCTTTAATTTCTTTTCGTGCTTCTTAGAATCATCTGCCAGCATACATTCAAACACAGGCACCTTCATCTGTGAGTGTTTGTTTATGGTCTTTTCTGTGACTCCACATCTTAGATCTTTAATCAGTATTCTTCTGTACCAGTCATTCCACTGTTCGTTGGTTGCTTGATCACACAGGCTCTGTACTCGTTCTCTGGCTTCGTTGCCTGTTAGATCTCTTGATTCTAAACTGTTAGACACAGTTAAAAATTCTTGCTCTGTGATTCCTGGTCCATCCGCTGTACTCTCAGGCACCTGCTTTAAGCCAAACGTTCTCAGTTTGTCCAATGCCATTTCACAGCCAACAAAAAATGCTCTGTTGCCTGCTTGTGATTCTCTCTCAATCACAGATTCTTTAAATTTTCTTGAATTATCTGATTCTAATTCTTGTATCACTGACCAGGGCTGTTTCATATGTTATATTTTAATATCAATTACCAAATTGTCAACCTACTTTTTAGTGATAGAATCATATAGATTTTGTGCTGAAAAGTAGTTGTCT
>Ga0222714_10006918_pt1 | contig 10484 bp, 8 predicted proteins | sample C33_3DmetaG_FD_165048 | JGI IMG/M metagenome (GOLD analysis project Ga0222714, IMG submission 165048) | Estuarine water microbial communities from San Francisco Bay, California, United States - C33_3D | ecosystem: Environmental > Aquatic > Marine > Unclassified | place: USA: California... | reverse complement strand
TTTATCGTCTTTAAAAATCTCTCCACCCAAGACTCTTGAACCATCTTTAAAAATATGACTTCCGAAACTAGATACTTGATTTTGAAGAATAGATTGAATCTGATTAAGTTCTCTGGATTGAACAGCCACCCCTGGTTTAAAGAGGATGCGGTGAAAGCCATCTGCTTCACTGTAATCATCAAAGTACGGGTCGGTGTTAAAATTGATCGCCATCTCTTACCTATGTTATAATTTGAGTACTGTTCTAAGAGTAACTAATTGTTGTTCGCTGTAACTTACCGCTGTTCTATTATCTATAAACAACAAGTCACCGCTAAATTTATTTATATCGGGAGTTTTATTAATTACAGTCACAGCATAATTAAGATTAGAAGTTTTGTCGGTTAAAACGTCGCCTACTAATAAAGCATAATTATTTTTATCTTGAAGTAGTAATTGATTGGAAGAACTAACGATCTCTACAACCTCATAACTACGCTCGGCTCCATTTATAGTGATAGTCAATATATCATCACGTACAAGCCCGGTAACGGTATCTGTAGTTACCAGGTAGCATGCACTCCCGGTGACGTTAGCATATGCTTGATCACTTGTAAACTTATCAATATCTCTTATAATACCAAACTGTCTGTAATCATTCTGTACCAATACACCATGATTTTTTTCATTATTTATAGTAGAGGTAAACATCAAAGTATCTGCAAATAATTCTTTAACAGGGTCACTTCCATGTCCCCCGTAAGGAGATATAATGGCTGACACATTAGCGTTAGCACCATTACCTGTTATAGTAACATTTGCAAACGTATACCCTACCCCTGGTGATTGCACGGTAATATAACTTATAGTATTATTTGCAAGTACTACATTTCCTGCAAACCCTGCTCCGTCACCCGTAACAACTACATTGGCATAGGAATAACCACTGCCAACATTGGCAATTCTGAAAGCATGAATACCTCCATCAATAGCTGACAATTCTACTACTGTCTGTAAAGTATCCAGATCATCTACTGAGAGATTAGGAAAGGCATTAGCACCACTTCCTGTTGCGCTTGCAAAAGTAATTTCTAAATGAGTATAGCCATTACCGCGTTCTTCAATTATAACATCTTCAACCTGTCCAGCGGCATTTACAAATGGTGTTAGAACTGCTCCCGTACCATCACCTATTAAAGAAATAGTAGTATTTAAGTTGGATGAATAATTGATCCCACCATCTTCAATTAGTACTCTTTCCAATTGCCCGTTAACCAGCACTGGAGTAAGTAATGCCCCGCTAGAAAAGTTTAAATTAGCAGTAGCATTAGAGGTTGGTTGACTGTTACCAGTTGTTGATATACTAATAGTGGTGTTTGCTCTTGCACCTGGTGAATAACCAAACCCTTTATTGGTTAGAGTAACTCCTACAATAGAATTACTGGTACTACCGTAAACGAGGCTGGCAAACGCATTAGAGGTAGGTTGAATATTACCTGTAGTTGATATAGTTACAGTAGTATTATTTCTAACATTGGTAAAGTACCCAGCGCCTGTACTGTATATACTAACATTACTGATATTATTAAATTCACTGTGCCCAGAATAACCTGAATTGTTTATTCTTATGTTTGCGGATTTATATTTTGCTCCAGCATCATCTATTAATACTTTAATAAATTCCCCAGAAGTATTAAATACCGGTCTAATATTAGCAATTGAATTACCTGAACCTCCAGTAAATTCACCAAGCACCGAAAGAGAAACTAATGCATTACCTGTATAACCTGAGCCATTACTATCAATTGTTATACTGCTTACTTCACCCCTAGAATAAAAAGCATTAGTTACCGCTCTTTGTACTGGCATAAATGAAGCTGTAACAAATCTATTTTGAGCCGATAGAGGGATAGTATACATATACTTCCATACATATCCATCAGCAGTAGTAAGGGTTGTTACATCTTGCCCAGAAGGCTCTACAGTAGAAGCTGCCCCATTGTTATTAAATATACACTTATATACTGCAAAGGCACCGGTCAGCACATAAAATTGAGCAGCTTTTAAACTGGTTGCTCCAGATTCTGAAGTAAAGGTAGCACTATAATTACCATCGTACTGATCATATACAGTGCCTGATTCCCAATCAATTCTTGGTATAACAAATGAAACATCTCTTAAATTTATTCTTTTGATACTTAAAATACCATTTCGCGTATAGTCCTCGTAGCTCTTAGTTACTTCAGGAGTTTGAGGGGTAGCAGGTACAGCCCATTCTAAGATATTACCAATAAAATAGTAATAGTTAGCTCTACGAGACAAAAACTCATTATAAACCGACTCCACCAATGAGCGGTGAATGGTATCCTTTAAAAGAAAAGACATGTTATGCTACAGTAACGTTCCAGGTAATAACAATAGTATCCCCTGCTGCCTTATTTACTGTACTGAAAGTTGTACGGCACAACATATTACCTGTAGATGCAGCATTTAATATGGCGGCTTCTGCAAGAGCACCAGTCCCGGTACCTGCAGGAAATGTAGCTACATAGGTAAGAACGTTAGATGTACGGGTAGTAGAGTCTAATACTACTCGACCTAATTCACCTCCTAGTGCAGTTTGTCCGGTAGCGGCAGCAGTAGCATCCGTACCCACTGCCATATGACTGGGGATAGCAATAGTATTACCAACCAAGCGAGCAGCAATAATTTCTTTTCCCACTGCTACTACCAGATTATCTATTTTACGATAATCTTTTTGATTACCATTTTCATCAAGAAGAATGACTTCAAGATTACCTTTAATACTTACTGATTCTGTAAACATGTTTTTTCCTTAAAAAGTTCTTTTTATATATTTATATTATTAAAACGTAATCACTGGTGAACCAGCATAAATTTCACCAAAGTAATCTATTGCATAGTCTACAATTATGCCTGAACCAGTATCTGTAATAGAAACATTACTTATGTTATTATCAATATTTTTACTAAATACCTGTACTAACTCATCAGAAAGGGATTGACTGTCAGATAAAGTAGAATCCGTTACAAAACCTAGAGTATCTAATATAGTTACATTATCTGAGAAAGCCGCTAGATACAGCACAAGATCTAAGGATTCTGATACTGTAACATTATCAACTACTGGTTTATATACATCTAAAGATATAAAACTATCAGATATGCTTAAAACATTTGCAAGTGGTTTTTGTAAATTATATATTGTACTATCCAGGGTACTAAATACGCTGTTAAGTTGAGTAAATACGTTTTTAGCAGAAACAACTTCAACATTTGCACTAACATTAGCAATAGTAGTCAGGGCTCTATTTACAAATAAATTTGTACCAGCTTGATGAACCAATTTTTTAACTATATCATAAAAAACACTTATATCAAGTTCAGATTCAACTTGGTAGGCAAATGGCTGGTATAGATACTGGTCTTGCAATCGTACATCAGGTTCGGATAAAAAGCCCTGGGTGGCGATATATTCCCCCGGATACCTGGCTATAGCACCTACATTAAACGTTATGATAGCGTCTGAAGGATTAGATGTACCACCAGTAGTTGCTGAAGTAATTACTTGAGAGGTAGTACTTGAAGAAACAAAAGTATTACCGGTATAATTAAAGGGGCTGACATAATCGGAATCAAAGTATCTATTTGGATTTATATTGGTATGAGTACTAACTAAAGTAAAACTTTCTTGGAATCCCCCTGCTGTAGTGGCAAAATACTTGGTAGATGTTGCCACCCCTAATGCATTGGATAACGTTATAGTAAAGTTACTGTTATAATTGTATCCAAAGTTAATAAACTTTACTGTTTGAATAGACCCGTTAGCTCCAACTTTGGTAATTCTAACTAAAGTATCTTGACCGCCAACAGTAAGATTAAATACTTCTCCTACTCTGAATCCCGTACCTCCGAAACTAATTTGATATGAGGTAGTAGTTGGTTTTACGATACCAGTAAAAATAGTTCCTGCAGATGTATTTACAAATACATCATCATCTATTTCAAAAGGAACATCTACTAAACTTTTATAAAATATTTCATAAAGATTTGTAGCTAAAGTCTTTACCCTAACAATTTCAACTGTATAGGCAATATTATTTTTTATGAGATTTAGAAATCTATCTTGAAGACTTACTGTACTTCCTGAGGTTAATAGTACTCGTATTGAGGTGCGAAAACTCCATTTACCATCTGACGGTCTTAATACAAAATCATAAGGATGACTGGTAGTAGCAACGGTATCATATAAAACTTTAAATAAAGTTTCTATAGAAAGAGTACTACCTTTGGCTTTATACAACCCCTCTATTTTCTTTATTAAAAGAGATTTATTAACTTGAAGATTAACAGGCAGGTCATTAGCATAATTAGTTAAAAAATAATTAACAAAACTAGATGTAGTTTTATCTATATCACTGTACTGCCTTGCATTTTGTACTAATTCAAGCGCGCCTTGATCCTGTTCTAAAAATTTATAATAATACTCTAAAAACGCAACAAATGTAGTATTGTCAGATCTGATGAACTCAGGTAGCTGGCTATTTACAAGCTCTGATATTCTTTCGTTAATTCTGGTAGTTGCCATATTAAACTGAGGATGTTACATTAATTGTTGTACCGGCTACCAGGCCCCCGGTCTTATTAGTTGTAGTATCATCTAGTAACAATATTTCATTTCTTGAAACAGTCAAATTATAATTAGTTTCTTGAACGCTCCCGGTAATCCTGATATCGGTAACTCCTGCAGGTATACCCAATGGTGTTATACCAGTTAGTGAGATAACCCCTGTACCATAGTCTACTGTACCAACGTTAGAAGATACAATAGCATTATTAACAGTATTAACAAGTCTCAGTACTCCTTTGCCGCTATTACTAGGAGGAGAATCATTTGGAAGATCTGTAATTTTTACGAGCGTCGATACACCGCTAACAGAGATAAAAAAGAAGCTTGAAAGTATAGATCCAGGCTTTAAAGGGTTTCTAAACTTGACAGCGGTATCACCTGTAAATAAGTTAGTAGTATTTAAGACCGGTATAATTCTACGTTGTAACTTTAGAGTAAGCAAGGCGCTGGTAATAGAGCTATTGGTACTAAGAATATCTTTTATCAAAGCTGAGTGTGTATAATTTTTATTAAACTTTTGTACGTTATTAATAAAGAAATTACTTATAGTAGTATCAACTTGTGATCTTATTTGTTCAGAAGATAAAGTTGTTATAGATGAATTAAACTTTATAGCAGCAGTAATATTAACAAAAAAGAGCGAGGGGTCAACAAAGACCGGGGTAACAGTAATACCTTGCTTTGACTTTAAGATATTATTCTTTATAGATTCTTTAGTGGCATCTGAAATAGTAAAAGACGAAAATGGTTTTAAAGATATAAGCACTCTACCATAATAGGGAGGATCGTTATCTTCCCCACCCCATACCGATACTGACTCCGCTCCTGCATAATTAGCTAATATCAACGCTTCATAATCAGTAGCAGTAACTGCTCTGTTCTTTGCTGCATTGACCCTGGGAGCATTAAACTTAATTGAGGTAATGCTTTCAGCATCTGCCCCTCCTGTTGAATTGCTGTTAACCGTAGTTGTAATATTACTTGACCCACCTATTGTAGTACCGGCAGTAAAGGACTGAGATACTGTACTTGATACATTAACCACAGACCCTGTAGCTACCATATATTGTATAGTAATAATATTACCAAACGTTAAACTTTTACCTAGTACCCCATCACCGAAAAATATTTGATATTTACCTTGTGGGTTCTGTTCAAGAAAATAAATTTCCGAAGTATCACTTATACCTGTAATATCGGTAGATAGAGAATAGGTGGTGGTTGTAGTATCAGAAGATGAGGTCTGTACGCTGACTTTGATAGTAGTAGTATCAACCGATTCACTGGGTATTTCGTATTTTGCTGCAGGGGTAATATCTGTTACCACATAACTAAAAGATAGCAAAGTACCTTCCGTAACATCGATGTCTGCAAAAGTATAGGTTGTACCTACTCTTGAGGCCGTCTTGGCCTCGGTGGTAAGAAAAGTATAAGATACCCCATCTACTGTGGATGTAAAGGGGGTGTAGCGATCCATGGTTAAGGAGGCAGGTAGATTAGAAGGATTAGTAACTACTATATCTAAGTTTGCAACTGCCCCCCTTGCCGATACCGGTGTATAGCCCAGGTGCTTGGCAATAGATACCGCTGAGGACCTCTTAACAGCAGAATCTAAAAACATCTCGTTAATCACCATATTAGCCAAATAAGCATTATAGTGTGTATTATAGGCTAAGATATCTAAAAGAATAGATAGCCCAGATCCTTCAAAATCATAATCTGTAAATTCAGTTTGAGAATTTAAGTAGGTCTTTAAATTTGACTTAATTTGATCAAAATCGAGTTCAGCTATTCTTAGATTAGACATTATCTTATTCTTGTTATTAATGTGGTTAAAGTAATGGGTCTATCGGAGTTATTTAATCTAAAAATTATATCGCAGACAATATCATTTTCATCAACCTTTTCTCGCAAACTAATTTCTAGCACCGTTACTCTTGGCTCGAACTTGCTAATAGTATCTATAATAGTTTTTTTCATGACCTGTACGGTTACAGGATTAAAGTTTTCAAATAAAAGACCATGAATCTGGCAACCAATCTCAGGATGAAAGGGACGCTCGTAATGTCTCGTAGATACTAAATTTCTAAGAGATTGCTTGACTGCTTCTTCATCGTTCTTTCTTAATACATCCCCTGTAACAGGGTGGGAGGTAAAAAGAAGATTAATATCTGAAAATTGTCTGGTATTTCTGGTAGCCATGTATTATTTATCAGCCAGCGAAAACGGTTGATGATCCTTTGGTAACTATATTATCACCATATTTATCTCCAAGCCGGCCTATTCCTAAGCCCCCTACAAATACCTTGGATGACCCTGAAAGAGTGGAAGTATCCGGGGAGCATCCGCTTTTTGGGTGTGGAGCAACTAAGTTACCAGTTATAGGTACTAAAATATTGTTTACAAAAACATTAAAAGAATTTACTTGTCCTACAGATGTTCTCATAGGAAAACGACATTTTTTTCCTTGCCCGTCTGGGGAAATTACTCTATCTCCGGCTCTTGTAACTGCAGGCATTTTTATTCCTTAAGCATTAGGTCTACTATCGACTAATTGTTGTATTAAAACTGCGATTGGATCAAATCTCCAAACTACCCATTGACCGACATTTTTTGTATCACTTACAACTACAGCAGATGAAAATTCTGAATTAACTGAAAAATTAAAAGGAAATTCTAAGTCTACGGAGGTTATATTAGGCATTTCGTATTCAATGAGAGCTTTAAAAGTGCTATTTACATTAGGCTCCATTTGTACAGTATTTCCGTTTTCTAATACAAATTCAAAATATGAGTCTGTAAATACATTAGCAAAAGTACCACTTAACCTTATTGTATCACTAGAGATAATATTTGCAACCATTCCATGCTGTCCAAAATTATAGGATGTATTAGCTGATATTACAGGTAAAGATCCTACTAAAGTAGGGGTACCTGTTGCATTATCATAGTATTGCACATTAGCAGTTAAATCAATAGAGTAATTAGTTCCTTCGTATATTGACGGAATATGCCATTGAATGTAATCCTCTGTCAGTGGGCTAGCATCATTTATTTCCGTAGTTAAGGGGTCTTGCGGAACAATATTTGCAAATCCAAATAAGTTAGATTGGTTAAGTCTTAGTATTCTTTCTTCTGGCATATTATGCTAACTGAGACAGGCCTTGAGAATATGTTTTATGATTATTAAAAGTTAACACCTGACTTCTATTTTTTACAGCATAGGATACATGAATCCATGGGTTTTTTGCGTAACTACAATACTCTAATATCATCTGATCGTATTTAATAACTTTGGCCAGTTTAACAGCTATTTCGTAATATTCTTTTTTGGTAATTCCTTTAAATTGTATATCTACTCCCTGACCGAGTGGGTGTTGGGAGGTCTTAGCATTAGATGCATTTCCTGGATTTCTAAACGCCGATGTAACGAACATATTAGGATAAATTTTCTTAATAGGTTCTAGTACGTTTAGTGCTATAGCCTGAAGATTAAAGACAATCTCTCCATACGTAGCTCCTGCATGACCTTGGATAGAGTCACGCGTAACCGCCGCTTTATTAGATAACATTTCAATAGTAAAGTTAGGGGATAAGTTATAACTACCCGGTAATTGAGTTACGCTTTTTAATTTTGGGTCTGGATTTACAAAGTCTTGCTGCTCTGATTTTACTGTTTCTGTTTCTACTGCAGCCGGGGTAGTAGAAAGATCTGTAGCATTAGCAAAACCTTCACTAATAATTAAATTCTTTTGATTACTAGCATCTTCAGGAGTTTGAGTTTCTTCTTCAAGTGCAATAGAACGACTATCGGCTAAAGAAAGAACCAGAGGATCATTTTTATCATTATCTGAAATATCTTTTCTTCCAGCTATAACACCAATACTAGATGAGCCTGCAATTACGCTTTCAGCTGATTCTGAGGCAGCTCCTGCATTACCAGAATTTAAATGTACAGCACTACCATCTAGATTAACATTATCGCTTGCTAATAAATCTATTTTAGCTCCTGAATCTATATTGGTATTACTACCGGATTTAAGATTAATGGCTCCTGCAGCCTGAGTATAAATGGTATCCGAAACGAAGTCAAACAAATTAGTAGCCTGTACTTTTATATCTGCATTACTACGCAAATGCATATTTTCTTTTGAATGCATATTCATGGTAGTTGATTTTTGATTCATAGTATAGTATGCTTCAATATTAACATTACCACTTGCAATATTAAACTCCTCGACAGCTGAAAGGTTAAAAGTACCTCCCGCTTGTGCAGTAATGTCGTTATAACAGGTTAGGTTGACGTCCCCCTCAACTTCAATATTTGCATCGTTACCAACAAAGATGTTACAAGCACCGTTAACAGAAATGTCTGCGCGACCGGCAATAGATATTTTTCCGTTACGATCTATGATCTCATAAGAAGACCCCTTGGTTCTTTTTATTACAGACCCATTAGCATCAATTTCAATATAGGTACCAGACTTATGATAAATGTGAAGACGCTCTGAACCTGGGGTGTCATCTACTTCAATAATATGGCCAGATTCTGTTTGAGTTACTTTATTATAAGGGTATGCACCACGGTAGGCAGACTCAGGTTCATCCCATGCCTCACCCCCGGGTAATTTTGCACCCTTCATACGATTATTATTCTTCTCTTGCACAATCGTACCCCTGGCATCTCCCTGGGCTAATTTATTAGTCTCTGAGATACCTGCATACTCCTTAGTGGGGTAATTAGCGTTAGGGTCAGTAAAACCCCTTTCTAATACTTCTAATTTTTCGTTATTGGCTGTTGAGTTAAGATCAAACTGTTTGGCTTCTTTTAAAGCAGAATTAGCACCACTGGATACAAAAATTTCATCTGCTTTAGTTAACGCATCGTCTGAGGAGAAGGACGTAAATAGAGATTCAATACTATTAGTTGTTACCTTAGGAGTCTGACCCCTTCCAAATATAGCATCTGCAAAACCACTTACTGCTGTAGAAAGAGTCTTACCAACAGTTGGAGTAATACCCTGAACTAAGCTGGCCGCTAATGCATCAAAATTTATAATACCTAATTTATCTGTAGGTAAAGATAGTCTTAATTGAGATTGTAATTTACTAACTATCTTATCTGTAGTCTGTAAAAGTAATTGCTGTTGTATAATACCATCTATGTTATTTGAAATCTGCACCGGTCCATTATTATTATTTGTAATATTTACCGGGTTAATAGGTCCAATAATATTTTTAGGTATATCGGTAAGTTGTTGGTTCGAGGCCTGACTTACCTGCCTTACAATATCTACTGCCCCTACTTCTGCAACCCTCGATATTATCGCCTTTAATATAGGATTAGGAATGTTAAGATTGAGTGCAATAATCTTATTAAAGATACTGTTCTCAAGTACACCTTGTATTTGTTTAGTTATTAAGGGATCCATTAGGTAATCAATTTAAGTAATGCTTGTTTTTCTGATTGATAGCGCGATTTAACTCCTGCTCGTATAGATTCCGAACTTGATTTAAACAGGGTATCAACATTTTTAATTTTATATTCACTAACTAAGGTTACGATATCTTTGTCAGTAAGTGTACTTTTATCTCTCAGCGTCTCTGTAAATGCTTTCGTATTAGCAGGACCGAATTGAACTGCTCCTGACCAAATTAAGTCTTGGACAGCCGGTCCATATTTTATCAAATCTAAACCCTGGCGCTGCAAGTTAGCTACAGCTACATTGTAATACTTTTTCTGAATATAATCATGTTGCTCTTTTTTAAATTCGTCTTTAAAAGTAGTAGCAATCTCTTGCCATTTAGCATCGAAGGCAGCAGTTGCTGGTTCTAATCCAGCAAATTTATCCTT
>Ga0222714_10006916_pt1 | contig 10485 bp, 17 predicted proteins | sample C33_3DmetaG_FD_165048 | JGI IMG/M metagenome (GOLD analysis project Ga0222714, IMG submission 165048) | Estuarine water microbial communities from San Francisco Bay, California, United States - C33_3D | ecosystem: Environmental > Aquatic > Marine > Unclassified | place: USA: California... | reverse complement strand
CCAGTTAAAGCACCCGTTCCCGTCTTACCGTAAAAACCAACTGGAGGCTTTGTGTTCATCCTCGCTTAAATATTATGGACATTTTTAAATAAATGGAATCCCGTGAAGAACAAATAATGGAGGCCGCCTTTTCATACATACAACCCGTTTTGGATGCATCTGTCATTCTGGCGGCAAAATATTGCCACGCCACAGGGAGAACCGTTGTGTCGCCCCTCGATTTAGAATTTGCTGGGAAATACTGTGCTATGAACGCCCTAAACCTTCACCACATTCTCGGTGACTTCAACCACGATGATGATGAGGATGATGAGGATGAGGATGAGGACGACCCCGACTTTATTGTAAACGAAGAAGACCTAAGCTTCGACGACGAATTCAGAAAATACGAAGGCAACGACGAACTCTTCAACGAAGTTAATCGAGCCGTGGAAGTATGGAACGACTGGGAACCCGAATTCGGTTATGAAATTGCGTTAAAAAATGCGATAAATAGATTTTGATAGTGATTAGATAATGGAGTTGTTTGACTTCGAACTAGATGAAGAATATTACCAAGTTAGTAAACCTCAAATAGAGTATTGCGAACTTGATGATGTTTATTTTGAGGAAATAGAGGAATTAAATCTAATGGATTTTTTTACTGAACTTACTATTAGAGAATGTCTTCCTACGACATCGTCATCGATAGTTCAACCAGAAAAAACAGAGGAACCACAAATTCAAACAGCTTCGTGATTGCTCTAAACACCCCCATCTACGGAACCAGAAGCATGAACTTTGTCAGCGCCTCCATGCCATACATAAACAATCAGGCACAGGTAAATACATTCGTGAATTGTTACTATGTGGTCATAGAGGTTCCAAATTTTGGAATTATATCCAACTACGTTCACAGCGTGGACAACGAACAGACAAGCGACACCGAAGTCAATCGTTTCGACTTTGCCTATACAGGAACCCTATCCGTTCCCAAGGGTTCCGGGAGTACCACAAACTACATTATGGGAGCCCTAGACGACAGATTCTCTGTGCAAAAAACCATTCCTATTATGGAGAGCATTAAAATCAGCATCTACTACTTTGATACCGTTTCGTCTACCTTCAAACTCTATCCCTTTGGAGGTGAAGAATTCGTCATAAAAATCAATATCAACGGCACCAAAGACAAACTTAACGCCATGAAAACACAAGACGAGGACGATAAACGACTGGAGGTGGTGGTGGAAGATGAGAAGGAAAAATCCTACAAACCCACATTCGCCACCAAACTCATCAACTATTATAGAAACAGCAAGGGGAATAAAGACCTCAAGGAGGAAAAGGAACCAATAGGTGCTCTTCTTCCCAAAAGAGAATTTATGGGTATTCCCACGAGAACCATCCAAATCATCATACCCATCGCCATAATCATCCTCGTCATCGCATTCCTATTGGCTAAAAATAAATCTCCCAAAATATCAGTATGACGACACCTTCTTATGTCACGCCAGAAGTTCCGGACTTCAACTACGAATACTATACACTAACCGTTCACTCGGGAAGTGCTGAAAATGATTCTAGAAATACATTTACATCGTATCTCACCACACCGATCAGGAACGTGGTGCAGGCATCCTTATTGGGAGCACACATCCACACCCTATCTTCTGTAGAACACGTTTACGTGAGCGTGGATGAACTCAATAGCAACTTCAAAGACATTGGTGTATTTAGAAGAATCGGGACGGACGACGAAGTTCCCGATAAGAGAAATGCCTTTGCCACCCTCATCATGGACGCAAATACACACGGAAATTCTGAAATAAGTTTCGTGTATAAAAATGAATACCCAAATACCACACAATACATAAGAGCCATAGACATAGACAAACTCACAATAAAAATATTTAACCAAGATGGAAATACACTGCCACCCCCAACATCCGATGCAATTACAACTTTAATATTTAGATTCGTATGTAAAACAAGTAACATCAGACCTTACTAAATATCCTCCTTGACCGAAACAATACGCCACTGCGTGTTGTCATCTCCGGACTTTTCCTTCTTCAACTTGTCCAACCTCATCCCGATGGCCTTGGGCGTCCTCCTCAAACGCTTCTCTAACTCAGACATGTCCCTTTCCCTATTATCCCAAAGCCAATCTTCGTCCTCGTTTGACCACCGTCCCGTCTTTAGATCACTCTGCTCCTTATTGAACTCAATAAGCATCTTGTCAAACTCAGATACATGCTTCTTAAGTTCCTCAAACTTGGCCATGAGTTCGTCCATCGAAACCTTGGGCTTGGGAAGCAATTCCTGATGACCGTTGGCTCGGTGCCATATGACCTTCTCCCAAAACGCCTTCATGATGGGTCTGTTCGTGGACCACCATTCACGATCCCTCTTTATCTCCACCACCACGAACTCGGGTGGGTTTGGGTAGGTGATGCTCTCGGGACGATATTGAACAAAGTCACACACCTCAAGATCGAGAACCTCCATCAACACCTGAACCTGCGCCACATACCACACCGGTGGTTGTCCGTCTCCTATCGCACGGGAACGAGGACACTTTATCTCAAGCAACCTCCCGGAATGAGTGATACCGTCCGGTGACCCCCCAATCCAAAGTTCCGTGGGGTGCTGTTCAAGGCCAATCTCAAATACCTTTTCACCAGTCTTCTCCTCGTAAAGTATCCTAGCCTCGTCCTCAAACTTCTGTCCGTGAGCCGTGGCCCAAGTGCTAAAGGGCTTCTTCACACCACACTTGGCCAAGATAAGTTCCGTTGGCTTTTGGTAAGGATTAACTCCCAAAGCAGTCCCAGCATCGCTTGCCGTCAGCATAGTGTTCCTCATGGCAAACCATTCTTCCGAACGCTGTTCCGGATACTTCTTTTCAAAAAATTTGCGAGACTGTGGGTGCATCTCCATCTTTTTTTAATTCTACCCTATCGTTTAAAATGTAAACCTGAATGAAATTTTTACATTTTAAATTAACCTATTTAATTACTATTTAACCGGAAAACATCTCATCGGGGTCCATCTCTTCCTCCACGGGTTCCTCGACCACCTCAGGTTCGGGTGCCACCTCGGGCTCTGGTTCTGGCTCTTCAACCACCTCGGGCTCTGGTTCTGGCTCGGCGACCACCTCGGGCTCTGGTTCTGGCTCTTCAACCACCTCGGGCTCTGGTTCTGGCTCTTCAACCACCTCGGGCTCTGGTTCTGGCTCGGCGACCGGCTCCGGTTCCTCGACCACGGGTTCCACGATGACTGGTGGTTCGGATGATGGTGCATTAAACATATTTTCGAGGGCGATATGCTGGGCCAGAAATTGTGTGTTGCTGAATATTTTCCTTCCCTCGCCGAATTGCGATTCCACCATATCCCGAAGACTGGCGTCCTTTTCAACGATGATATAGTGTGGGTTGAACTTTTTCAAGTCATCGAAATGTTGAGAAGGATAGCGTGTAAGCGTGTCTTTACGTGGGTCTGGCACAAGTAACCCCCAGCACTTCACGACGGCTTCTGGGAATGTCTCACGGCACGAATTATCCTTTGGGTGAAGGACTGCGATGTTCATACTTACTTTCTATCTATATTTTTAATCATGGCATTCGGTCGCTTTGAGGGAACGAGTTTCTTTCCTATAAATTCCTCCATCCGTTTGAGGGTGAAATAGGCACCTGCTTGTTCGGCTTCCTTCTTGGTGGTTCCCTTGCCCGTCCCCCACTGTTTCCCCTCCACAACGACACCTATCCTGAATTTTCCCATTTCGTTGTGATTGAGTTGTTTATATTCCGGGAGTTCCCATTTATTGGACTGACAAAGTCTCATAAGAACATCCTTATAGTTGTCGTCGATCATGAGTTTGGGAATATCGATTAGGTCTGGGTTGTTGAGAACACCGATGACAAAGCGTTTGGCCTCAATCATTCCCAAATCCATATAGATGGAACCTATGAAGGCTTCGAACACATCCTCAAGTATCTTGGGATTGTTATTCCAACCATTCCTCATGCCCTTTTCGTCCATTATGATCCAATTATTAAATCCCAACTTGCGTGAAATTTCGGAAAGTGTCTTTCCACAAACAATCTTTGTCCTTGCTCTTGTTAGAAACCCCTCCTGTAAGTGTTCATACTTATCATAAAGGAACTTCGTTACGATAAAACCCAACACGGAGTCGCCCATGAATTCCAAAGTTTCATAGGAACCATCGACGCCCTCGTGTTGAACTGCTGACTTGTGAATAAAAGCCTTTTTGTAAATTTCTATGTCGTTAATTTCAGTACCAAGAAGCTCAACGACAACCTCCACAGGAATCATCCTTTATATTTCAAGTGGGTTAATTCTTTAAGCCTTCGGTTGTTTGGGAAAGTGCTTGGTGAGATGCTTCTGGATATTGAGATGGGTGAGTTGCTCGCCCTTGGGAACCTGAAGAATATCCTTGAGAACCTTATCCTGAATAATAATTTTCGTGTTATTTGGATCCTTGAGACCCTTCTCCTTCACGTAGTTTGCAATGAAGCGAGAACATTCTGTCCTGGACACAAGGGAACCCTTTTCAACGCCAAGGAAATCACAGAGCTGATCCGTAACAGGGTGTTTCTTGTTGAAACCCTGATTTTGAGACTTCTCCTTTGACTTGGTACCCTCAGGGTCCTCCTGAACCTTGGAAACCTTCCTAAGCATCTTAGCCAGAGACTTAACCTCCTTCCTAAGCTCGTTTACCTCATTCATAACATCCTCTACACTCACCGTTGACATTTAGTATTTACTTGAACCTCTTCTTTAATTGCTTACTTCTCAAGGAGGGAACCACCAATACCGTCTGTGATCTTGTAGCTCATTGAGTCCCGGACGAACTTCTGGTCGCCACAGAAACCACCGGGGGTGAGCTCCCTGGTGTAGTAGGAGGCATCCTTCCCTGGACCCGGCACACAATCCATCGTGTAGGGGAGCTTGTTGAGGTCACCTCCCTGAACAACGGGGTTCACACCGATCTCCTCCGGAGCGAGCTTGTAACCACTCCTTGACATGCACATGAAGCACTTGAAATACATGAGCACCAAAACCACCAAAACGCCAACGAGAATCATCAGGTTGGGAGACATTTCTATTTATAAATTAATACTATTTTTTTCTGCGTTAAAGGTTTAACCATAAGATTATTAACTAAAGGTAAGATAGGTATGCCAGTAAGTGATATCGATATTGAATTGGACAACAATAGTGAATTTATGGTTGATCTGGATTCCGACGAGGAGGGGATGATGAACGGCATCGTGCTGGATGCTTCGAAAAAGGCGAAGAAGCACAAGGAAATGAATATGAATACGACGAGGGCACCTCCCTCCTCGTTCATGGCCTTTGCGAACAAGGGAAAGCAGACGACCCCTTCACGACCACCCATGGACGATAATGATGAGGACGGCAACGAAGATGAAGATGAAGGCGCCGGCTACGATGTCTATGGTGGTGAAAACGAATTCGATGAAAATTCACCGTCACCTGGATATAAGACCGTGGAGGACGAAAAAGCAGACCTTCTAAACAAGATTACACGTCTGGAAAAGAAGGGAATCATTACCAACGAGCGTCTGAATATGCATAGCGCCATACAAGACATTAGGGCCGAGGTGAAGAGGATGTCCTATTCCATCGAGGTAGATGCCTCAGTCAAGTTTCAGAGGCGTATCCTCATCGCTTGTGTGACTGGTGTCGAATTCCTCAACAAGCGATACAATCCTCTGGATATCTATTTGGAAGGGTGGAGTGAATCCATTATGGACGGTATAGACGACTATGATGATGTATTCGAGGAACTCTATATCAAATACCGCGGAAAAGCCAAAATGGCCCCAGAGTTAAAATTAATGATGATGCTCGGAGGATCGGCCACAATGTTCCACCTGACCCATTCCATGTTCAAGTCGGCGATGCCACAGATGAATGATGTCATCAAACAGAACCCCGACCTCGTCCGAAACATGATGGCGGCGGTGGCCAATACGGCCGGAAATTCACAGAACCGGAATGTGGACCCCCGACCTCCGCCGGATATTCCTAGAAGGGAGGTTCAGGGACCCAGCATGGACCTTTCAAGCCTCATGAGTCAGTTTATGATGCCGCAATCCACCACCACCAGGGATGCCGAGGAGACTAGGGTTCCAAGCAGACCCAGTTCGGTCATCATCGAGGACGACATCTCGGACATCGTGAGCGTGTCGGGTGGGTCGGTTAGGGATGTTGAGGTGTCAGCGCCCAAGAAAAAGAGGGGAAGGAAGGGAAAGAACGTTCTTGAAATTTAAATTCCTTGATTATGTTAGAATACTATGGTAGGGTTTTGTCCAATAGAAGATGCATACGGCGGGATGCCGAAGGAGGTCATCAAGCAGGACCCCTCCTATGCCATTACTCTCAATAGGGACGACAAGTCGCCTCCGGCCCAAATGGGAGTAGGGAGTGTTGAATTCTATGATGTGGAGGGCGTCATGGATTCCGAACTTGGCTACATGGTCGTTCTCTTCGTGGCCGGCGTAAGCGCCATGATTATCAAAGATATCATACAATCGTATTAATATAGTCATTTGCCTTGGAATATCCATGTCTGAACAGAGAAAGCTTTTCCTCTTCCGACATGCCAAACTTGAATGCCTCGCCCTCCTTCAAATCGATGTAGATGGTTCGCTTTTCGTAAGACGACCTATTCCTTATGATGGAGGTGGCAAAGTGCTGAATAAAGTCCACGAAGGAGTTTATCTTGCCAGTGCGATCGGTGGGCTGGGGATCCAATTCTATGGAAATGACTTCGTCACCGGGTTTATCTATATAGGGAGTGATTGGAGAACTCTCAAAGGCCGCCAAATCAATGTAGCGGTGACCCTCGTAAAGCATCGATTCAAATAGAAAGGGGATGGACATACTCATACATACCGCCTTGGTCACTGACATGTCAGGATGGGTCTTGTGGGAAAAGTAAAAACTCTTTTGAAGATTGAGGTTGTAGGACGATATGAAAAGTTCAACATTAGACCACTCGTAAAGCTCCCTGAATGTAAAATCCCTTTTTCCGGAAAGCTCTACACACAACTCAGATAACATCGTCACCCATCTGTCAATAGGCACCAACCCATAGTTGTTCAATAGGGACTTCAAATTAAATTTCATCAAATTAGAAATATCTACTTTTTTGATCGCATTCATCAGTCTATCAATATCCCATCGGGAAACAAGGATGCCGAATGCCACCAAGGAACCCGCGGAACTCCCCGAAATACTAACAAGGGAATCCAACTTTTTATTTAGATAAAGCGAATACACTGAACCTAGGATGGCATAAAACCCCATCGCTCCGGGCCCTATGACGAGATACTTCATGTCCCTTTTTAGAAATCGAGAGGACTTTGAGAACGGATTAACGCGAACAAAATCCAATAAAGAAAAGTGTATTGAATCATGTCCATCTGCGTCCTGACCATCCCTCCCAGAATCAGGTAAAGCACACATGCCAAAATAACCTCGTTTGTCCTCACCACATACCTTGCGAAACCCCTTGTCACAATTATATAAAGAATACCGAACACAGAAGTCATCCCCACCCTGTCCGCGAAACTGTCCATACCGGTGACCGGCGTGGAAAGTAGTGCAAACAGGAGCGATGGGACGATGACTTTTGTGCTTGTAATGTCCGGAATGCGCATATCTATTCACAGACAACATTTAAAACTATTAACCGCTGAGGGAATTTTCGTATTCCTTGTAACACATATCCGAAAATGTCATACCCTCCGGCTCCATCTTATCGTAACATTCCTCCTTGTAGCTCTCCCATTTTGCCATCAGGTCCTCACTGTGATATGCCTGCCAGTCCTCATACTCGAACTCAGAGGGATCCACAAAGTCAGGAAACTCCTCACCCTGCTGTTCATCCTCCATAATGAATTCATTGGCCTGCTCAACAATATCCTTGCTCACCATCTTGGGCTTATACTTACTTTTTGGGGCTCTTCTTTAACTTCAGGTCAACCTTTTCGGTTTCCTTTGGCGTAAGACTTTCCGTAATAAGTTTGATAATCTCCTTGAGCCTCTCCTCACCGCCGTCAATGTATTTGGGAAGCTCGTCCATTAGGATCTTCTTCGTAAGGGTAGGCTTCTTCACCGTAACCTTCTTCTGAACGTTAGCTCCTTTCATCTCGACCTTGTCTATCTTCTGGGCATTCATGTAGCCCGAAACGAAACGCCCGATGTTGAATTCCCTGTCCCTTAACACATCCAAAGCCTTCTCGGCCTCTTCAATATTCTTCTTTATGGACTTAAGTTCCTCGTTATTCTCACAATATCTCCTATAATCATCCCTTAGCCTATCGATTAATTCACCACCCTCCTTAACCTGAATCTTAATCTGGGTCCACTCGGCTAAACTCTCACGAAAGGTATCCGAGATCGGTATATCACCGTCCATTTTATTCAAAATACTGTTCTAATCTTTAAATTAATATCTTGGCACCCTTTGATATGTTCTCCTTTGCCGGAAGCCACTGGAGGTTGGTGTAGTGAAAGCACACCCTCTGCTGTTCCGGATCCGTCAAGTCAAAAGAGGCACATGGCCTGATGTGGTCGATGTGGGAGTCCGAATAGTCCTTCCCCTCCACCTTGGTTCCCTCCAGATAGTCCCTTAGAAATTCGATGGAACACCCCACCAACTCCATGGTGGATGCGGATTTACACGTTCCTTTTAGGGCTGCAAAAAGACGAGATCTTAGTCGCCTCTTTATACGATAAATTTCATCGTTTAATCTTCTTGTTCTTTCATATTCTTTTATTCTTTTCCTTGCTTTATCCGTTTTTACATATTCCTTGTGATATTCTCGGTTCTTGTCACTATTTTCTTCTATCCATTTTTTTTTGTTTTCATAAATCTTTTCTTTGTTTTTTATGTAATATTCTTTACCTTTTTCTCTTATTAATTCTTTATTTTCTCGATAGTGTTTCCTATTTTTTTCATCAATTTTTTCTTTGTTTTTTCTGTAATATTCTTTACCTTCTTCTCTTTTTTTAGGAAGTATCACCTCTCTATTTTTTTCACGGTAATCCTTTCGTTGTTCTTTTATTACTTCCTTGTTCTTCTCACGATATTCTTTTTGATATTCTCTTATAACGTCACTTCGTGATTCTCTATAAATAGTTTTAATTTCATTTTCACATGATTTACATCTGTTTCTATATCCATCCTTTGCATCTTTTCTCCTGTGAAACTCTTCGAGGTCTTTAACCACTTCACACTTTGAGCATTTCTTTTGGTCCATAATGTCCTGAGTGCTTCTAATCTTTAAATCAAATCGTTCACTCTGGGCTTTAAACCAATATGAATGATTTCTAATCTGTTTTATTGACTAATTAACTTAGACGCTTCCCTGACCAACTTCAAAGGAAGGGCGCATGTTGTCGCCCACGATTGTGCTTAAATTAAAGATCGAAACGGGGTTGCGGGGGTTTGGTGGCTCGGAACGCACCTGCTGGTTGGCGTTACGCAAAGTACCTCCAATGGTCTCTGGATAGCCAATCAGAGCACGGGGGTTGAGAAAATTTCCGCCTTTCAAAATGTCGTCGGGCGCGAAATCTCCAAAGTCCTCCTGTGCCGACACATCGCGGGGGAGCAGACTGGATGCGATGCCGGTTCCGTTGGCAGCTGCGGAGGGGATATTAACTCCACCCGACATCACTGCTGCGTAGTTGGTATCATCCACGTTAGCGCCGGTGTAGAATTCCTTTGCGTTGTTGGCATCCATCTTGCTGACGCCGAGGGTCTTCAGAATGGCACCGTTGTTGGTCCACAGAAAATAGCCGGCTGCAAGAATGAGCACAAGAAGGAGCATGGTCTCAACTTTCATCATACGAATTTTCATCTCGTCCTTTACCAATAGATATTAAAAAAATTCGTCCTCATCCTCACTTTCCTGTTCAACGGTCTCCTCAAACATACATTCCGAAAAATCAACTTTGGCCTTTTTTGGTTTGGGTGCGGATAAGTGTTTAGCCTGATGAATAACCCAAACCGCCTCGAAGGTCTTTCTCAAAAACTCCACCGAGGTCAGCTGAACCACCACGTCCAAACTATCGTCCACTTCCACTGAGGACCCTTCCATTAACGCCCTCTTACTGTCATAAACACGGATCGTTTCGGCCTTCTTCATCGTGAGTTCATTTCCATCGGCGCTGTGGGATCGAATAAAGGCACCCTCCAAACGTGCGTCTTGGATGTCCTTCCCGAACCACTCCACCTTGGACACCTTAGCCTTCTCGAGAACCTCGTCCTCCAAAGCCTTCAAACGGGCGTCCTCCGTAAGAACGACGATCTCGTCATCTGACGTTGTCACGACCTTGACACCCTTGAGGGTCAAAAGAAGGGGCTTGGACTCGTCATCCCGGACCCCAACACTCTTAACCCCATCTTCCAGCGTCTGAATCTTAGTAGAAAACTTCATTTTTTATATTTAT
>Ga0222714_10006913_pt1 | contig 10487 bp, 11 predicted proteins | sample C33_3DmetaG_FD_165048 | JGI IMG/M metagenome (GOLD analysis project Ga0222714, IMG submission 165048) | Estuarine water microbial communities from San Francisco Bay, California, United States - C33_3D | ecosystem: Environmental > Aquatic > Marine > Unclassified | place: USA: California... | reverse complement strand
TCTCGACGGATGCACCCATGCCTTCAGCAATCCGCAGACTGTCGAGCATATCAGCAGCACGCTCCGGCCCGGCGATCTTGATCGCTTTGTCCATCAACTCGGCGTATCCTGTTCGGGCAACGTCGTCAGGAATAGCGTTCACAAAGGAACGGATGTCACCAATGGCATTGCGCTGAGAACGTGCAGTAGACTTGCCAGCCAGGGTTTTGATGGAGTCGATGCCAGTATCAAGCGCACCACCAAGGATGGAGATGCCAATACCTGCTCCAAGTCCTGCTGCTGCACCCTCTGGGCCATCGGCAGCATAGCCTAGAGCAGCACCAACTGGCGCACCAATCAGTGAACGGGTTGCTGCTTGGCGCAGACCTTCACCTGTAGCCTGTACAAAGGGTTGCGTGAAGAGAACCTTTTCAGCGAAGTTACGTGCCTGTGGGCTAATGTCCGCAGCTTGTGCCATTCTCTCAAAGATACCAGTGCGAGACTGGCCAGACTTACCGACCTTGGCAGCGGCACCAATAAAGTCAGCAGTGCCAGAAACTGCTCGCAGACCACCACGGGCAAGCTTGGGAAGAATAGCTGCGCCCAAAGCACCTTGTAGTGCGCCTTCTTTCCCTCCCTCCTGATAACCAATAGCGGCACCAATACCACCTCTGATGGCAGTGTCACCAAGTCCGATCTTGTTGGCAGCATCAATGACGGCAGTGCCAAGGTCAGCAGTCTTCTTGACTGCTCCAGCACCAAACTGGACTCCGGTAAAACCTGCCTTCTTCGCACCCTCACCGACCTTGGCGGCAAATGCTTCGGCATTCTGCCTCATAGCTTCGGGAATAACCGACTCACCAGTCTCGATGGTAGCGGCAACACCAGGAAGAGGTCGAGCAGTCGTTGTGATGGGAGCCTGTGCAGTCTTCTTGAAGACTGACTTCACGCCAGCCTTGGCAATGCTTTTGGCCAATCCAGCAAGAGTCAGTGCGTCAATGTAGGAGGCTCCCTTGGCAACTTCAGGAACTGGTGCGCCTTCAATAAGGTCTTGCGAAACTTCAGCAAGCTCAAGAGACTGAAGTTCCATTGCTCGCTCCTGATCAATCAGGGTTTGATAGTCTCGCTCAGTTGCCGGAACCTGTGATATAGATGGCCCGCCTGGGCCATAAGCATAGCCATAGACGGTGCGAGGTTGTTGCAGGAACTCATCCTTAGAGGGAATTCGTTGATTCGGGGTGATCAGTTTTTGACCAAGATTTACAAGATCAACAGTTCCTGCCCCTACGCCGCGAGCAGCAGATTCAAGAACACCTTCACCTGCCTCAGTGACGGCAGCCTTTAAGCCTCCCAAAGCATCGCCAACAATTGTGCCTAGTGCTTCACCAGCAATGCCAAAGAACTCACCTGTAGACAGTTTCTTGTCTGCACGGTAATTGTTCAGCCTGATGTAGTCATCATCGCTGATATTGGCAATGAATTCACTATCCTTGCCGCCAGCCTCTTTGAACTTGCTAAGGTCATATGCTACATCCTGACCATTGCGCGGGAAAAGTTCAACGATGGCAGCATTGATTTCTTCCTGAGTCGCGTCATCAGGGAAGTTTGCTGTCAGATTGCGAGACTCAATGAAGACTGGTTTGGGCATATTATTTTCTGATGCTCGGTTTGCGAGTCGTTGGATCAATGTCAATAGTCACAGAACCTGGGCTTGAGATGGATGGGATTTCCGGTTCCTTTTGGGTGTCTTCTGAAGTAGGGGCAACATCAATCTTGGATAGGTCGAACGTCTCCAGGTTCAGCGTTGGTGTCTGAGCAGCACCAGACTGCAAGGCATCCATTTCAATTTGCTTGGATCGCAGCAAAACATTCATAGTTTCGATAAACTCATCAAGACGCTTTTTATACTGTTCTGGGCTTTGTCCAAGATTATCAATATCGGTCAATGAATTTGTGATTGCCGTTCCTTCTTGATTGCTCAATGCACCCAGTCCTTGCAGCATTTTGATAGCTGACGAGAAGGCTGCGCTCTTAAGCCTTGTTGCATTAGATGCAAAGTCATACTCAGGAGTGCCTGGGATGCTGCGCTTTGCTGCTGCGTATCCTGCCGCTATAGGGTCACCACCACCAACAGCACTACTTAATGTTGGGCTACTCTTCATGTTTTGAGCAATTTCCCGTGCTTGGTTAAGGATGCGACTAGCCATAGTCAACCCTCCCGCCGAAGTCGCCGACTCTTGAGTTGCCTTGCCACTTTGTGCCGCAGCGGTTGCCTTAGCTTGAGCAAGTTCCTGTTGAGCTTTCTCGACGGCAAGTTGATCAAGCTGGCTTTGGGTGGAAGATGGAAGAATCACAGGAGTCCGTAGCGGTCCTCCAGTAGCAATTTGAGTTCCGTTGATGTTTAGCACATTAGGCTCAACATAAATCTCTGGAGGTGGACCATACTGCATCTCAATATCTTTCAATGCTTTCTCTCGGGCTTTCTCCAAGCGTCCAGTGTAAGACAATGCCTCAACACCACCTGTTGCCGCTGCGATTTCATTAAAACGGTTTTCAACCAATTTCATGTAGTCAACACGACCTTGATTTGGTTGCATGGACGGTGCCGTTGGCCTTGCATACTGTTCCACCTGTGGAGGTGGTGGATTGATCTTCACCAGTCCTTGACTGAATTGTTGAATTTCATCAGCAGAAATTGGATTTTGCCCATAAGTCTGCTGTAGCAGGTCTTGGGCATAAGCATCCAAACGAGGTGCTTGGTAGATGTCTGCCATAATAATGGTTGTGTATTAAGGTTGCCAATAAGGTTTCACTGGAATAGATGATGAAAACTGTCCTGGTTGTGCATTCATTATAGTGCCAGGATTCATTCCACCGAAATTTAGTTGAGGTGCTGCTCCAGTTGGCGCGGGTGCATTAAGATACGCATCCTGTGCTGTTCCAAGGTTTTGACGATACCTAGCTTGTTGCAACGCTTGTTGCTGCAAAGCAAACTGCTTCTGTTGCATTCCAAGAGTGTACAGGTCTTTCTGAAAGCCTAATGCACCACCTACATCCTTGTTGAACTGGGCAAGTTGACTGCCAGACATATCTCCAAGTTTAGAGAATCGATCAATGATCGTCGGGTCCATTTCCTGTCCTGTGGCTTGAGACATCTGCTCGTACTGAGACATCAGTGTAGGTGCTGCGGCTACATTTGAGGCTTGTTCACCCATGTTTTCCCGTACCACCCCAGCAGCCTTCACCATACTGCTTCCAAGTGCTTGCGCCCCTTGAGCATAATTGCGACCAGGTGCAGTTGCTGATTCCATCCAGCCCTGTGGCAGAACCTGGAATCCTCCTCGATATGATGCGAATGGCGATTGCATAAATTTAGTCTTTCATGTATGACAGTTTCTCTTGCGGTGACCAAGGCACCATGGATGAGATATTTTCGATAACCATGCCCAGTTTGGGGCATTGGACAAACTTATCAGCATTTTGCCTCCGATCAAGGCACCTAGTGCAAGCATGAACGTAATCGACGTTGTGACGTTTGTTTTCCTTTTCACGCCACTTACCATGCCACTTCTCGTACCGATCAAAGTCAATTGGCACCTGGTATGCCTCGATGTACTCCCAAACGTCTTCGTGAGTCCAATCACGCAGCGGGAAGAACATAGTCGTTCCGTCTGGCAACTGCCTAGCCTCGATGCGTGTTCCTGCATCACCTCCCAGGATGGGGTCTGAGTCGCAACCCTTGTGACCGATCCACAAAGCACTGAACGGTGCCGTTTCGAGCAAAGTCTGCTTCGGTCTGTGCAGAATATCCAATGCACATACCCAAGGTTCCCCGTTGACCTGTGGAACAATACCTGTTGGGCAGGTTAGCTTGGTGGTGTTGATCTGGTAAGTGTTCTGCACCTCAAACTCGTCATCGGTCTGCTGGAATGCTGACTCCTGTGGGTGCCAAGTGTAAACCAGTAGATTCCACTGCCTGATCAGTGAGTCGTGAAACTCATACTTGGACGGTTGCCAAGGTTCACGGAAAAAGATCACTGGCAGGTTGTAGCCCATCTGCCGCATGATATGCAGCAGAACCATGCTGTCCTTGCCTCCAGACCAGCAAATCATGCTGGATGGCATCTTTGCCATACCATCAAGGATGATCTGCTTCGTGCGATCCAGCTTGGTCATGTTAGATCAACGCAGCGGCAACCAAACCAGAACCAACAAGACCCATACCGGCACCGACCATCGAAGACCTGTTAGCCGCGCCAGCCGCACTAGCGGCATTCCTGGCTTGAACGCCCTGCGATGCTAGGTCAGCATTCATCTGGCTTTCTGGGTTGAAGAACCCAACGCCGGAATATCCCTGTGCTGCTCCACTAAGACCCATGAGGTTCTGGAGACTTCCGCCACCCATCATCGTCTGATAGTATTGAGGCATTCCAGACTGCTCAAGTTGGCCAGCAGTTTGAGCGGCAAACTGACGACGTTGCTGCAACCGTTGCTGTCCCATACCATACTGGTTCATGAGTTCTGCGCCTATTGCACGGTTACTAAGTCCCATTCCTCGGGAAGCGTATGCTGCTCTTGCAGCCTGTTGAGCTTGACGGGTTTCCTCGGGAGTCAATGAAGTGCCAGCATCAAGTTCTTGTTGCGCTTGTTGCTGCAAGCCAGCAAGCAGACCTTGGGTTCCTGCTGCCTGTCGATACGACTGCACATACTCAGGAGCAAACTGACCAAGTTGCTTCAGTTCCTCTGCTCGCAGCGCAGCAGTGTCTTCTGCCTCCATCTGCCGGTACTCTGGAGCCAGTTTCTGGAGGGTCTGCATATAACCCTCGGCACCAGGAGTCCCAAACAAGGCACCTTGCAGTCCTTGCAGGTTTAGAGCAGTAAGTTGTGGCGAATACTGCTGCTCCAAGGCAATCATCTTGGGAGCAACTTTAGCCTGGCCCTTGAGGGCAGACTGCATCAGTGCGCTATAGCTAGGTGGCTTGGCCACATCAGGTGTTGACGATCCCATAAACTTTAGATGTTAGGTGTTGGAAGTTATAAGCGTGAATCTTTGCTTTACCATGCCTCTGAAATAGAACAAATTCAAGGGTGAATGGTACGTGAGTAAAACAGTCTTGCAGATCACCTGCGGCTAGATGAGCAAACCAAGCATTCCAATTCTCTGTGCCAGTGTGTATGTTCTGACCGTCCCAAAACACCGGCTTGAAAAGAGCAAAGGAAATTGGTGACGACCAAACGAAACCGTGCGTGAGATAGTGTGCAAGAATTTCCTCAAAGCTGTCATTGGGAAAGTGTTTAGCTAGCCAAGCGTGGGCTTTTTGCCAGGGGAGCATTAGGCCAAGTCTCCGAAGACGGTGAACATGATTGAACCATCACTTTTCGGAGTACTTGTATAATTGGTAGTGATACTGAAACTGCCAGTCGTCTTGTCAAAGTTGGTTTCACCAATAACATTACAGCAAGTAGCACCATAAGCGACACCATCGTCACGGCTAAAGGTAGCGATGACTGCATAGTTGGTGTTTGCCATAGCGTTGCTGAAGTTGATCTGAGTGGTGTTGTCAGTTGTGCTTTTTTTGAAGGCAGAGGAGACTCCGCTTCCGTTGACCGTAAGGGCATACCATTGCGTAGCTACGCTTGAAAGCGCAGTCGTTGCAATAGTGGTTATGGTGAATGTATTCGCATCAGGAACGGTTTTAATATCGTACCACCCACCTGCAACGCCATTGTCGAGGTAGATTACATCACCGACTTTGAACCCGTGAGCATTGTAGGTCACCGTCGCAGTCGTACTGCCAGCAGTTCGGGAAACTGTAGCCGCAACCGTCGTAGTGTCAGCAGTTTTGGTTGAGATACAAGCCCAAGCTTTTGGAAGACATCCAACGGCAGTCTTGAGCTTATTGGAATCTGAAGCATCCTTCAGCAAGAAGGCATCTCCAGCGGCATCTCCAACAGAGGTCAAGTTAATCGTTGGTGTTCCCTCAATGGTGCCAGCCAACGGGCCGGAAAACGTGACATCATAACCACTATTCCCAAGGGTGACATCTCCACCAAGGATAGATGTCCCAGAGGCAGTGAAAAGACCACCAACACTGACATCCGCACTAACAGTGACTCCAGAAGTTGTGATTCCTCCAACATTAGTCAGAGTACCTGACACCGTAGCGTTCCCATTGACGGTAAGCGATGCAACAGTTGTGGCGGGAAGGTTGCCAGCAAGGTTGGCAATAGTGATTTTCTTCACTTTGCCTTCACCTGCTGAGACACCTCCATCGACATCGTTGATCATCAACTGATCTGCGGTTGCTGGAGTCGTGAGAGGGTCTTGACCAGCAATGAAATCTGGCAGAGGGGTAGCATCGACAACGTGATTCGTCAGTGCCGACGCAGTGAGTGTCTGCCCAGTTTCAAAAGATTGCGTAGAGTGAAGGGTTGCCATGTTATTGAGATGAAGTCAGGTTTCTGCCGGAAACTGTAGCGTCAACTGCCATGCTTCTCAAGATGGGTCTTCCGGCAATGGATTCCATCTTAATGTCCAGAGCATAACCTCTACGACCAATCCGAGTTCGGATAGTTTTGTCCTCGTCGGTTGCAGAGGTAAAGTCGATCAGTTCTGCCTCCTGGTCAGGGTTAATGACAACGGCAGTTAGTCTCACCCGGTCACCAGCAGTAAGGTCAAAGTCAGTCTGAAGACCAGAGAAACGCTTTTCATCGAAGGTCTTGAACGAGAAACGTCTGCTGATCACCTGCCCATCAATAGGGATATAATCGGAACCAAGCGTAAATACCGCAGATGTTCCTGAAGGCGGATCGTTGTTATCATCTAGTTGAGCGGTGCCTAGGATCGGCGTTCCAGTGCCGTCATTCACGGTGTCAATGTCACCTTCCTCCAAGAGCAGATATCTGTTGCTGGATACGGCATAGAGACGCTTGGAATCATCGTGCAATGCTTGCAGCAACATCTTCGGACGAATGCTGGACGGGAATGTGTCCATGCTTTCCCATGCTTGGTTGAGCAGTGAATAGATCAGCACAGCATTGTTACTTGTGGAACCATCGATTGGTGTCGCCAAGTAGTATCTGTTGTTGTAAAACACTCCGCACGATCCGCTTGCTGCATTGGCGTTGATACGGTTCACCAGGTCAGCAATGGGTTCCGACAGTGGTCGTTGGTCACCGATCAGTCGAAGATCGAGAGTGTGTGAGAGCAGGTAGATACCTCGATCAGACAGGAAGAAAACTTGTTGCCCAGCAACTTGAATGCTGCGTCGAGCAGAGCATCCAAACTGGTTAGTCAGGGTCTGAATGAAAGCAGTGTTTGGAATGCCTCGATCAATCACCTCGGTGATCGCAGGTGGCGGAAGGTAGGCATAGTAGATGCTGTTTCGTTGGAAGATCAGGAACTTGTCCTCCTGGAACGGAGTGAATCCTGTGATGTAATCGTTCGCACCCAGGTTGATCTTGAACTGGTCAAGAGTGACATCGAACACGTTCGGTTCGTAGTAGTTCGACGCAGCTATCTCGTCCCGACCAACGCATAGGACAATCCTGCCTTGGAAGTAAAGGCCAAAGTCAGCAGGAGGCATACAGACATCAGTGCCGCCTTCCAAGTAGGGGTATTGTGGAGCATCAGTTGCTTGTGGCACAACGCTAACTGTACTGGCATTCCAGACAAGCGGTGCTTTTGCCTTGATAGCGGTAAACAAGTTGTGCTGAACCGAACCACTTGTGTCAGTAGTATATGTCAGTGTTGTTAATCCTGTAACTGTGACAACATAAGAACCACTGAGATTGGTATGTGTAGGCACATAAATGATCATCTCATCGCCAGTACTGTACCCATGATTGACATCAAAGGTGACGGTGACAAGGTTGCCAGTGCGGTCAATAGCATGAGGACTGCTACTGTCAACACTAACAGCAGTGCTGCGGCTATAGCCCCGCATGATGTAGACCTTATTCTCAGCTTGGAAGCAGTCACAAGGGTCACCATTAACAATGCTTCGGATGTACTCCGTTCCACTGATTGTCGTAGACGGGAAGTCGTACTTGCTCGACAGGTTGCCAGTACTGGTGTTGTATGTGTACAGACCATCTGTGCAGACTAGCACGATGAACTCGGTTCCCGATATGTCGAGGAATGAGCATGATGTCAGGATCGTCTCGTTTGAGTTGATCATCGATGCCGTTGTCAGGTCAAATGCACCTGCTCTGACGGCAGCATTGCCTCTGTCCATGCGGGTGTTCTGAGCATACTGGACAACGCCGGGAGGAAGCACCAGGGGGTTTTCCCTGCTGTTCATGCCGATGAAACCGGAATCACCGTCCGTCTGGTATGGAACCGTTGCTGCCATACGGCTATGTTACTTCACGATTAAACGTCAGCAAGGATGTTTGCCAGTTCCTGGCAAGCCTTAGATCGTAAGTCTGGGTCAGTCATCTTGCGGAAGTCATCGGGGTTATCGATGAAACCAATCTCCAGCAGGACGCATGGTTGGAATGCCATGACAGCAAGCCTGGAGTGCTGTGATGCTCCTTCGGTTTTGATACCTCGATCCTTGGTGCCAAGTGCATTGACAACGGCATCATTCACCCATTTCGCCAATGCCTTGTTGCTGTCACCTCGATAAAAGGTTTCGGTTCCGTTTGCAGTTCCGTTGAACGCATTGCAGTGCAGGGATAGCATCACTGCACCGTGATAGTCTCTGGCGATCTCTGCACGGTCAGAGATATGGGCAGGATCGGACGCATTTGCTCTGGTGCGGATCACCTTGTGGCCAAGGCATTGCAGGAATGCGCGAATCTCGTTTGCCCAGTCCATGACGATCTCAGCCTCGGTCACTTTGCTTATGCCGACTGCTCCAGGGTCATAGACTCCAGAACGACGGTTACCCATGCCGTGACCAGGATCGAGGATGATCGTCATTTGTTCTTTCGGGCAATGAACGAGAGAATGACTTCAAGCGCACCAACACCGATGAGAGTCAGGGCAGCAGTGCTATTGTCAGCAGTGATGCTCACGGCACCGGCAGCGGACGCTTTAGCGGCAAGCCAAACACCAGCGATGCCAGCACCTTTGGCGATCTGGCGAACGATCCAGCCTTTGCTGGTAGTGAGAAGGGTGATGATGGAGTTCATTTCGATGGGATGGTAATCGCCGGAAGGACAACGGGTTCTGGTTCGGTTTTCTGGATAGTAGGAATCGGAGCAATGCCGATAGTAACCTTCTGCCCCTTAACTTCAAAGCCGATGGATAGCATCGGTGTATAGCCGCGAATTGCCTCACAGGAGGTCAGTGCTAGTGCGGCAAGCACTGAGATTAGCATGGTCTTCATGAGTGGGAAATATTGCGAACCTCGGAAAGCAACCGATGAAGGTTGAGACGATCTCTTTCGCAGTCTTCTGACTTCTTCTCTAACTTCTCGATCTGAGTAGTTAGTCCGTCAAGGCGTTCTTTGCGCTCATTATTCAGAGAATTTACCAACTTGTCGTTGCCCCTAGTTAGCCACCAGACTGCAAACAGTAGAAGTGCAGCAACCGGCCCAGCACCAATGACTGGCTGAATGATGGAAAAAACCTCTGATGACATACTGCTAGAAGATATATCATGACTTCATGAAATCAAGACTCCTGTGGAACGCCGGAACTTCCGACAATGCTTCAAGATGCTCGCTTGTCATCTGCTGTTTCCAGCCGGGGTTGTTGCTTGTATTCACCTTTGGCCCAACTGGGTGAGGCGTTCCAAACCAGTTCAAGAACACCTTGTCGAGATTCTCTGCACTAAATGGCAAGCAGTAATCCAACAATCCATGCCACTCAGGCAGTGTCCACAGTGTTGGAAACTTGAGTGCCTTGCTGAAGAACTGGTCGAAAGTGCCAAGGTCTTTTTGAGGTGCGTCAAATAGCCATACCTCACCTGTCTCAGCAATCCTGCGTAGCCCGAAGTGATACAATGAGCAGATCAGTGATCGTGGGTCACGGTAGAACATCACAGTCTTCCATCCGTGTTTCTTGGCTAGGACAAGCTGTTCCTCGGTGATGGCACCGTGATGCTGGTGCAGGAACCCGTCTTTGGTCGTGAGGATGTCATGCAGTTCTTCCTCTGTCCAGTCTCGATGCAGGTTGAACGGTTCATGCCAAGAATCATGGACATCGTATCCTGCCAGGATCTTCTTGAACGCCTTGCTGGTGTAGACTCCTGCCGCTTTGCCGTAATGAACAAACCAGACCTTCTGCGGATGACCAAAAGCCTTGTGGGCAAACTTGGCGACCTTCGGTGGCATCTTCTGCCAAACCTCTGAGCGCATTGCCAAGGTTCCCTGGCGGATGTAATCCGTCATGAACAGGTTGTCGGTGAGATGCAGGTGATAACTTCCAACCTGCCTTTTCGGTGTTCCTCTCCAGAATCCCCAGTTGTGATGCAAGGGGAAGTAGTCAGTTTCCCACTTTGCAGGAACTAAGCTCAAGCATCCTTGCTCGTAGAATGCATTGTGCATTTTGGGATTGAG
>Ga0222714_10006912_pt1 | contig 10487 bp, 4 predicted proteins | sample C33_3DmetaG_FD_165048 | JGI IMG/M metagenome (GOLD analysis project Ga0222714, IMG submission 165048) | Estuarine water microbial communities from San Francisco Bay, California, United States - C33_3D | ecosystem: Environmental > Aquatic > Marine > Unclassified | place: USA: California... | reverse complement strand
CTGCTCGCGGGCAAGTGGCTCATGGACTCCGAACCAGGTCTCTACACGATGGAGAAGCTTGTCTTCAAACGCATCCGAGAGGGCCTGAACGAGGACGTCGAGGAAGCCAGCGCCTGACTCCCCCGCAGAAGTCACCAAGACCGCAGGCCGCCGTCGAGGTGGCCCAGCTCCCGGAAGCCCAGCGCCTTGAGGCGGGCCAAGGCGCGCCGGCTCCGCATCCCGCTCGCGCAGTAGACGAAGAGCGGCCGGGTCCGGTCCAGCCGGCCGGCCCGTAGGTCGAAATCATCGTCCCCGACCGGCAGGTTGATCGCCCCGGGAAGCGCGCCGCCGGCGAATTCACCGGTGGTACGGACGTCCACGATCTGCGCGTCGGCATGGGCCGCCAACCATGCGCGGGCTTGCGCGGCGTCCAGGTTCTCGCAACGGCAGCCGGGGTCGGCGGCGAAAAGCCCGCCCGTCGGACGTTCGGCGAAGAGACGCCACAGCAGCAGGCCCGCGCCTAAGACGACGAGGGACCAGATCAAGAGGCTCGGACGAAACGGGCCGGGGACGGACATGGGATCGGCTCAATCGGCCAAGGCGTGGATCGTGCCGGTGACCTGGCCGCGCAGTTCGGCGCCGTCGGCCGACTTGAGCTCATACTTGAGCTGAGCCTGCATCGCAGGACGCAGGTCGGCGACTTCTAGGAGGACGGAGCGCTTGTCGGCCGAAAGGGTCGCCTTGCGGACGACCATGGCGTCGTGCTTGCGCTCAGCCATCTGGGCCTTGCTGAACTGGAGCTGGCCGTCGCGACCGGGCTCCGTCGCGGCGACCTTGGTCTCAAGGGTAGAGATGTCAGGGGAACCATAGGCGGAGGACCAGACGTAGTTCCACAGCTCGAGGTTCCAGTTGCCCGCGTCGGTCGCTGACTTGGCGTCCAGCTCGCAGGTGAAGTCGATGCGCAGACCTTGCTTGGTCGCGGCGAAGGCGATGGGCATGCGGGCGTCGGCGCCGGTATAACGGACGCGTTGGAAGCAGCCGTTCTGCGTCGCGGTGGTCTGCCAGCCGCGGAGGCCGGTCACATACAGCTGGCCGTCCTTCGGATTGAAGCGCGCGCGCATGGCCCCGCTGGCGAAGTCGACGTTGAAGCGGGTCACCCCGCCCTGCATCTGCGGCTGGCCGCCGAAGGTCACTTCCTGCGGGAGAACTCCATAGAGGGAACAGGTGCCGTAGCTGAGATGCAGGAGCCGGTCCTTCCACGGCCCGAACTTATCGGAGGTCACCCAGACCTGGCCGCCGCTGGAGTTGTCCACATCCTTCGGGAACCAGCAGAGCGGACGGTCGTAATCCTTGGGAGGCGTGGCGCGGTGCGCGAGGTCGACGACGCCATAAAAACCGCCCTGCTTGATCCAGTTGAGGCGGCACATGGGCGTCCAGGTGCCCTCGTTGTCGCCGGTCGTCAGCTGGCCGCTCGGGCTGAGGCCGATGCCGTTAGGGGCGCGGAAGCCCGTGGCGAAGGTTTCCGAGCGTTTGCCGTCCGGGGAGACCTTGAACAAGACGCCGTGATGGTCGCAGATCTCGTCGAAGCCGCGGCCGCCGTTACGGACGGGCCCGGCCTTGACGTAGTAGAGGTTGCCGGCCGCGTCGGCCTGGAGATCGAAGACGAATTCGTGGAAGTTCTTCGTGACCATCACGTCGAAGTTGAAGGCTTCGTAGGCATCAGCCTCGCCGTCACCGTTGGTGTCGCGCAGCTTCCAGATGCCGTCGCGGCAGGTGACATGGACCTCACCGTTCACGACCTTGAGGCCGAGCGGATGATAGAGCCCCGCGGCGAAACGACGCCAGCTGACCTTCGTCAGCTTGTCGTCGATGCCCGAGGCGATGAAGACATCCCCATGGAAGGTGCTGATGACCGCCCGCCCGTCGGGCAGGAAATCGAAGGCCGAGGTGAACATCGGGGCCTTCCAAGGATTGGTCACGGGCAGCTTCACGTCATCGACGACGTAAGCTTCGCCGGCCTTTTCCGAAAGCTTGCCGGCCGTCTCGACGACCTCCGGCCAGAGGACCTTGGGAGCCTTGAGCAGGTGGGAAGGCAGGTCGGTGTCGAAGGCCGTCGGCAGAGGCACGCCGGCGGGAAGATAGGCGATGCGGACGTTGGTGACCTCGCCGGCGCCCGCGACCCGTGCCACGACATGGCCGTCGAGCGTCTCGATCTTGGAAGCGCCCAGCGTCACGACCCGCGCGGCGTCCGCGGCCTTGCCCAGCATCACGGTGACGCCTTTGGCCGAAGGAGCGATCTCGAGGGTGCGCACGACGAACTGGACTTCGTTGGCCGTGACGACCTCGGCCGTCTCATCGACGGAAACGTCTCCGACCTGCCAGCGGACGACGACCGCCCGGCCGGAAGTACGGAAGCCTTTGAAGCGCGCCTGCTCCGCGGGCAGCGGTCCGAATCCCTTTCGAGGCGTCAGGGCCGACGCGGAGGCATCCGGCATGAAGCCCGCAAAATCACCGGTGACGAAGAGGGTCTCGCCGATGGCGGTCGGGTAGTCTCCGCGCGACATCAGGTTCATCTCGGTGGTGAACTTGCCCGCCCAGGCGCCGATCGGACGGCAGAGGTCCAAATCGTAAGCGATGCCCTTCTTGCCGTCGTCGCCCAGACGTACGGCCAGCCCCTTGAGGCCGGTCGAGTCGATCGAGCCATCCTTCTGCTTGCCGACGCCGACCGTGCCGAGGATCCACTGACCGGGAGCCTCCGCGAGCGGTGCTGGCGTCTTCTTGGCGGGTTTCTTCGCCTGACCGAAGAGCAGGCCGACCGAGAGGAAGAGAGCGACGAGGGGCGAGCGCATGGGGAGATTCATAACGGCAAGGGCGGGCTCAGGGACAGGCAAAAGTAAGGGCCGAGGTCCTAAGACCCCGACCCTGTTTGAACTGGCCCTAGCTCTGGCCCTAGCCCTGACTTCAGAGACTCCGCAGGTAGGCGGCGATGTCGGCGACACCCTGCTCGTTCAGGCCCATCTGGGACGGGGTGAACATGAGCGAGCGGTCGAGATGCTTCTCTTCCTTGATGCGCTGGCGCGGGATGGACTGCACCACGCCGCCCATGGACTTCACCATCAGCGGGTCGCCGGAGGAGAGTACCATGCCGGTGATGACCATGCCGTCATCCAGCACGACGCGCGTGCCTTCGAAGCCATGCGAGATGTTATTGGAAGGCTGCGCGATGTTGAGGATCAGGGTCTCCAAGGACTGCTGCCTGGCGTAGGTGGTGAGGTCCGGACCGAACTCCACGCCCTTGCCGTCGAACTTGTGGCAGGCGTAGCAGACCGCGGACGCGGCCTTGCCCTTGGCGACATCGCCCTTGAGGGCGGCGATGTCCTCGACCGAGGCGAGCGGCTTGGCGCCCGGCATCTCGGGAGGCAGGTCGCTGCCGACGAGCTTGGCACCGGAGGCGTCGCCGCCGCGGGCCTTGACGATCGCGTCGACGTCGAAGCCCTTCCAGAGGCTCCCCTTGCGGTTGCCGACCCACCACTTGGCGAGGTCCGCCTGGGCGAACTGCTTGTTCAGCGAGAGCTCCACCATGGTGCCGGCGGCCTCGGCGCTGCGCGTGAAAGCCAACGTGGTCAGCTCGCGCTTGACCTCGGACTCGCTGAGTTTGCCGGAGAGCAGACGGGCGCGGACATCGCGCACGGCGGAAGCCGGGTGCAGACGCCAGGTGAGCCAGGCGTAGGCCGGAGTCCATTCCAGGGCGGGCTTGGCCATGACCTTCGCGATGGCCGCGTGCACGACGGCTTCGCGGTCCGTCGAGGCGAGGCCGATGGCCTCGAGATAGGCACGGTCCTGGCCGTCGAACTGTTCGGCGATCGTCACGAGCAATGCGACCGCGGCCGGAGTCTTGAACTCCCGGAGGGCGATGGCGACTTCGCGGCGGACGGCCGGAGACTTGTCCTTGGCCATGGCTTCGCAGAGGGCGAAGACGTCGCGACCGGCCGCGCGCAGGGAGCGGAAAGCCACGAGGCGACGGGTGTCGTCGTCGGCGGCGAGCTCCTTGCGGGCGAGCGCGGCACCCTTGTCACCGAGCTGCGCGAGCAGCCAGACGGCGCGGGAGGCGACATATGGATTGGCGTCGGCGAGGAGCGCGGCGACGTCGTCGACGACCTTCTCACCCGCGGCCTTGAGGCGGTTGAAGCCGCCGGCGCGGACGTTGGGCGAAGGGCTGCGCAGCGCGGCGAGCTGACCGGCGACGGTCGTGAGGTCGATCTTCGGGACGACGGACTTGAAGCCCTTCGGAGCGATGCGGTAGATGGTGCCCGAGAGACCGTTGTCGCGCGTGCCGTGGCCGCCCACGCCGGGGTCGAACCAGTCGGCCACGTAGATCGCGCCGTCCGGACCGACGCAGACGTCGGAAGGACGGAACTTCGTCTTGAGGACGCCGGTGGCCTTGCCGCCGAGGAAGTCCGACCCCGCCCACTCCTTCTCCTTGTTGGAGGTGAGGAAATCGAAGCGCTCCAGCTTCATGCCGGCGCCGTCAGGCTTGGGCAGGTAACCGAAGACGACGTTCTTGCCGGCCTCGCAGGCGAGGAGCAGGCCGTTCCACTTCGGATCGAGCGCGCCGTTCTCATAGAAGGCCACGCCGGTCGGCGAACCACCGCCGTAGACGTCGCCCGCGGGCATGGTGCCGGGGTCGTCCTGGCGCCATTCGGCGACCGGCGTCTCCTGGCCCGGACGCTTGTCGGCGCCCCAGGAACGCTGGCCGTCGGCGGAGGCGAAGCCGGCGTTGCCGCCCTCCATGATCAGGCTGACGCGGCAGGCGGGCGGATCGTCGTTGTCGCTCTGGTACATGTCACCGAGCGAATTGACGGACTGCTCGTAGCTGTTGCGGTAGTTATGACCGACGATGCGGGCGTTGGTGCCGTCGCTGTTCATGCGGACGGAGAAGCCGCCCACCCAGACGTTGCCGTCATCGCTGCGAAGGCCGGCGACCTTCTGGGCGTCCACGGCCTGCTTGGTCCATTCGCCGTGGTTGTAGGGGCTGCCGATGCGGAAGGTCTTGCCCGACCTGTCGGTGAACTGCGCGCAGGTGTTGCCCTGGTTGAAGTTCCACTGGCCGTCCGGACCGAACGTCGCGCTGTGCAGGGAGTGGTCGTGGTTGCGTCCGTTGAAGCCGGTCAGCAGGACCTCGCGCTGGTCGACCTTGGGATCGAAGACGCCGTCGCCGTTGACGTCGGTGTAGACAAGCAGGTCCGGCGGCTGGGAGACGACGATCTTGCCGTCGATATGGGCCACGCCCAGGGGCGAGACGAGGTTGGCTTCCTGCGTGAAGACCGTGACCTTGTCGGCCTTGCCCGCGCCGGTGGCGTCCTCGAGGACGACGATGCGGTCGCCTTCCTTGCGGCGGCCGGACTTGCTGCGGTAGTTGACGCCCTCGGCGACGAACATGCGGCCGCGCTCGTCGAAATCGATGTTCGTGGGATTGAAGATCTGCGGAGAGGTGGCCCAGACGGTGACCTCGAAGCCTTCCGGGACCGTGAAGAGCTCGGCCGGGACCAACGTGGGTCCGCTCTCGAAGTCGACCGGCTTGTATTTGGCCGGACGCGAGGTGAAGACCCCGAACTTGACGTCCGCCGAAGTGACCTTGCCGCCGCGGAGCGCGCCTCCGTCGTCGATGGCCACCTTGGCGCGGAAGGACTTGGCCGGAGCGGGCAGCTCGTAGGCGATGAAGGAAGAAGCGTGCGTGCCGATGCCGCGCGCATACTCCTTGCCGGCGACCTTGAGCGGCTTGCCGTCGTAATTCTTGCCGACGCGGGTCTGGCCGAGGGATTCGGCCTCCTTCCACTTCAGCTTGGTCAGGTCCAGCACCGTTCCGTCGGCGAGGACGACCTCGGGCTCGATCCAGTCAGCCCAGTCGAAGGCGTTGGCGTCGATTTCGGCGACGAGCAGGTAGAGCTCCTTGGCGCCGTTCAACTCGGCCGAGATGTCGACCAGTCGCTGCTTGTCGCGGGCGTGCATGTGCGGCGATTCGGCGACCGGCTTGGGGTCGGCGGCGGAGGCCAAGGCGGCCAGCCCAAGGAGGGCCAGCAAGGGCGCGGGGGCCTTACGGAGGAAGGGCGTCATGAGGTATCAGGGGAGTCCTCAAGACAGCACCTTTGACGGAGGGTTCAAACCCTAACCGAGGGTCGGAGGGCGCTTTCCCGCAAAAACCCCACCAACGGCTTTACATCCCGATGACAGCCAACACGTTTGAGGAACTTAGGGCATCCCGCCCTGTCTTACGCTTTCCTGATGTCTTTCCGGCTCTTCATTGGCTCACTTTCCTTCGCCGTCGTGGCGTCGGCGGGCGAACCTTCCGGCCCGGCACAGCTGGAGTTCTTCGAAAAGGAAGTCCGGCCGGTCCTCGCCGAACATTGCTATAAGTGCCATGGCGAGAAAAAGCAGAAGTCCGGCCTCCGCCTCGACGCGCGTGAGTTCGTGCTCAAAGGCGGCGAAGTCGGCCCGGTCGTCGTCCCGGGCAAACCTGAGCTCAGCCGGCTGATCCTTTCCGTCAACCATGTCAAAGCCAAGGACGTCTACGCCATGCCCGGTGAAGACGAGAAGCTGCCGCCCAAGGCGATCGCGGCGCTGACCGAATGGGTGCGTCAAGGTCTGCCATGGCCGGACGAAGCGAAGCCGCTCGCCCAGGATCCCCGCAAGCACTGGGCCTTCCAGCCCGTGAAGGCGCCGGCCGCGCCCGCCCTCGCCTCGGCCGACGCCGCCAAGGTCCGGCAGCCGCTTGACCGCTTCGTGCTGGCCCAGCTGAAATACGCCGGACTGGACTTCAACCCGGAGGCCCCGCGCGAAGTCATCATCCGTCGGCTCACGCTGGCCCTCTGGGGATTCAATCCTACCGCGGCCGAGATCGCCGCTTACGTCGGCGACAAGGATCCGCAGGCGACCGAGAAACTCGTGGACCGCCTGCTGGCCGCGCCCGCCTTCGGCGAACGCTGGGGCCGTCACTGGCTCGACGTCGCGCGTTACTCCGACACCAAGGGCTACGTCTTCCAGGAAGAGCGCCGCTATCCCTACGCCTACACCTATCGCGACTGGGTCGTGAAGGCCTTCAACCAGGACCTTCCCTACGACCAGTTCCTGCGGCTGCAGATCGCGGCGGACCAGATCGTCAAGGACCCCGAACAGAACCAGGACCTCGCGGCGCTGGGCTTCCTGACGCTCGGCCGTCGTTTCCTCAACAGCACGCCCGACATCATCGACGACCGCATCGATGTCGTCATGCGCGGCACCCAAGGCCTGACGATGGCGTGCGCGCGCTGCCACGACCACAAGTTCGACCCCTTGCCGACGACCGAATATTACTCCCTCTACGCGATCTTCAATTCCAGCGAGGAACCCAAGGAGCTCCCGCCGCTCAAGCCGTTCACCCGCACCAAGGAGACCGAGGAGTTCGAAGCCGAACTCGCCGTCCGCCAGAAGAAACTAAATGACTTCATCCAGAGCCGGTACGAACTGTCCTACTCTCCGGAAAAGACCGCGGCCTACCTGAACCTCGCCCAGGAGTCGTTCAAGGATTCCAAACTCGACGCCAATCAGAAAGCCAAGGCCGCCAACCTCTACGCCGCCGTGCTCGGGGGCTGGAAGAACGCCCTCAAGCCCAAGCTGACGGCGACCGACCCGGCCTGGGGCGCCTGGGTGAGCCTGCATGGCGTCGCCGATGCGGAATTCCCGAAGCGCTTCGCCGCCCTGCTCGCTCAGCCGACCCAGTTCGCCGACCCGCTCCTGCGCGCCCGCCTGCAGGCCAAGGCCCCCGCGAAGCTCTCCGAGCTGACCGCCACCTACGCCGCGCTGCTCTCCGAAGCCCGCAAGTCCGACCACGCCGCCCGCGCCGAGTGGAAGCCTTGGCGGGAGCTGATCCTGCACCCGACCGGCCCGACCGCCATGACGCCTGCCTCGCTCATCGGCACCTACAACGTCGCCGACCGCAACACGCGCAACAAGCTGCAGATCGACGTCTCGGGCTACAAGGCGACCAGCACAAAGAGCCCGCCGCACGCCATGGCCCTGGTGGACAAGCCCAAGGCCGTCCAAGGCGTGGTCTTCCTCCGCGGCAGTCCGTCCCGGCCCGGCAAGAAGGTGCCGCGTCAGTATCTTTCGATCCTTTCCGACGGCCCGCCCAAGGAGTTCACCCAAGGCAGCGGACGCCTCGACCTGGCCAACGCCATCGCGAGCCCGACCAACCCGCTGACCGCGCGCGTCATGGTCAACCGCGTCTGGATGCACCTCCTCGGCCAGCCGCTCATCGAGACCCCGAGCGACCTCGGCGTCCGCACGCCCGCGCCGAAGAACCCCGCCCTGCTCGATCACCTGGCGAGCTCCTTCGTCCGCGACGGTTGGTCGACGAAGAAGCTGATCCGCGGCATCGTCCTCTCACGCACCTTCCTGCAGAGCGCCGACCTGCGCCCCGAAGCCCAGGCCAAGGATCCGGACAACTCGCTCTTCTGGCGCGCCCAGCGGCGTCGTCTGGATTTCGAAGCGATGCGCGACAGCATGCTCCGCGTGGCCGGACGACTCGAAGCCCCCAAGTTCGGCGGGCAGCCGTTCGACCTTGTCGCCCGCTTCGACGAACCGCGCCGCACGATCTACGGCCACATCGACCGCCAGAACCTCCCGGCCTTCTTCCGGACCTTCGACTTCGCCAACCCGGACTACCACGTGCCGCGGCGCAACCAGACGACCACCCCGCAGCAGTCGCTGTGGATGCTCAACCATCCCTTCGGACGCACGCTGAGCGACGAGCTCGCCGCGAAATCCGCCGCCCAGCCGGATGACGCCGCCCGCGTGGCCTTCCTGTATCGCACGATCCTGGCCCGCGAACCGAAGGCGGCCGAGACCGCCCTCGCGCTTGATTACCTGCGCGAAGCCGCCGCGGCCCCGGCGCCCGCCGCCTGGAGCTACGGCTACGGCGCCTGGGACCCTGCGGCCAAGCAGCTGCGGTTCACCGAGATGACCGTGCGCACCAAGGACCGCGTCTCGCCCACGGACAAGGTCCCGGACAAGAAGTTCTCCTTCGTCTTCCTCTCCGCGAAGGGCGGACACCCCGGCGACAAGCCTGAGCTCGCGGCCATCCGCCGCTGGACCGCCGGCAGCGCGGGCACCTACCGGCTCGAAGGCGAACTGCAGGTCGGCAGCAAGGCCAGCGACGGCGTCCGCGCCCGCATCGTCTCCACCCGACGGGGCCTGCTGAAGGAGGCCGTCGTCGCCGGCGGTGCCAAGCAGCCCGTGCTCGTCCCGGAAGTCGAACTCCTCGCCGGCGAGACGGTCGACTTCATCGCCGACAATCACCGCAACTCCAACAGCGACGGCTTCTCCTGGTCCCCGGTGATCAAGGACGCCAAGACCGGCGAGGTCATCAGCTCCGCCGTGGCCGAATTCGGCCGGAAGCCCGACCGCCAATCCGCCCTCTCCACGTTCGCCCAGGTCCTCCTCCAAAGCAACGAGTTCAACTTCGCCGACTGATGCTCCACCTCGACCCCCTCTCCCTCGGCTCGCGACGCGAGTTCCTCCGCCGCATCGGCATGGGCCTCGGCGGCGTGGCCATGGCCTCCCTGCTCCAGCAGGAGCTGCGCGGCGCCGACATCCGCGTCGACCCGCTGCGCCCGCTCGCCGCGCGCAAGCCTCCGCTGCCCTGCAAGGCCAAGCGCGTCATCCACATCTTCGCCAACGGCGGCGCCTCGCAGGTCGACACCTTCGACCGCAAGGTGGCCCTCGACAAATACCACGGCCAGAAACTCCCCGGCGACTACATCGCGACCGAACGCCGCACCGGCGCCGCCTTCCGTTCGCCGTTCACCTGGAAGCGCTACGGCAAGAGCGGCCTCGAGGTCAGCGAGCTCTTCGAAAAGACCGCCCAGCACGCCGACGACCTCTGCGTCATCCGCTCGATGAAGGCCGACGTGCCCAACCACGAGCCGTCGTTGCTGCTGATGAACTGCGGCGAAGCCCGCCAGGTGCGCCCGTCCATGGGCTCCTGGGTGACCTACGGACTCGGCACCGAGAACGAGAACCTGCCCGGCTTCATGACGCTCTGCCCCGGCGGCTTCCCGATCCAGGAGACGCAGAACTGGCAGTGCGGCTTCCTCCCCGGCGTCTACCAAGGCAACTACGTCGACACCTCCAAGCGCACCGTGGAGGAGCTGATCGAGAACATCCGCAACTTCGGACTCTCCCGTCCGGCCCAACGCAAGCAGCTCGACCTGCTCGCCAAGCTGAACGCCGCGCATCAGTCCGTCCGCCCGCAGGACGCCGCCCTCGAGGCGCGCGCGCAGTCCTTCGAGATGGCCTACCGCATGCAGCTCGAGGCGACCGACGCCTTCGACATCGGCCGTGAGTCCGAAAAGACCCGCGAGATGTACGGCGACACGACCCTCGGTCGCCAGTTCCTCATCGCCCGTCGCCTCGCCGAACGCGGCGTGCGCTTCATCCAGCTCTGGCACGGGGCCGGCCAGCCGTGGGACAGC
>Ga0222714_10006910_pt1 | contig 10489 bp, 9 predicted proteins | sample C33_3DmetaG_FD_165048 | JGI IMG/M metagenome (GOLD analysis project Ga0222714, IMG submission 165048) | Estuarine water microbial communities from San Francisco Bay, California, United States - C33_3D | ecosystem: Environmental > Aquatic > Marine > Unclassified | place: USA: California... | reverse complement strand
TTCTGCTTTCTCGATCGGGTGATTCGATTGTTGTAGTTGCGGGTGCGGCAAATGATTTACAACGGGGTCAGAAGATTTCGCCCACAGATCTGATTGCTATTGAAGTACCACTCTCGCTTTCTAGTTCGTTCATCACAGAGTCCGGGGCATCATCGTTGATTGGTCAGACACTTTTGGTTGATCTTCATGCCGCAACGCCACTGACAGCGTCGATGTTCAGCGATCAACAGCAGTTGCTACCTGATGAAGCCTTAACCAGTGTTGCAATTCAGCAGGGCAATTATCCAATTGATCTCGCAGTTGGCGATCAAGTTCGATTAGTCACGGTGCCTGACATTTCCATTAGTCAGACCGCACAGCCAGAAATGTTTGATCAAGTCGTCACTGTCTGGTCATTGAGCAAAAACGAAAGAAACGATCTTGCACTTGTGACTTTTCGTAGCTCGCTTGATTTATCTATGGCAATCGCCCGCGCCGGAGAGGTGCACATATCTCGAGTTGCAAACTTTCAACCACAGTTCACAAAAACTAGTCAGCCTGCTCAACAAACTCACCAACAGTCTCGTTATCGATAAGGCTGTCGCGCTATCGCGGTAAGTGCTTGCGCCCGATACCCGTGCGCAACGCAATACCCCAACGCGTCACCAACACCATCGACTCGCGGATGATTCGTCCGTTCATTTTAGACTTGCCATATTTGCGGTCGTGAAAAATGATCGGTACCTCAACAATATTTTTTTCACCACGCATAGATGCACGAAACAAAGTCTCACTTGCAAATGCGTAGCCCTGACTGATTGTCTTCAGAATTTCGATGTTTCGCATTGATCGTGCCGTATATGCACGGAAACCAGTCGTGCAGTCATGAACTTTAATTTTCAACATGAACGCCGTATATCGGTTGCCCCATTTTGATAGTAACAATCGATGAAGTGGCCAATTCACACTCATGCCATCTTTGACATATCGCGATCCGACAACAATTTCAGCACCATTTTTTATGGCATCTAAAAACAACGGAATCGTTTGAGGGTCGTGTGAAAAATCGGCATCCATAGTGATGATCACGTCCGTGTCGCCGCTCAAAACAAGATTGAAAGCATCGCGGTATGCAGTGCCAAGACCCTCTTTACCTGGTCGGTGCAGCAGACGAACTCGACCAATTTCTGTGGCAGTTTTATCGGCTTGCTGGCCCGTGCCATCTGGGCTGTTGTCATCGACTACTAAAAGTTCAGCGTCCGGTACTGATGACCTAACGGCTTTAAGAATTGAGTCAATATTTTCGATTTCGTTATACGTCGGAATAATGACTGTAACTTTCACCACCGACACGCTACTTGGTGGTTAAACCAGCAAGAGCCAGTGCTTGAGCGACAGTTTCTGCTGGTTGAAGTTTGATGCCAGAAATTTTCAAGTCTTTAGCACTGCTCGCAGGAATAATCGCGCGAGTGAAACCCAATCTTGCTGCTTCACCAAGTCGACGGGCTGTGTTGTTGGCTTGACGCAATTCGCCGGCCAAACCAACTTCGCCACACGCGACAAGATCTTCAGGTAATGGCTTATCGGTTGCCGCTGAAACAAGCGCCAAACATAAACCTAAATCGGCGCCTGGTTCACTCAACTTCACCCCGCCAACAACTGAGGCAAATACTTCGTGTTGTGCGAGATTGACACCAGCGCGCCGTTCGAGCACCGCCAACAACATCGCTAGCCGTCCCGAGTCAACACCTTGAGCCGATCGGCGCGGTGAAACATGTGAAGGCGACAAATTAGTTAGCGCTTGAACTTCAACGAGCAATGGGCGATGACCTTCGAGCGCTGGCACAACGATCGAGCCAGGCACACCAGCACGACGGTCAGCCAAAAATAATTTGCTGGCATCGGGCACACTGCGAAGGCCGAGTTCGGTCATCTCAAATAATCCCAATTCATTTGTCGAACCAAAGCGATGCTTAACTGCCCGCAAAAGCCTCAACGCATGATGCCGTTCGCCCTCAAACGACAAAACAGTGTCAACAACATGTTCAAGCACACGCGGCCCGGCAAGCCCACCATCTTTAGTGACATGACCGACCAACACAATTGGCAGATCGCGTGCTTTTGCCTCTTGCACAAGTCGATGCGCGCAACCGCGAACTTGCGAAACAGAACCAGGCGCTGAATTTAACTGCGGATCAGCAATTGCCTGAATACTGTCGATAATCACGAGCTCGGGTTTCACCTGCTCGATTGCATTAACAATATTTGTCAACGACATTTCAGCGACAAGCCACAAGTTTGGTTTGATTGCACCAAGTCGTTCGGCTCGCAGTCGCACTTGTTGCGCCGACTCTTCAGCAGTTACGTAAAGTGTTTTGCCCGACCATGCGGCGAGCAATTGCAACAACAATGTTGATTTGCCAATGCCTGGTTCACCGCCGAGAAGAGTCACCGAACCTGGCACGAGACCACCACCCAACACGCGGTCAAGTTCTTCAACGCCGGTCATTGTTGGTTTAGAAACTTTGGCGTCCAGCGCGTCGATTGGTTTGGGTTCGCCAGGTGGCACAAGTGCCATGCCGGTTGCGATTGAAATTAGTTCTTCGTCACCTTCAACATCTTCGACAAGGCTGTTCCAGGCTCCGCAGGCGCCACATCGCCCCGCCCACTTCGGAACCCCAGCACCGCATTCGGTGCATCGATATACGGTGCGAAGTTTTACCATCTCGCACTAGACATTATTCGCTGGGTGTGCGACTCGCCCCACGGCGTCGATAAAGAACTCTCGCTATGACAACAGCCATTAGGACCAGCCAAGCGAAAAGCAAAAATTTAAATAGACCAGCCACGAGTCTTGCCACGGTTGCTCTTACTGCGGTATTGCGAGATGTAGTCAAAACAGACTGTTCGCTGCCATCAAGAGGCACTCGCCAAGTCACTGTATTTGCAGTATCGAAGCCGGTGGTTCGTTCGATGACCCCAGGCAATGTCGCGACAAAATCAATCGTCATTGCCTTGCCAAGATCAAGGCCCGCTTGTTGAACGTTGTCGGCGAATGGCGCACCGCCAATAGTTCTTAGTAGCCGAGCGTCAGCGAACGCGTTCAGCCCGCCATCAACTTGCAAAATTCCATCGAGCGTAAAAGTCGAGTCAGTGTCTTTGCCGCTTCGAGATAGCGACATCTGTTTGAACGGACCGAACTCGCCACTCAATTGATTCAGTATCACGCCAGCTTGTTCGGCGTTATCAAATGTGTGCTTGAGTGAAACTTGCAGACCACCGTCTGCAGTTTTGTTCGGTCGAGTTACAACCCATCCAGCCGCAGTCGCGTCATCAAATCGCAGATCGTCAACCAGGTTTGGAGCTGCTGCCACCACCTCTGAGTCGGCAATCAGATTTAGCGTCACAGTTCCAGCCCCGCTTTGAGCGACATCAAGCGTTACAACTGCGTTTACCTGACACGAGCACAAAATCGTCACGGCTGCAACTAAGCCAAAATTTTTGATTTTCAAAAAATGTCTAGACACGCGTTGCATAGTTTACGCAGAACTACCTAAGCCTGCGTCAGGTGGGTAGCGAGTTATTCAGGTGTCGGAGTTGTTTCGCCAGCACCTGCAAGCTCAACTGCAACAGGTGGCGCGAAACCTTCGACCGCTTTGAACGAGAAGCGTTTTTCTTCAGGCTTCTCTGGGTCGTCTTCAACACCGATCACAATAATTTCGCCAGCATGAAACTCTTTATTGAGAAGTTTCTCTGAGAGCGGATCTTCTAGGAAGCGTTGCATCGCACGGCGCAGAGGTCGAGCACCCAGTTGTGGGTCATAGCCACGCTTGGCAAGCAACTCTTTTGCTTCGACAGTGAGTTCAAGACCCAAGCCAAGACCTTCAAGCTGACCTGTCAGGCGCTTGCTCATCAGATCGACCATTTGCACAACTTCGTTCATCGCCAACTCATGGAACACGATGACTTCATCGATTCGGTTCAAGAATTCAGGTTTGAATTGCGTCTTCAACGCCTCGTTGACCTTGTCGCGCATGCGTGCATAAGAAAGGGCTTCATCATTTTTGCCGAAACCGACATTGGCTTTGCGCAAATCTTGAGTGCCCAAGTTCGAGGTCATGATCAACACCGTGTTCCTAAAATCTGTGCTGCGACCCTGGGCATCGGTCAAACGACCCTCTTCAAGAATCTGAAGCAACGTGTTGAATACGTCAGGGTGTGCCTTTTCGATTTCATCGAACAATACAACCGAGAATGGCTTGCGTCGCACGGCTTCTGTCAACTGGCCGCCTTCTTCGTAACCCACATAGCCAGGGGGCGAACCAACAAGGCGACTAACCGTGTGTTTTTCCATGTATTCACTCATGTCGAGAGCAATCAGCGCTTGCTCATCACCAAACAAAAATTCAGCAAGGGTTTTTGCGAGTTCTGTTTTGCCTACGCCAGTTGGTCCTAAGAAAATAAACGAACCGCTCGGGCGCTTCGGGTCTTTCAAGCCTGCGCGTGTGCGACGAATACTTTGGCTCACCGCTTTGATCGCGTCTTCTTGACCAATGATGCGCTTGTGAAGTTCGCCTTCCATATTCAGCAACTTCGCGGTTTCTTCTTCGGTCAATTTGAAGACCGGGATACCTGTCCACATGCTTAAAACTTCGGCGATTGACTCTTCGCTTACTTCGTCGAACAAGTCAATGCCTTGTGCTTTGACGTCGACTTCTTTTTGTGCGCGCTCTTCGAGCAATGAACGCTCTTGATCACGCAAACGACCTGCTTCTTCGAAACGTTGCTCTTCAACCGCACGCTTCTTTGCTTCTTGCACATCATTGATCTTGTTTTCAATTTCTTTAAGGTCTGGCGGTGTTGTCATGCGCTTAATTCGCAAACGACTGCCTGCTTCGTCAATTAGGTCGATCGCTTTGTCTGGCAGGAAACGATCTGCGATATAGCGGTCGGCGAGATTGGCTGCTGAGACAAGTGCCTGATCTGTAATTGTCACGCGGTGGTGAGTTTCGTATTTGTCGCGAATGCCTTTGAGAATCTCGATCGTGTGGGCAACAGACGGCTCATCAACCTTGACTGGTTGAAAGCGTCGCTCGAGTGCGGCATCTTTTTCGAAATGTTTTCTGAATTCGTCAAGAGTTGTCGCGCCAATTGTCTGCAATTCACCTCTGGCCAACATCGGCTTCAGAATTGATGCAGCATCAATCGCGCCTTCGGCAGCACCCGCACCGACGAGTGTATGAATTTCGTCGATGAACAAAATAATGTCACCACGAGTTTTAATTTCTTTCAAAACTTTCTTCAGCCGCTCTTCAAAGTCACCGCGATATCGACTACCTGCGACAAGTGCACCCAGGTCGAGGGTGTAGAGCTGTTTGTTGGTCAAAGTCTCGGGTACTTCATTGGCGACAATTTTTTGCGCCAGACCTTCGATGATTGCCGTCTTACCAACGCCAGGTTCGCCGATCAGCACAGGATTGTTCTTGGTGCGTCGTGACAAAATCTGCATCACGCGCTCCATTTCTTTGTGACGACCAATCACCGGGTCAAGTTTTTTGTCGCGCGCAAGTTGCGTCAAGTTGCGACCAAACTGATCAAGAATTTGACTGCCACCTTTTTCTTGTGGTGTGTCTTTTGCGCCAACAGGTTCGCCTTCATTCTTGCCACCAGGGCCTTGATATCCGCTCAACAACTGGATGACCTGTTGGCGAACACGACCAAGGTCAGCGCCAAGTTTGACCAGAACTTGTGCAGCAACGCCCTCGCCCTCGCGAATCAAACCAAGCAAAATGTGCTCAGTGCCGATGTAGTTATGACCGAGTTGCAATGCTTCGCGCAATGAAAGCTCGAGAACTTTTTTTGCGCGCGGAGTAAAAGGAATGTGCCCAGATGGTGACGAGCCGCCTTGACCAATAATTTCTTCAACTTGTGCTCGCACTGCTTCGAGTGAAATGCCGAGCGCTTCTAGACCTTTGGCGGCAACGCCTTCGCCTTCATGAATCAAACCGAGCAAAATGTGCTCTGTGCCAATGTACGAGTGATTGAGCAGGCGGGCTTCTTCTTGGGCGAGAACTACGACCCTTCGAGCCCTATCCGTAAATCGTTCAAACAACTCTGACCGCCTTATGCGTCAAACTGGGTAACTGAACAAAGTGTATCGGTGCGGCCATCGCGATTTATGGCGCGTGACGCAAGCCCGACGCGAACTTGCGGTCACTAGTCTCCTTTGGTTTGAGCGTGACGAGCCTCACAACGCTTAGTTCGTAAATTCACAAGGCGAGTTGCCTAGCCTGTGGATATGGCAGTTCTTTCGCCGCTTCTTTCGCTTCCACTGATGGATACTGATCGCCAGCGAGTTGAAGCGGCGCTTTTGGCGTCCGTAAAAAACCGTGATGCACACCTCAATGAACTTGCCGCGCACCTCATTGTTGCGGGTGGCAAACGGCTTCGCCCCGTGATGACTATCGCAGCGGCCGCAGTTGGCAATGACAAACCCGTGAGCGATGACGTAATTCAAGGTGGCATTTCTTGCGAACTGGTTCATCTTGGTTCGCTGTATCACGACGATGTTATGGATGAAGCCGCCACTCGCCGTGGTGTCGACACCGTAAATGCACGATGGGGCAACCTGCAAGCCATTTTGGCTGGAGACTTTTTGTTGGCGAAAGCTTCAGAAATCGCGGCAGCACTTGGCACCGAGGTTGCAACACTTTTAGCTCAAACAATTGGTCATCTTTGTGAAGGCCAGATAGAAGAACTAACTAAGGCTTTTGATGTATCGCGCTCAGTGCCTTCATATTTGGTGAGCATTGAGGGCAAGACTGCTTCTTTGTTTTCGACCGCTGCTCGAATTGGTGCGCTTGTCGCTGGTCACGATCGTGCAGTTGTCGAAGCGTTGACAAACTACGGCACTGCATATGGCATGGTGTTTCAAATTGTTGACGACATTTTGGATGTGATTGCAACAGACGCCGAACTTGGCAAACGCGCAGGTCATGACATGGAAGAAGGCATTTACACATTGCCCGTGCTGTTAACTCTCAAGAGTGACTCAACAGATGCACTTGAGTTGCGAGACCTTCTAGGCAAGTCAATTTCTGGCAACGATCGTGACGCCGCATTAGCGATTGTTCGCTCAAACCCCGGAATTGCTCACGCGATTGAGACCGCTAATGAGTACGTCGCTATCGCCGAAAACGAGTGCGCCAAAATGCCTGCGTCAATGGCAACAAACGCATTACGAGACGCCCCACGGGCACTGCTCAATTCGGTTATTCGCTAATCGCGAATAACCAAAGTTGTTATCAACGAAGTTCGTGAACGCGCAGAATTAATTCGCGCGAATCAGGGTCAAGTTGGCGACCAGCAATTCGCTCAGTGAGAATTATCGCCTGAGCGGGGTCGTCGACCAAACCTGACCATCTGATGTATCCGCCCATTAACCCATGCAAGCGCTCGCTGACTTCTTCGGCGTGAACCACGATTTTCATTCCGCGCTGTAACAGCTTTGAGATTTCGGTATAAAAAGTCTTCAACCACGGGTCTAAATCGTCGGGGTGTGGCATCGGGCGATGCTGATAAGGCATTTGCAACTCTTCATAACTATGCAGATTGTGAGGCGCAGTGCTGATTGAAATCACGCAACCAAATTCGTTTTCACGAAGCCAAATAATTTCTTCTTGTCGTCGCACGCGCCGATGATTGACACCGAATCCGCCGGGCCGCTCACAAATTGCGAGCTTGTCCTTGATTATCCAGGTTAAATTTCGGGGCAAAATGCCCAGTGCCCACTTACCGCGCAGTTTTTGTGGCACTAGCGAGCCTTCAAGCTTGACTCGCTACCAATTATTGTTTCGGACATCGAGATAGCACAATATCACAGCAAATTCAGGTTGTGTTTGGGTTTCGCAACTATCTCGTGAACACTTAAATTCAGATTCATTGCTTCGAGTTGATTTGCAGCCGCTGGTTGCTACGCCGAACTTCACGGTTCATTCCGATTTCGCACGCTGTTGTCGCGCCACGAGCAACATCAAGTACGCGCTCGACCGTTGCTGCATCAGGTGGATATGTTTCAGTCAGCCAAACTCGGACCGCACGTCGAGCCAAAGCGATTGGCGCAATCGAAAGAGCTTTGGCGTCTGTTGGGTCAATTTGTTTAGCCAAGTCATCAAGAAAATCACTGTCTTCGCGAAACAAATCGGCTTGGCGCGCAAGAATCTGGGCAACATCGCGCTGTGAAACCTCGTTCATCAGAGGCAACAATTGTTGGCGAACTTGATTTCTCAGAAACTTCAAGTCAGCATTTGTTGGGTCAACAACACATTCGATTTCGAGCTCGCGACAAAGCATTTCTGTTTCGCTACGACGCAGATTCAAAATTGGGTGACTGTGGCTTTGTTTCATTCCTGCAAGGCCCTGTAGTCCAGCCCCGCGCAGAAGATTGATCATTAGGGTTTCGGCTTGGTCATCGGCGGTGTGTCCGGTAGCAACAGCTTCGGGCAATACTGAGAAACGCGCATTGCGAGCGCGAGCCTCAAGATTCGCGCCCGGCTCAACTTTGATTGTCTTGCTAACAAAACTTGCACCGAGCTGCTCTGCAAGTCGAGCAACAATCGTCGCTTCTTGATCTGAACCTTGCCGCAAAGAATGGTCTACATGAATTGCAGTAACGTCACAGCCGTTTAAAACTGCGAGCAAGAGCATCGCCATACTGTCTTTGCCGCCAGAAACCGCGCAATTAATCTTCGAGCCTGGCGATGGAAAATTACATCGTGTTAAAAGCTCACAGGCAAACTTATTTGACTTAAGTTTTTCGACGAGGGCGTCCATCAGCCCGAGCCGCTTATTTCTGTGTTTGTTTTTGGCGACGGTTTGGGTACTTAAGAGCTGTTACCGATTTCAAATAACCAGCCACCAAACCAACCACAGCACCAATGCCGGCGATCAACAAACCTGCACCTAACCACCAATGCCAAACAACTGCTGAAATCATTGACGTAATGCTAGCGATAATTCGATTGTTAAACCAATCAGCGGTTTAGTTCTTTAGTGTGCTCAGGAGCCGAAATTTGTCGTGGTGCTGAATCGATGTTTGAAATCTCAGTCAGTTCAGAAGAAGTTACTCCTGCGTCTTTGAACTTACGCAAAGTTGCCAACATGCGACCCTCAATTGAGCCGACCATTTTGTTGTATGCAGTTATCGCCGTTTCGAGACCACGCCCAGTTTTCTCGACACTTTCAAGCACTGTGTCTACTCGTTCATATAGTTCACGGCCGAGAGCCGCGATTTTTTCGGCGTGCTCAGCGATTTGAAAAGCCTGCCAACCTTTGGCAACGGCCAGTAGTAACGCCAACAAATTAACTGGCGAGGCGATCAACACCCGGCTTCGCATCGCGACTTCTAACAAACTGCTATCTGAACGCAAGGCATCAGCCAAAAATGACTCACCCGGAATGAACATGATCACGTATTCAGGCGAGCGATTGAATTGCTCCCAATATTTTTTATCAGCCAAAACTTTGGCGTGACCAGCCAGCGCCTTGGCATGTTCGCTCAATAGTTGTTGACGCAATGTTGGATCTGAAGTTTCTTGGGCTTTGAGGTACGAGTCAAGTGGGGTTTTTGAGTCGATCACGACGCAACCGTCATTAGGCAATTTGATGACTGCGTCTGGTCTCTGTGTTCGGTCGTTGCCAGTCACGGTCGTCTGTTCGAAGAAATCGCAATACGGCAACATGCCAGCGAGCTCAATTACATTGCGCAACTGTTGTTCACCCCATGCACCACGAGCACTTGTTGATTTAAGTGCTGATTGAAGAGCAGAAGTTGTCTGGTTTAGCGTGTCGATTTGCTTGCTGATTGTTTCTGTTACACCAACTGTATTTGTGTAGTTCGACTGTAAAGACGTAACAGCGTTTCGCAACTCGTTCATTTGCACTGCAACGGGGTCAAGCAGACTTTTTGTTTCTGTGGCTAAAGTTTGCGTGCGGGCCTGATAAGTGCGGTCAATTTGCGAGTTGACATTTTCAAGAGCTTGTTGTGTTGCCTTGCCAACTTGAGCGTCGACGGCGTTTTTGACCGCGTCAATTAGCGCAGTCTGGTCAAAATTTTGTGGTGCTACTGAAATGTTGCCGGCACCATTTTGACGAAACAACAACACACCAAGACTGACTACGACTACAACCAATAGACCGACGATTATCTCCATCATCACAGTGTGGCACGGGGGTGTCGCTAGATTGACCACATGACATCATCAAAAATTGTGGATAGCCCTGTGGGCTGGGTGCAAGATCACATTCGTGCATATGTTGAAACCAAAGGCCAAGAGGGCCATATGTGGCGAGGCGTACCCACTTTGTTGTTGACCACAACAGGCCGAAAGTCTGGCGAGCTTCGTCGCACTGCCCTTATTTATGGTCGAGACTCTGATGATTACGTAATTGTTGCGTCTAACGGAGGCGCGCCGAGCAATCCGTTTTGGTACGAGAATCTGGTCGCACAACC
>Ga0222714_10006909_pt1 | contig 10490 bp, 14 predicted proteins | sample C33_3DmetaG_FD_165048 | JGI IMG/M metagenome (GOLD analysis project Ga0222714, IMG submission 165048) | Estuarine water microbial communities from San Francisco Bay, California, United States - C33_3D | ecosystem: Environmental > Aquatic > Marine > Unclassified | place: USA: California... | reverse complement strand
CCTCTACCGAGTTTTTTGAAAAACGACATTATACTATACGTTTTTATTTTATTTTTATATAATTTATTATAATTATGCTAAATTAAATAATTATTCAGAATCTTCATCATCTTCTTGAAATTTGATTTCGTCCCAATTTTTAAACATTCTTGCTGTGTCTGTATTGATAAATAAAAAATTAAATCGTTTATCATATACAAGCTTCATTATATCCAGCATATGATCTTTTTTATGTTCTATTACTTCATTAAATAAATTATCCATTTCTGATTTAGATACTTTAAAACAAAAAATGTTCGTGAACAGCTTCCTTAAATCACGTTCAATTGACAGCCAGGATTGAACTAAAAAATAAATACTCACATGTAAATGCCGCCTATTATAAACAAGTTCTTTAAATAGCTTTTTAGTATCTTTATTTTTCAAGAAAGCACCCATATCATCAAATATTATACAATTATTTTCATACGGCTCTGCTTGTTTAATTCTATCCATGACTTCCTCTAAATTGTCATAATTTAATTCATTAAATTTTTTGTTTTCATCCAGACTATCAAAAATATTTTTTTTATAACTGCTTTGACTAGCATTCGGCATAAAAAGATAGATGTTATGATAGACCTTGCGTAAAATGCGGTTCTCACCTTTTGCATTAAAAAATGAGTACAGCAAACTGGTCTTTCCAGAAGCACTTTTTCCTATAAGTAGATTTACGCTATGGTTATTTAAAAACTTTGTTACTTCCCAAGTATCTAAATGGTCGGCCAGTTTTTTATCACATACCATCTCACATACACCTAAATCAGGTTTTTCATTCTCAATTATGGTAATCTTCATATAAGTATTATGATATTATAAATTTAAATAATATAAAAAATTTATACATATTTAGAAAAAAATTATATTAATATATTATATATGGAAAATTCTCTCTATAAAATCAAAGCAAGAGCCTCCAGCCTAAAGAATTATAATGAACTAGGAGGAAGACAAGCCAAATATATAAAGTATTATGTAGACAAGTTTAATATTAACACTGATGAATTTTTTAGAAATTGTAATACATTAGATGAACAATATGATTTATTAAAACATCATGTAGGCAGTTTAAACAAAATAAAAAAAACAGAAAAATACTTAGAAAAGATGAAAGAATATAAATTCCAAATTGATAAATTAACTATTGAAAAAGATATTTAGAAATATTTTCTATGCTATATATAAATGGAAAATGAACAATATGTTGTTGATTTAATTACTAAAAAGGTTGTTGAAAAAGATGAAGTTTTTTATTTGCCAATCAATAAGATAGATGGAATTGATATTAATTTAATTGTATTTAAAGACAACAATAATAACATTTATTTTAGAATTCAGTCAACTAATATAATTGATACGGCACATACCTTTGAAATTTACTTTATGTCAAAAAAATATGAGAGTGTACTTGACCTGTTGACATTTTTAAGAGAGAATATAAACAGCTTTAAATTTTCAAAATATAATGGTCGTTTTATTTTAGAACAGAAATTTAATAAATATGAATTAGTCAGGTCATATTTCAACAGCTTTTTTGATTGCAGTGAAAAATGTGCTGCTTGTATGGAAGATACAATTACGGAAACAAAATGCGGACATGCTTTATGCTATGCCTGTTGGGAAAAAATATTAAAAAATGTTAAAGAAGACAATACGCCAACGTGTCCAGTTTGCAGAGCCAGTATGGAATACAATTGATAATATTAAAATATTATATCTTAATATTATTTAAGCTTCAATGTGGTCTAAATATGAAATGTCACATAAAGATTTTATGATTTTATTAAAGTTATCCTTCAAACTTGTAGTAAGTATTTTAAGAGGTGATATTTCAGCGTCATCTGTATTTTCATCACATGACATTTGTTTAATATCATGAATAGCATTTGAATAATTATTAATAACCGATTTAATTAGTCTTGAAACGTAATAAAATAAATTGTCTGTATTATCGTTTTCATGAAATACCAACCATTTTGATTTTTTATCATAGCAACGCTCATTTACAAAAAATTCATATTCACCATCTTCATTCATACAATCTTTATAATCATATAATTTAAAACCATTTGAAAGCATTTGCTCTTTTGTTAAAACCTCTTTTATTACTTTTTTAGTTACAAAATCATTCTGTTTAAAATGTAAGCTCTTACGCTTTTTATCAGTGCAATAAAATGGTTTTTCATCTTCTTCAAAGGCATCAAAACGCTTTTTGATTACATCATGGATGTAATTAACAAATTTTTCATTTACATTATCACCACGAATCGTTTTAAGTGTCCTTATATCAATGTAGTCAATTTTAATATTGTTAAAAAATTCATTTATAGGCATAACGTTTTTAAATTCATGTATTTTAGTTTTATTTTGTATTAGTTTAGGTTGAGGTAGAACCTGTACGATAGGCTGGATTGTCTGCTGTGTAGGTTGATTTTGTAGCTGTTGTTTTAAATACTTTGCTTCAATACGTAGCTCCATTAATTCATGTTTTAGTATTTCATTTTCTTTTTTCATTTCCTTGTATTTATTGTAATACTTATCATTGTTGTCATTAGGTTGCATAGATTGTTTAACTTCGGTTTTGATTTCTTCACTAGGTAATGTAGGGACTAGCTTCGCTTTTCTTTTCTCATAGGCTCGGCGGTTATACTCGGCTTTTTTGATAGAATCCATTTTATATACTATACATAGAAAAAAATTCTTTAAGTTCTTAAATTCCTAAATATTTACTTAAATTTTACTTAACTTCTTAAAAATATTTTAGTAAAAAATTAAAAAAATCAAGAAATAGAAAAATATTCTCCTAAATAAAATTTTTCTTTGATAGAAAAAGTCCAAATCGGTTTTTTCTATGAAATAATTTTTCTTATGGTAAGGGTATATTTTCTTTTATTTTTTTGTTATGATAATAAGTAATATATAATGATATAGAATAATTTATAATAGTGTATATTTATTGTTAATTTTTATAGATATTATTATAGTTTAGACAAAAAAGTTAAATAAAAAGTTAAAATGTATTGCAGTTTTTGAAGTTTTAGGAGTCCGTAGGATTTTTGAAAAACACCCAAGAATTCCTGTCCATTATTGCTGAATAAGGAGTAAGTAGTAAATCCTGTAAAAATAGACTACATTTTAACTTTAGTTTAACTATTTAAAGAAATAATAATATCTATATATAAAAATGGAAGATATCAATAAATACTATGAAGGACTTGGCGAGAGCTACGCAATTAAATTACTAGATAAAGCCTATATGGAAGGTTGTGCGATGCGAAAGCTGCAGTGTCACCAATTTATAGTAGATAAATTAAAAAGATATGTAAAAAGAGGCTGTCCTTTTTATGATTTGATTGAATATAACAAAATGGAAGATACACTATCTCAATTGAATACCTACAATAATCAAAAGGATATAAATTTACATAAAGAATTAGCTACACGAGAAAGGAAACTATTTTCAAATATTACTGAAAAAAATATAAAAAAAACAATAGCAGATTTTGATTTACATTATAAAGACATTCTAGAAAGCAAAAAAAATACTTCTATAAATAATAGTAAAGCGTATAGAAATAACTATGTAAATAATTTTATTAAAACAGCCAAGCATGAGACTTGCGTATGTGGCTCAGAGGTAAATATATATAAAAAGACTCAACATCTAAACACGTTAAAACATAAAAATTATATTGCAAATATGAATTAAAAAAAAATTGATTTAATCTGTTATAAATTAATTTTTGTAAAAATGTCTGAATACGATAAATGCTGTATTTATAAAATTATATCAAAAGATATTAATATTACCGAGGTGTATGTGGGGCATACAATAGATTTTGAAAGAATATTAAAATTTCATAGGCAAAAAAGTAATAAAAGAAGTTATAAATTATATAATTGTATTAGATTTTATGGCGGTTGGGAAAATTTTGAAATTATTAAAATTGAAGATTATCCATGTAATTCTAAACAAGAAGCTAAAATTAGACAACAATATTGGATTACAGAATTGAAGGCAGAATTAAATATAATTAATGCATCTATGGAAACTAAAAATGACCGAAAGGAGAATAAAAAAAACTATATGAGGGTATATATGAAGACCTGCCCTTTTGAAACTTGCGTATGCGGTTCAGAAGTCAACATTTATAAGAAGACCCAACATTTAAACACATTAAAACATAAAAATTATATTGCAAATATATAATATGTATTATAAAATAAAAGAGTTGTTTAGAAATATTTTCTATGACATTAAAAAATTTTTAAATATTTAATATATTATTATTTAAAATACTAATAATATATATGTGTCAGTCAAAGAGGTGCGATTATGTTGAATTATATGAGTATAAAGGTTATAAAAAAATAGTCCATTATCATACTAAAAATAATAAATTAATTCCTTTTTTTATACAATACATCTAGTAAGCAAGGTTTTTAATATTTTAAATTAATATTTATTCCAAATAATCATTTATAGGCAATTCGGTTTTATGACTATAATTATCTAAAATAGTCTGTGGATTAGTCCCACGATTATAGCTATAATATTCAAGCAACTGAATAAAGTTAGGTTTAGTTTTTATATGATTAATTATAAGCTTAAAAATCTCTCGCTGTGTCAATGCTCTCATCGTCTTAGATTTTATATAACTGGTTAAATTACTTATGTTCATTGGTGTATCACGACCTCCTAACAGATATTTATCAATTGGTAGATTTGTAACTGCATTAATAAAATTTTTATTAGTTATTTCAATATGTTTCATTCCATACTGCAAAAAGGTTTTATAATCTGTTCTATGATATACAATCTTAGTTTTATATACAACCAAATAATTACCCATTAGCTCATTATTAAAATCTTTTTTATCTATGATTTTTACATTGATGTCCTGATTCCGAACGCCGTAGTTCAATAATAAAAAATTAATTACAAAATCCTCATATTGTTCAGTATCATATAAAGTTTTAATAAATTTAACATACTCATTATATGCTGGTAATTTATTCAATATTTCTTTATTTTGGTATTTAACCAGATTTTTTTTTAATCCAATTAAGGCCTCTCGTTGTTCTTCTAATTCAGTGACATCTAAACCAAAATGTAATTTTATAACCATAGCAACATTTAAATATGCGTACATGCTGTTATAATTAGAATTACCCAAATTTGTAATAGCATCTAAAATATATTTATTAGATGTATTAATAATATCATTACTCAGAACTTTTCTTAAACGCTTATATATTGAGATGTAATTGCGTTTAGTAATATCGGTAAGGGTTTTATTTTTTAATGCTTGTTCTAACTCGTTATTATTAGACATTTTGCTAAATAATATATATATAAAAATATAATTATTTTTTTAAATAAATTAAATTTATATATTAATATAAACTATAGATGCCTAAAAAGGAAAGGAAAAGCAAGCAAAAGCAAAAGCAAAAACAATCTGTTTCTCAACGTCAGAAAGTTAAAGTGATTGTCAATTTAGGCAAAGCAATGCAAAGACGACAAGCGAAGCGACAAGCGAAGCGTCAGCAAATTCAGCAACCTGCTGTAAATCAGATATGGACATATCAACCACAGCAATTGCTATCTGCCCCTCAATATCAGCAACCAGTTACATCACAAGGTACTTTTGTAAGTGCTGGTCAACAACAGGGACAACCATTAGGGGGTCAATCCTTTACTAATATACAAGAGCAAAGAGAAAATGCTTTAGGAGGGCAACCATTCCAAGAAAGAGATTCTCAACCTTATTCAATTACTAACCAATTTAATCAGCGACAGCAAACATATTTATTAGATGATGTTGGGTATGATGAGTCTGAAGGTCAAATGGTTCCATTTCAACAACCACCATCAAGAGGAAGAATTGAGTTTGAAGATGATGAACCTGAAGGGCAAATGGTTCCGTTTCAACAACCGCCATCAAGAGGAAGGGTTGAGTTTGAAGATGATGAGTCTGAAGGTCAAATGGTTCCATTTCAACAACCGCCATCAAGAGGAAGGGTTGAGTTTGAAGATGATGAACCTGAAGGGCAAATGGTTTTATATACACCACTGACTCAACAACCAACCCAGCCACAAACTCAAATTATACCTAAATCAAGAGTAGATTTTGATAATTATTTTGATGATTATTTTGATAATTTACAACAAACTTATTTATTTGATGACCCGCCAAGAGGTTTAGGTGCTTTTGAAATACCAACGCAAGTTCTAGGTGATTTATTTAGACCAAGACAACCTTTATTATTATTAAATGAAGAACAAGCTGAAGCTAAGCCAAGTATCAAAAAGAAAAAAAAGAAAACCAAGCTGGTTTTAAAAGAAGATATACCTTCAGTTTCATATGATGAAGTAGAATCTGGAGCAGTACAAAGGCGGAAAGGTAGACCGAAAGGTTCAAAAAATAAATCAAAGGAGGTTTTGCTTCAAGAGCGATTAAAAAAACAGGCTAAACGTGATGCTAGAGAACAAAGACGAGAGGAGTTGCTAAGACAATCAGGCTATACGACTGATAACCCACAGGATTTTTAAAATACAAAATAATTAAATATTTAAATAAATAAATAAAAATAAATTTTCTATTGATATATTAAGGAATGCCAAAAGCAAAAAATGCCGATGTAAGCGACGACGAACTGGAATTAAAAAATAACATTACACCTGTAGTAAATGAGAAAAAAGAAGATAATAATAATGGGTATCACTCCGATGATAATTGTGATAGACAGATGGAAGTATATGAGGCTATGATGGAAGTTAAACAGCGTCAAGAGCATATTAAAAAACTTAAAGAGGCAATAATTCAAAAAAAGGGAAGACCACCGCCTTTTGAGCTTAAACCTGCTAAAACTAAAAAACCAATTGTTAAAGTTTCTAAAGTTAAACCACCTGAACCTGTATTATCAAGCGATACAGAAGAAGAACCTGAACCTCAACCTCAACCTGAACCAGTTAAACCAGTTAAAGCAAAAAGGCAAGTCCCACAGTCTGTTTTAGACAATTTAAAAAAAGGCAGAGAACGTTTAGCTGAGAAGAAGAAGAACCAAGTTATACAAAAACAAGAATTAAAAGTAGCAAAGAAAAAAGAAAAGGTTGATAAAAAGCAAAAAGAACAAGAGCTTTTAGAAGAAATTGTTAAGCCTTTAAAACAAAGTAAAAATGAGACTCTGATTAAAAAAGCAAAACTATTAGCAAAAAAGAAACTTAAGGAACAGAAAATTTTAGAATTATCAATGAGCGATGTGTCATCAAGCGAGACTGAACTACCTAAACAAAATGTCAGACAAATTAGAAGACCACCAACACCACAGCCACCAATTCCTGAAACACCAAGATTTATATTTTATTAAAGTATTCATATAAATATTTTCTATATAATTAATATAAATGAAAATAGATGAAATTATGGCGAAGATTGATGAGGTTGATGAACGTATTAATTTAATCAAGGGTAAAAAAAAATATATTACCTTAAATGATATAATGAATAAATACCCATATTTAAGCGAGAATGATCCTATGCTGTATATTTTATATTCAAAAGAAGCAGAGCATCTCTCTTCAGTTGAAAAAGATGCATTGGAAATGTTAATAAAAAAATTATATAAATTGCAACAATTGAATGTTAAACAATATAAAATGGAAACTGCTAATTATAAATAATATAATAAAAATAAATATCTTATTATATTATGACGACCACCTATACCGATTCAAGAATTATTAATGTAGCGAGTATAAGCTCAGACCAGCAAAATAATGGCTCTCTTAAGAGCGATGTTTTTTTTATATTTCAAGGTTTATTAAAAGAAGAAGATGATATTTTACACACTCAAATAAGTGTAGATAATGCTCAGTTCCCAGTAAGTTATTACACCATAAATGAATATAATAATACTTTATCTTATAATTATCATGGTAATGCTTTTATAGTTAATTTTGAAATGGGAAACTACAATGCTAATAGTTTTGCTACTGAATTTGTTTCAAAAGTGCCTCATATAACAATTACATTAAATAAAATAAATGGTAAATTTACATTTACAAGTAATCAACCTTTTAGTTTATTTTTTGCTACATCAACCTGCTTTATTGTTTTAGGATTAGACCCAAATACGGATTATATTAATACAACTGATCCACATACAATTACAGCTCCCTTTTTAGCAAACTTTGCTGGGATTAAACGGATTAAAATACAATCAGATATATTATCAACATACTCACGAGATTCAAATGGTGTAAGTAATTGTTTAGCAGTTGTGCCTGTGGCTACGGCATCATTTGGTATTATAAACTACCAAAATCTTACTAATTATAAACCATTATTAAGAGAGCGAGTTCTTGATGGTTTTGATATTCGGCTTTTTGATGAGTATAATAATTTAATAGATTTTAATGGTGTAGATTGGAATTTTACTTTAAAATTAGACATCACAAGAAAATATAAAGAGATGGATAGAACCTTCCCCAATTTTAGCAATTTAATAACTGCTTTAGAAAATATAAATCCTGACAAAAAAGATGACGCCCAAGATGACGCCCAAGATGACGCCCAAGATGAACCCCAAGACCCTTTAGCAAATAACTCAGAAGAGTTGCCTTTATCAACTGGCGATAATGATTTAGATTTTTTCCTATATCAAAAAGGCATAAACATTTAGCAATTTATAATTAATTAAAATATAAATTAAAAATAAAATATTTTAATTAATATATAAAGATGTCAGTAGTTCTACCAAAAGAATTGGCTTATACCCCAAGTTTGCCGACTATCCCAGCTGGAACAACCAGTAAAGAGATTGTTTTAGCTCCAGTGAACGGGGCAACATTTGCCGACGGAGCCTTAGTGCAGTTTGACCTGGGACAGGCAGGATATTTAGACCCTAAAAGTTTATACATTCGTTATAGAGCAACTCAAACAAACGCTTCAGGAACTGTAAATGTTTGTAAAATCCCTGCTTACACTTTTCTACAACGAAGTGAGATTATAATTGGCTCTACGATGGTTGAAAGCATTAATGACTATAATGTATGGTGTAATTTATATTGTGATCTTCAGTTAGACCCAGCACAGCGTTATGGTAATGGAGCTGCTTGGGGTCTCACTAACACGAGTGAGTCTTTAGAGTCCCAAGACAGCGGTGTAATGGCTAATAATGGAAGCATTGACGTAGCCGCCCCTTTGCCAAATATTTTAAGTGCTTGCGAGAAATTAGTCCCACTCGGTATGATGCCTAATGTAAGACTCCAGCTTACGTTTGAACGTTTAGCCAATATTTTTGCATATCAAGCGTCCAACTACCCTACTGTTATAAGTTTTTCTAATGTTGAATTATGTTATACCCAAATTGATTTCCCTGGTGCTGTTGATAGTATGGTGATGGGTATGGGTGAAAAGTTTTATATCAAATCTCAAGGTATTGCCTCCATGTCAAACAATCAAAATGTGGCTTTTTCAGGCACAGTTGATTTGCCCTTTAATATGCGTCTGGCCAGTGTCAAATCATTATTTAGTACTTTCGCACCTGTTAGTGGAGCAAATATTTTACTTCCTGTTAATAAAAAATTTGATAGTATAGATTTAACTACCAGAAACGGCAGTTTAGTGTATCAGGTTGGCGGAGTCCAATACCCAAGTCGTGAAGTAAGCACATTGCGTAACCCTTCAAGTGTTCTCGTTGAACTTCGCAAAGCATGTGGTGGCCTTCATTCAACTGATTATAACCCATCTATTAGTGCTGCAGAATTCGGAATTTTAGACTCGGCACCTACTACAACGGCTGTACGACCTGCTAAATTTTATTTTGGAGCTAATCTTGAAACTTTAACCTCTAACGGGATTTTACTCTCAGGTGTATCAACTCAGTCCAGTCCTATTATGTTAAGAATATCAACCGCAACCACAACCACTTTAGGCTATAACATTACTTTATTTGCTATGTATGATGCATTGCTTGAAATTGAACCAGCTACAAGAAACGCCAGCGTAAAACAATAAAGTATTTAAATAATAATTTTATATATATATAATGGGTTTAATACATTCTTTAAATTGCATTGAAAAAAATAATGCAATAATAGATATAAAATATAATATCTTTATGGACAAATTACAAAAACAACATGATTATAAGATTAAAAAACTTAACGAACAGATTAAAAATTTAGACGATAGAATAGAACAAATAATAATTTAATAATATATAAATAAATTAATATATTATTATTATGGAAAATTTAGAAGATAAAATAGAAATAATAAAAAATAATTGTAATGATGGTATTTATAGAAAGACGTTATACCGCTGTAAATTATGCGGTTATAATGCGCTCATAAAAGAGAACATGGGTCGTCACGTAAATGGTAAGAGAGATAATTGCAGTAAATATCTGAACAAAGATAAGAGTATAAATATTTATAAAT
>Ga0222714_10006908_pt1 | contig 10490 bp, 11 predicted proteins | sample C33_3DmetaG_FD_165048 | JGI IMG/M metagenome (GOLD analysis project Ga0222714, IMG submission 165048) | Estuarine water microbial communities from San Francisco Bay, California, United States - C33_3D | ecosystem: Environmental > Aquatic > Marine > Unclassified | place: USA: California... | reverse complement strand
CCATCAGATTTGCACCCGAACAGGTTGTGCATATTAAAATCGGTGACGATAGAAAAACTTTCTATCCTTACGGCGTTTCCATGGTCGAAGCAGCCAGAGGCCCAGCACACCAATTAAGACTTATGGAAGACGCAATGTTGGTATATAGGCTCTCCAGAGCACCCGAAAGAAGAGTTTTTTACATCGATGTAGGCCAACTTCCTCCATTCAAAGCAGAAGCTTTCATCGAAAAAATGAAAGATCAATTTCGCAAAAAGAAAATATCAAGCAACAGACCCGGAATGTCCGGTCCTAATAGCGTTGAAGAACGCTATCACGCTCCTGCTGTTGACGAAGATTACTGGATTCCAACCAGACCCAACACCAATACCAAGATTGAGACACTACCGGGTGCCCAAAACCTTGGTGAAATAGATGACGCAGTCTATTTCAGAAACAGGCTATTCACAGCACTACAATTCCCGAAAAACTACTTTAACGTGGAAGATGCTTCTGTAACAAAAATCACTCTTTCCGCTCAGGATGTAAGAGTTGCTAGACTTGTTGAAAGATTGCAGGCACCTTTTGAAGATGGCATGTGGGAAATCGCTGACAGACACCTAAAACTAAGAGGATTTCCACAAGAAAGTTATCAAGATTTAGTCATCAAGATGACACCACCTTCAGAATGGAGAGAACTAAGTCGAACAGATATTACAAATGCTAGAATTCAAGCGGCAAGCAGCTTGAAAACAGGCAAGCTTCTCAGTGATTATGACATCCTACACAAATGGATGGGTTACTCTGAAAATGAGACCAAAATACTCATTGCCAGACTCAAGATGCAGGCTATTGAGGACGCAAAACTGCAAGTTCTTGCACAAAATCCAGCACTTCTTGGTGTTGGTATTCCAGTTGACGAATCCGAAAAAGATAAACCGGAAATTGGCACTACACCTGAAGGACCAAACACAGAAGTTGGCCCCGAAGGAGAGGCTCCACCCGCCGAAACCCCCGCACTTCCTCCTGCAGCAGAACAACCAGTAGGAGCACAAACAGCTATGCCATTGGAAGAACCTTCCGAAGATGATATCGAAAAATATGATATGAGAATCCAAACATATTCAGTAGATCAGGACGTTGAACCGCCTGCTATTGACTATGAATGATCTACCTCTTCACTTACAAACTTGGCTGGTCCCATGGTAATGTTGACAAGCCTGCCCTTGGAATTTCTATAAAACGTAACTCTACGGACTGTTTTTGTTAATTTAAGCATGCCATCTTCTTTGGTTAAAGAAACCATGCAAATAACATCAAACATTTCTGTTTTTTCGTCCTCAAATTCCTGACTTATTGTCAATTTACCAGTTGTGTTGGTGATATCACAACTAGAAAATAAAAATCCAATTTTGGCAAGATCTACTTCCAAAACTTTATCTTGATATTTCAATGTATTTGAACCAAGGATGCCACAACGCTTTTTTATGTCAAACCAAGACTTAAAATTAGACCAAATATTATGAATTGTTTGTTTTAGCATATCCTAGTCCGTCTTGTATGGGGTTCTTATTAGTCAAATCCATTTGATACTCCAAATTATTTACCATGTCCTTATCATCTTCCGATGCATGCTGCTTTAAAAATTCTATGGCTTTATCAGGACTTTTATTGAAAATATTCCTGAAAATATCAGAAGCATAGTCCTGATAATTTTTCATCTTGTTGGGAGGCATTTCAGCATATTTGGCTTTTTCTACAGCCGCTGGATCCTCTTGCTCATTCATGTAGTCCACAAATCTTTTCATATTACCTCAATAAAATAGCGCCTGCGGCATAAATACCTACGTTATCGATACATTAGGTTTGTCTATTTGGGAAAAGATTAACCTATTGCTATATAAACTTGCAAGTTAAATATAGTTTTTAATTGGAGACTAGTATGAAGAAAAAACTTATCAGTTTCGATGCTTTTAAGCAGATCGAAAACAATTCAGTCAGCAACGCTGAAAGAGAACTCGTAGAAGCTTCAGAGATGTTGGCTAAAGTATTGGGCAAGGAGAGACTAGATCTCCACTGCATCAACGAATCAAACGTCACTTTCGTAAATCAAGACGGAAACCTAGTTCAAGCTGACTACAGCTTCGACGGGGACAAGATTCTACTCGAAAACATCACCGAGCTAGTGCTAGACGAAGGCTCTGTCCAGCAGTCAAGCAAGAAGATTCTTGAATCCATGGTTGACAATATCCTCGAAGACAAAATCGAAGAAGCATCAGCCGAATTCAGCACCTACTTCTCAATCCCCATGCTTCGTGCTTCCTTCCGTGAAGGCAGCATCAACGAAGGATACAAGCCCAAGAAGGGCAAGATTCCTCCTCAGTTCCTCAAGAACATCGAGAAGATGAAGGCTAAACACGCCAAGAAAAAGGGAGAGAAGGAAGAAAAGGGCGAGAAGGAAATGGAAAACGAAGGAACCAAGGTCAAGGGTCGTAAGGCTCACTCCAAGGTTGCCGAGTGCATGAAAAAACCAACCGTCGAGTCCCTAAGCCTACTAGCAAACAATGTCCTAGAGTACGTTGATTTCATGGAGAATGGCAACATTTTCCAAGACATCCGCACTCAGAAGGACAAGAGCGGCGATGTAGTAACCGTGGAAATCCCATCTGCTAAGCTTCGCAACGAAGGCAAGGTTATGAAATGGCACAAGAAAAAGGGCCATGACAAGGTTGCCGAAGGACGTGGTTGCGCTATGGAATCCACCAACTCCGCAAACTGGATCCGTGCAGTCAATGATCTCAAGCGCTTCAACGCTCTTAGCGATCATGCTTCACTTCAGAACGCTTTTGAGAATGTCGCAGCCGCTTGGCCAGACCTACTATTCCTCACCAGCGGTGAACTTGCCTCCAAGATTAATACAACCTTGGAAAATTCCGGAGCTTCCAACTATGACAGCGACACCTGCTCCTTCCTAGCCGAAGGCATTCTTCGCACCGCTCACAGAGCATTTGCGGAGCATGTTGGCAAGGTTTTCGAGCTTGCCGGTCTACCTGTCAGCGAAGACTACAACGAATTTGCCGCTGTAAGCGACAAAGTACTACCCATGCTAGACGCAGAGAATGAGAACACCATGCAGGTATTCTCCGATCTCTACCGTGGCCTATACGAGGTCTATCGTACCGCCGACAAGATCGGTGACGCATACACCAAGGCCGAAGTTGGCTCCATGATCTACAACGTTGCTGACATTCTTAACAAGAAGCAGCCCGTGGATCTAGAAGTCGCTTCAGACGCTGCCAGCTATCTGAAGAGCTTGTCCGAAGCTGTAAGCCTAGAAGGCGCAGAATGGAAAGTTCCCGCCCCTCACGAATCCCTAAATGGCGATAATCCCGCCATCCACGGATACGCTTCTGTTGACGGAAGTCCTGCCGCTCACCCCGGTAAGTTCAAGGGCACTCCAGTCAGCGATGGCAAATCTGTGAAAGTCGATGTTGAAGACGAATACACCGCTATGAAAGGCAAGGATCTCTACCCTGACATGAGCAATCCATACGCCCCCAAACCCGGTGACTTCAAAATGCACGGTGAGAAGGCAATCGAAGATGATAAGGACTTCGGTGGATATCAGAACTCTGATACCCTACCAAACATGAAAAATCCCTATCTCCCAGATAACGGAATGACAATGCAAGATACTTTGCAGCACCTCATGGGCAGCAAGTAAGTTAAACACTACAAGCAAAGGATCAAACATGTCTAACATTCTACTAATAGACTGCTGCATGAACAGCGAACTAAACCTGAGCTTGAATGAGTCCTCCGAAAGAGGTCTCACCAAGTTCAGGGGCAAGTTCCAAGAAGCAAACAAGGAAAACAAGAACCACAGAGTCTATACCTTCGAAGCTCTTGATACTAATGTCAAGAAACTAGAAGAATGCGTTAAAGCAAGAGGACTCGTCGGTGAACTTGACCACCCTGAAGATTCTATCATTCACTTTGAGAAAGCCAGCCATGTCATCACCAAACTCTGGTGGGAAGGCAATATCCTTATGGGCGAGGGAGAAATCCTCAATACCCCACATGGTAAAATCCTCAAAGCTCTTATCAACGATGGTGTCCGTGTCGGCGTTTCTTCCAGAGGCGTAGGCAACGGCAAGGTAAATGAGAACGGCGTGCTCGTCATCAACGAGTCCTACAAACTCATTACCTTTGATGTCGTTGCCGATCCTTCAACCTACGCAGCCTTCCAACGCAAGGTTGTAGGAACCAAGGAAAGCTACGACCCAACACCCGCTTCCACAAATACTCAGACAACCAGAGAATCTTTTTCTACCCCCAAGGTAAACAAAGACGCTCTTATCGCCTGCCTAGGCGGTTTAGTCGAGTCCAAAGTAAAAAGCATCAAAAAATCCATCAACTAAAAACTATTTTCTTTTCCCAGCCGGTCCCACTTAAATGTGGGATCGGTTTTTTTATTTCAATGACTGAAATTTTTCCCAAATCAAATCAAATCGTGGCACATCAACAGACCATAATTTCTTTACCAAAAATTTTGCACGCACATTCCAAACACAAAAAGTATAATTACCTCTTTTACCTATAGAAAAAGATGCATATTCATGCACCAACGGCGGCACCCATTTGTCAAAAATACTGCGAATCCAAGATAAAACTACCTTCTTGCCAATCAATTCCATCCTGTATTCCCTTAAAAAATTTCTTATCTCTCCCTTCGCATCCAAATAGCCAACAATAAAAGCAATAATCCCCTTTTCACTTCTAATCGCAGGAGAAGACTTCCATATATCACCAAAGTTTTTTTTAATATCCGAAATCCACTTCCCAATTCCATAAAAATTCAAACTAACTTTACTGACCCCACAAACGTTTATCACACCAGTATGACAAGTAACATCCTGTAATCTTTCCAACAAACCCCTTCTGCTTGATGGCAAAACTAAAAATAAACTGTTTTTCGAAACATCGACTCTGCCAGATGATAAAACACCAGCCCAATAACAATTCGACAACGTCTTCCTCATAAAAAAATCATCGTAAACAGTATACTTGCGATCAACCAAACCACGAGCTTTTGACATAGAAACAGACTTATTGCCAACCAAACCCAACTTTCTTGCCCTAGCTTTCAAAGATCCATAAGATACACCCGGCAACATCTCCATCAATCTTTTTCTTGATTCCTTGCCATAAAAATCCCTTAAAATACAGTCAAACAAATCATTCCAAACAAAAACATTACACGACTCACAACCCTCACCCCTCTTTATCCTCCTGCGAAACTTATCCAAACTTATCGCAGACTCCACACCACACTTACACTTGTATTTGACTGGTATTCCACTACCCAAATACTCTCCAACCAAATCACAACCATATGATTCAAACAAATTTTTTACTTCTTGTTGACTTAATTTTCGCATTTTTTTCAAATTTCAAAGTTGCTGCATACCTATTATATGCAAAAAAGCCAAAATTGCAAGATATTTTTGCTCTAATGGGTGGAATACTTTTTTTGGCAAAATTTCAATTATGTGCATACATACATGAAAGGTAAGGTTACATAAATGGAAAATAATATCGCTTCCGCTCTAAAGAAGATCCTTCCCGAAGAGCAAATCAACGAAGTTTCCTCAGTGATCAACGACATGCTCGTAAACGCTAAAGAGGAAATGGAGCAGGAATTTAATAAGAACCTAGAAGAGGCCTACAGCCAGCTTGCAGGAGAACTATCCTCAGCCGAGAAAACCGCCTACGAAGGTTACCAAGAAGCATTCGAAATTATCAATGACCTCAAAACCCGCCTAGAAGTCCAGAAGACCGAATTCGAAGCACAACTTGAGGAAGGCTACGAGGAAGCATATCAGATGCTCCTAGCCGAAAGAAATAGCAAGAGCCAAGTTGAAGTCGATCTCTACGAAGAGTACGACCAGAAACTAGCCGAAATGAAAGCCTACATCGTAGAGAAGGTTGACCAGTTCCTACAATCCAAGGGCGCTGAAATCTACGAACAAGCCAAGCGTGATCTAGTTAACGACCCCCGTATCCTTGAGCACAAAGTCGCTCTAGACAGAATCGTTAGCATCACCTCCGACTACCTGTCCGACGAAGAAAAATCCTTCGCAACCGCCTCCAAGCTCGAAGAAGCTACCAAGGCAGTCGAAGAACTTCGTGGTCAGCTTCGTATCATGGAAGCCCGCAACATCCGACTCAGCACCGACAACACCCGTCTTACCGAGTCCGTTCGCAAAGCATCCGTGATCACCGAATCAAAGCAGCCCCAACAGGTTGCTCCAAAAGCCGCCAAAACCTCAAAGGTTTTGACCGAGCAGAAAGAAAGAACTCTGAAAGTAAAGAACGCAAGCGGGAGAGGACATGTAGACACCGAGAATGTGAAAGTTATCGCTGAATTCAACGATAATACCAACGGTGCAGTAAACGATTTGCTCGTTCTTTCAGGTGTGAAGAAATCTAAGGTATAACTTTTTTAAGAGGTAACAATGAACGCTAACGCACGATTTCTAAACGAAGCTAGAGAACTTGAGTCAAATTGGTCAAAGACTGGTATTCTCAAGGGAATTGAAGATCCCTATGTCCGCTCTGCTACCGCAGTGCTTCTTGAGAACCAAAGACTGATCAACGAGACCTCAACTGATACTAGCGATGTCGCTCAGTTCAAGAGAATTTCTATTCCTCTTGTTCGTCGTATCTACCCCCAGCTAATTGCTAACAAGATTGTTAGCGTGCAGCCCCTACTAGGCCCAACCGGCTTGGTGTACTATCTCCGCTTCCGCTACTCCAGCAATAAGGGCGCTATCCGTGGCGCTTCCAATAACGCTGGTTTCCCCGGAGATGATGTCAACTCACTACAGCAGCTTGCTTCCGGTGACGCTAACCTAGACATCTTCTACTCCAGCCAGTTCGTCCAGAACGAAACCACCGCTACCCTAGCCCGTGTTGCTTCAACCAACATGAACTTCGGTAACTTGGAGCACACCCCAGTACTAGCTGGCACCGTCACCGGTACCATCTACAGCGCTGGCGCTGCCATCCAGACCTTCACCGTAAGCTCTGCCGGTGTGTTCAGCCTAAATACCGTTTCCGGCGCTACCGCCCTAGTTCAGGTTTCTGGCTCCAGCCTCAACCTAACAACCGGCGAACTCATCCTAGCCCAGAACGCTACCGCTGGCACCAGCAACATGTACGCCGTTGTCTCCTACGAGTACAACATGGAGTGCAATCAGGACCTACCTGAAATCAACCTCGTGATTGAATCCGAAGAGATCGCTGCTAAGACCCGTAAGCTAAAAGCCGTCTGGTCCTACGAAGCACAGCAAGACCTCCGCTCACAGCACAACCTTGACGCTGAAGCTGAGCTAACCGCTGTTCTCGCTCAGGAAATCAACCTCGAAATCGACCGTGAAGTCATTCAGGACCTTCGCAACAACGCTGGTACCGTTGCCGCTTGGGACCTAAGCACCGCCCTTGGTGACACCATCAAGGAAAAGTACGAGTCCCTATACGTGAAGATCGTTGAAGTTTCCAACGTCATCCATCGTAAGACCCTACGTGGCGGCGCTAACTTCCTAGTGACCTCACCCGAAGTTGCCTCCATCTTCGAAACCGCCACCGCTGGCTTCGCTCCCGCTCCTAGCGAGACCTTCACCAGCAGCCTAGGCATCCAGTATGTAGGCACCGTAGCCAACCGCTACCGCCTCTACAAGGATCCTCTATTCCCAACCAACCAGATCCTAATGGGATACAAGGGCGATAGCTACATGGACAGCGGATACTTCTACTGCCCATATGTACCTCTAACCCAGACCCCAACTGTGCTAGACCCCGAGAGCTTCTGCCCTCGCAAGGGAATTCTAACCAGATATGGAAAAAAACTATTACGAGAAGGCGCAAAGTTCTACGCTCGTCTCTCGATTGCCAATTTCGTGGTTTGATTTTACACTTTGTAAAAAAGGAAAAAATCACAAAAGCCCTCGGCGTAAGTCGGGGGTTTTTTGTTTTCAACTTTTTCTGTCACAATAAGGTATTTTTAATCAGATGTGTACTATATAATTAAGGCAATCTTAAAAAGGAAATTTTATGTCAACAAATAAGTACACTCGAAAACATTATCATATTTCACCAAAAGCAGCAGGACCAGTACATACTGATTCATCATATGAATTAAGAGCAGTAATGCTTCTAGACGAGAACCAAGAAGTTTTGACATATGAAGACCATAAATCTTTTATTGGAAAAAATGGTCATAAAAGATTTTTTGATTTTTTAGTTACTTATAAAAATGGAGACAAAAAACTTATTGAAATAAAACCAATTAGCAGAATTAATCAATTCAAAGAACAAATTCAAGACAATAGAGATTATGCTGCTATAAATGGTTGGATTTTTGAAATTTGGACTGAGAAAGAACTTGGTTTTAAAAATTCCAAACAAATAACTGACTGGTGTGATTCTTATTTAAAAAAAACCACGGGAATAGATTATGCGAATATTAGAAAACAAAAAATATGTATAAATGTTAAAAAATACTATCGTAAACATATAGCAAACAAAAAAATTAATTTTATTTGTTGTTTTTGTAATGAGGAACATGAAGCTTTATTCATGACCTACAATCGAAATATTGCTAGAAACGGTCGTTATATTTGTGAAAAAGAAGGTGGACATATAGCAGGCAGACTACCAAAAAACCACCTCAAAAAAGATAATCCCTATGCATGTGAGGGGAAAAAGCAATGTAATGAATGCAAAGGTGTGAAACTGTTTGAAGAATTTTCTCCTGATAAAAGCAAGAGAGATAGCTATTCTACTCGTTGCAAGATATGCAGGGCTGCCAAGTATAAAGCAAAATATCAAGAAAAAAAGTGTAGCGATAGTCAATCAAGCAAAGAATCTAAATAACAACAATCATATTTGTTATTTTTTTTGCAAATGCAAGGAATCTTACTTTAATAAATTTATGCAGGATATGGATAAGTTATTCATATTCTGCATACTGTGCGGGTATGGTGTAACGATAGCACGGAATACTTCCAATTTTCTAGTACGAGTTTGAATCTCGTTACCCGCTCTTATTTCTCAACTCATAATGTAATTTTCTGTGGCAATTGCTACAGATTGGGATACATTTCTTAATTTCTTCGAGGCCTTTTTTTCTACTGCCATTATTCATCATGTATGAGACATCATCTTCTTTATTTTTTTCGTGGTGATGGAATTCGATACAAGCTGGGTGTGATTCACCGCATGGGCATTTGAATTGTTTTTTGTATTCTTGCCACCATTCTCTGGTTTGTTTCTTTTTCTCGCTGGCTTTTTGGATGTAGTATTCAGTATTTTTTTGATAATGTTTTTTTTGATCAATTCTATGGCATATTTTGCATTTGGAATTTCTAGTTCCTTTTGCTTTTGATTTAAAGCTAAAACAGTCGATTTGTTTTTCTTGTTGGCATGAATTGCAGAACTTTAACATAAAAAATTATATGCCTTGCAAAATATGATGCAAGGCATACAAGGAATAAAATTTAGTCTCTTGGGTATAGGAATCTGAGTTCACGTTTAAGTTTTTTGACTTGGGTATGGCTTAGGTTAATTTTTCTGATGTAAGTTTTGCCGTGTTTATCTGTATCTATTTGTTCTAATCTGAGACCGGCGTAGGGTTCGGGGTTGTAGGTGAGTCTGAGTTCACCGAAGTCGAATTCAATATATCCGTCTTGGGTGTTATATTTTGAGATATCTCGTTCGACTTTAGCTTTAGTAATTTTATTTGGCATATGACCTCCTAAATTGAGAGACAATTTAAGAGAGTTTTGTATTAGGCTTTCTCGTAGTTAATGACGCTCATTTTGATATCTGAGAATCCGAGTTTTTCCAAGGTATTTTTTACATCATTTTTTGCGGATTTTACAGCTGTTTCGTAGGATGATGCTTCTCTGTAGAAGAGTAGGTTAAGATATTTGGACTGTATGGATGGTATCATATCAGTGCAGTTATTTTCTTGGAATAGTTTGATGAGCATTTCGGATATATTAAGAAATACTGGAACGATGAGCAGGAATTGATATTTTTTGGTGGTAGCAATGGCGGTGCTCATATATTCCTCATGTGAAGCATTAGTATATTATTTATGTGAAGAATTGAAGAATCAATTAGATTTTTTCAATAAATCGTCACTCATTTGAAGAATTCTTATTTGTGTGAAGAACCAGAAAGCTGTGTTAGTTTTTTCTGTGATTTTAGAGGTGTAGAGGAGGATAGCTGTAATTTCTCCTATTGTAAGACCTGAGTTGCAGACGATGAGTATAGTTGTGATATCCAAAATGGTTGAAAGTGAATCGCAGATGCACCAATTTATTGATTCGATATCAGATTTTTTAACCATGAGTAATTTTTGTGTATCGAGAAATTGTGTGCAATCATGATTTTCAGCGAGTCCGTGTGCGACATCTTCTCTTGTGTGTTGGAGTTGGTATTCG
>Ga0222714_10006906_pt1 | contig 10496 bp, 9 predicted proteins | sample C33_3DmetaG_FD_165048 | JGI IMG/M metagenome (GOLD analysis project Ga0222714, IMG submission 165048) | Estuarine water microbial communities from San Francisco Bay, California, United States - C33_3D | ecosystem: Environmental > Aquatic > Marine > Unclassified | place: USA: California... | reverse complement strand
TGCCATCCTTGACATCTCCACGTAAGATCACATCTTCGATTTCGGCTTCATCACTATATAAAGCTTCATGATTTCCATCTGGTTCAACGTATAATGTTACATCTGATAATGATTTCCCAACAACAAACCATGGTCCAACTATATCTTTAATGCCACCAATATTTAAACCTTTACGCTGCCCAATAGTATAATGCATAAGTCCAGTATGTTCACCAATAGTATCACCATTGAGTCTTTTCATTGGACCTTTTTTAGCAGGTAAATAATTATTTAAAAAGTCATTAAAATGACGCTCTCCAATAAAACAAATGCCTGTAGAATCTTTTTTCTCAGCGACGTTCAGTTTTAAATCTAAAGCAATTTTTCTCACTTCTTTTTTATCTAAATGACCAATTGGAAACAATGCTTTCTCTAATTGATCCGAAGTGAGTTGCGCTAAAAAATACGTTTGATCTTTATTTTGATCAAATCCTCTTTTTAATTGATTCACCCCATTGATAACAACTTTTTGAGCATAGTGACCCATGGCGATATAATCAGCACCCAATGATATTGCATGATCTAAAAAGGCTTTAAATTTAATTTCGTTGTTACATAAAATATCAGGATTAGGTGTTCTATTTTTTTCGTATTCAGATAAAAAGTGTGAAAATACACGATCCCAATACTCATTGATAAAATCCACACGATCAATCGGAATATCTAATATTCTAGCAACTTCAACAGCATCTTGATAGTCTTGTTCTTGCTCACAAATATCTTTATCTTTATAAGGATTTCCTAAGACATCATGATTGGTTGCATTGTCCCAGTTTTGCATAAAGATGGCATGAACATCATATCCATCTTTTTTAAGTAAATAAGCTGCAACAGCACTATCAACACCACCTGATAAACCAATAATGACTTTTTTACTCATACTTTTTTAATATCGCTAGGCATTCGATATTCTCCTCTAGGTGATAAACTAAAATTGAGTAATTTAGGGCCTTCTGGCATCGTTTGACGTTTAAATTGAGATGCATAAAAACGTTTAAAGAAACGTTTAACATAAATCACTGCTTCTTCATTTGTTAATTGATAGGCATGTTTAATTAGAAACTCCATCTTATTTTCATCTGCGCCTTGAACTAAATGATGATACAACATAAAATCATTAATGTCATATCGGCCAATGGAAACTTCACTATCTTGATCTTTGAGTAACTCAGGTGTCACAGGTGCATCTAATATGTCTTGAAGTGTCTCTTTAATCTCTTGATAGATTTCTTGATAGTAAGAAACAAGCATACGTACCCATGTTTTAGGAAGACCGCTATTAATAGCATACATACTCATATGATCCCCATTGTAAGTCATAAATCCTAATGCAATTTCAGATAAATCACCAGTACCTAAGACAAAGCCCTTATATTTATTTGCTAAATTCATTAAATAAAGCGTGCGAATACGTGCTTGCGCGTTTTCATACGTCACATCTAGTGTTTCATGATTTAAACCCTCTAAATGTGGGTCTAAAACATCTTTTATGGGAATGTCTAATATTGTCACACCTAAATGTTCCATAAGCTTCATAGCGCGTGATTTCGTTTGATGTGAGGTGACTTCACTTGGCATGGTCACTGCAATAATTGACTTAGGGTCTTGATTGAGTCTTAAAACGGCTTGATGTGAACATAATAATGCAAGTGTTGAATCAAGTCCTCCAGAAATGCCAATAATAATGTTAGAAGCATCTTTAGGCATAGTTGATAGTCTTTTTACAAGTGATAACACTTGAAGTTGGAAGACTTGATCAACGGCTTGATTTCTTTCATTTGAAGGAATAAAAGGTAATGGATTTAATAGGGTATCAAATGTATATGTTTGTGTTTCTTCTAAATGAAAATGAATGATTTGATATTGATACATATGTTTAAAATGCATGTCACGATAAGTTGAATCTTGACGTTTTAAGAAGTTAATGCCCTCAATATCAATATCTGCCACTAAAACATTTGGTTTCATCTCATACGTTAAGTACTCAGCAACCAGTTCTCCAGATACTGCAATGAGTTGATGCGGTGAATACGGCACTTCAGATGTCGATTCGTAAGTTCCTGTTGACGTATAAATATAGGCACCCATTTGTTTTCTTGAGTGATCTAAAACAGCTACACGTCTTAATTGGTCTTTATGAACGTATTCTGAGGATGCTGATAAATTAAAAATCACATTTGCACCAGCTAAACTCATGTCATCACTTGGTGCGTATGTTGCCCACAAATCTTGACAAATTTCGACACCAAAACGGATATGTTTATCAGGTTCTAAAAAAATTAGTGTTCCAAATGGTACTTCTTGATTGAGTAAGAAAATAGATGTCATATGGGAATCTCTTCCTGAATGAAACCATCTTTTTTCATAAAATTCATGATGATTTGGAATATAAAATTTAGGAACAACCCCTAATATTTTACCTTTTTGACAAACCACAGCGGTGTTATATAATGCACCATAAATATCAAGAGGGATTCCTAGGATATAAATCCCTTGATAGGTGGTTTCTTTTAAAATGGTATTAAGTCCAAGTAGTGCTGAAGATAAAAATTGCTCCTGGTAAAACATATCAGAGGCACTATATCCAGTGATGGTAAGTTCAGGAAAGACAACGATGGAAGCTGATAATGAATTCAGCATCTCTAAAATCACCTTTGTATTAAAAGGTACGTTACCAACTTCAATTGGAGGTGTTGCTGCTGCAACTTTTAAGATCCCTTGTTGATACATCTTACTCCTTATAAAGTGCGTGCATCTCAATGTATGCATACACGTTTGGATTCATATCTTCAATATGCTTTGAAATATGATTTCTTATTTGAGTGGAGGACATTGGATAATCTAAATCGATGATTGTATACTCTTTAAATTGTTGTAATAATGGCGTATGTTTGGTTAATGATGATCCTTCTCTTGAGACAATCAAACATTTGTGTTCTTGAATAAGTGTTTCATAATTGATCCAAGAGGTAAAGGTTTCTAATTGGTCAGCACCAATAATAAAACCAACTTCTTCTTGTTTTTCTTTTTCAATTTTCTTTAATAGGTGAAGTGTGCCTCGATAAGGTTGTTCATGTTCGATTTTAGAGATTTCAACGCCTTCAAACGCAAGATGACACATATGATAACGATGAAAAAAATCAATGAGTGATGACTTTTGATAGTCATTCCCTACAGGAACAACCATCACATGATCATCAGGATACATTAATTGAATATGTGTAATAATTTGTTGATGTGCTAACGTGGGTGGATTAAATGCACCACCGTATACCAAAATCATGATTCACCTACACTCATATTATACTATGAATTGTCTGTTTTTTTACTGATTCTTAATTTTGCTGAAGCACTTCTTGAGTTTTCTAATAACTCTTTTTCTGAAGGTAAAATCGGTTTTCTAGTCATCAGTTCAAAAAGCGGTTTTTCATCGAGCGCAATCGGTAATCCTTTCAATTGCTTCACTGTACTATGTGTTTTCATGAAATGTTTGACGATGCGATCTTCTAAACTATGAAAAGTAATCACAACAAGTCTTCCATCAGACTTTAATAAGTTCAACGATTGCTTCAAGACATCTTCTAAGACGTTTAATTCTTGATTCACTTCGATTCTTAGCGCTTGGAAAACAGCTTTTGCTGAATGACCTTTTTTTCCTTTAAAAAAGAAATCAGTGACTTTAACGACATCTTTTGTTGTATGATAAGGACGATTGTTGATGATTACATTTGCAAATACATGCGGTTTTTCAATATCACCATAATCTCTAAATATTTTTAATAGCGCATGGTAATCATAGGTATTTAAAATGACTTCGGCAGTTATCTTTTGATTCAAATTCATACGCATATCAAGTGGACCTTCATGCATATATGAAAATCCTCTTTCAGGTTGATCGATATGCATCGATGACATCCCTAAATCGAGTAAAATACCATCGACTTCTTGAATACCACGTTGATTAAGTTGATGTTGCATGGTTGAAAAATTGTGTTGAATAAACGTAAAATTTGGATGATTAATAAACCGTTCATCAATAAATTTTAATACCGTTTCATCTTGATCAAACGCAAAAAGATGGCCTTTTTTAAGGTTATTAAGTATTTGAAAACTATGTCCACCTGCACCAAAGGTGCCATCGACATAAATGCCATCAGACTTAATATTTAAGCCATCAATCGATTCATTTAATAAAACAGACGTATGAGGGTTATTCATATCATTTATAGCAATTCTTAGAATAAGAAAAAGGTGCTATCTGCACCCTTCTTATGATTCATCTTGTTTAGATTGTTTTTTTGCTAAAACAAGTTGACCCTTGTAATAACCGCTATTTGGTGTCACACGATGTGGAAGCGTAAACTCTCCAGTTTGTGGGCAAACAACAAGTGTTGGTGCTTGTAATTTGTAATGTGTACGTCTTTTTCTTTTCGCGGTCTTACCAGTTCTTCTAAATGGAACTGCCATGCATTCACCTCCTTATGATGAAGTAGATTCTTCTATTAAAGCGTCTTGATGATAGATCACATAAGGTTTCTCAGAAACGATAATCCCAAGTAAAATATCATTTAAATTAATGGTGTTGGTATAGATGAAGTCACATTCATCAAGATTTCCAAATGTTACTTCAGCATTGAAAGACACATGATAATCAACAGGTTTTAATGTCTTTGAGCATGCAAGCACTAAATTAACGTCACCTTCAACTTGAAGGATGGTTTGATCGTGTTTTTGAATGATTTCATAGGTGACTTCAAATGGTTTGATATCGATCATATCGACAACTTGATGTTCAGTGATATGAATAGACACTTCTTGTTTTTGTTGGGTGGGTACTAATTGTATGTTCATAATATGACCTCAACTGAAATAGTATAACGAAATGACGCGTAATTGTCAATGATTTTATTCGATGATACCTGAATATAATAAGGTTTTAAAGGATTGATTATCTGCATCTAATACATAATCTTTGATATCAATATGAGAAAGTACCTCATCAATTGCTTGTTTTGTGTAGTCGATGCCATCAAATTTAACTTCAAGTGTGTCAAGTGGATTGATATCAAAGAAATCTCCTTGAATCACAAGCTTTTCAATCTTACCATGATGTAATGATAAAATAAGTTCAAATAGTCCACCTGGGAGTCGTTGTTTTAAAATTTTTGTATGCGGTGGTTGTTGTCTATAAATATAAGACGTATCTTGATATTTTAATGATAGTTCATGAATGGCTTGAATGTCTTCTTCTGTAAGTTCATAAATATCATCAGTGATATAGGTTTCAAAATGTTGAATAAGTGCATCTTGAGTCATGCCATTTAAAAATGGTTTCATGTTCGTGACACGAGAGCGTACTGATTCTATCCCTTTAGATATTAATTTTTCATCACTTGGAGAAATCGCACGCACCATGGTTTCTAGATCACAATCATATAAAAACGTCCCGTGCATAAGCATGCCATATTTGTTTTGTAAAAATGCATTTCCTGATATTTTTTTACCTTGATATAAAAGATCATTACGACCACTAAATTCTAAATCAACATCGAGTGCTTTCATCGCATCAATGATCTTTGATAAATAAGGTTTAAATGAAAAAGACTCGTTTTTCTTAGAAGTAACCATTGAAAACATTGTGTTTCTTTCATCAGCATACACACATCCACCACCCGTAGGACGTCTAAAAATCTCAATGTTATTCTCTTTACAGTAAGGGATGTTTACTTCATTTTCAATAAGCTGATTTTTACCAATCACAACACCTTCTATTTCCCATGTAAAAAAGAAACCATCATGTTTTTTAAGAAGTTCTTTCATTGCATATTCTTCTAATGCAAAATAAAAATAAGGTTTTAAATTACCTAGTTGGTTGTGTTTAATTAATGTCATCTTTTCACCTCTTAATTCAATTATAACATTCAGTCATAAAAAAACCATGATAGAGAAATCTCTACCATGATTTTTCTTATTTAAATAAATTTTTAAATTTTTCCCAAGCAGATGCTTGTTTGTTGCTCTCTAAAGTTGCAAGTTTTTCAAAGAGTTTTTTCTCTTCACCGGATACATTTTTAGGAATATCAATGATGCAGTGAACGAGTTGATCGCCTTTGCGTTTATTTTGAACATTCGCAATCCCTTGACCACTCATTTTTAAAACAGACCCGTGTGCCGTTCCTGGTGGAATTTTAAGAGTGACTTCACCGTAAATCGTAGGAATATCAACAGAGGTTCCTAATACTGCTTGTGTAATGGTTAACGGAACATCTAAATGGATATTGTCACGTTCTCTTTTAAATACTTTATGTGGTTTGACTCTAAAGGTTAGATATAAATCACCATGAGAACCACCTTTTGTCCCGCCATGTCCATAACCAGCGACTTTAAGGGTCATATTATTATCTACACCTGCTGGAATATTCACAGAAACATTTTTGGTTTGTCTGACTTTTCCAGATCCACTACATGTATGACAACGTTTTTTAATGACTTTTCCACGTCCACCACATTGGTTACATACTTGTTGAGAACGAATGGTTCCAAACATTGTACGTTGATCAACGTTAATATGACCATCACCATGACATCTTGAACATGTTTCAATATCATCTTTAGATGCTGCACCTGAGCCACCACATGTATGGCATGTATCTTCAATGTCAACTGAGACATCTTTTTTAATACCTAGGACGGCTTCCATAAAATCAATGGTCATCACTTTTTCAATGTCTTCACCGCGCTGTGGACCATCATAAGACCGGCTTGTTTGACGTTGAGACCCTCCTCCAAAAAATTGAGAGAAGATATCACCAAAACCACCAAATCCTTCAAATCCAGCACCAGAACCTCCACCAAACGGATTATTTGCTTGGTGACCATATTGATCATACATTTGGCGTTTTTCACTATCGCTTAATGTATCATATGCCTCTTGAACTTCTTTAAATTTAGATTCTGCATCGGGCTCAGACGATACATCTGGATGATATTTTTTGGCTAATTGTCTGTAGGCTTTTCTAATTTCATCTTCAGAAGACCCTTTTTTTAACCCTAAAACATCATAATAGTCGCGTTTATCCGCCATGTTTTAACTCCAATATGATTTAGTCTTTTGCTTCAAATTCTGCATCTACCGTGTTGTCATCATTGCTTTTTGTTTCATCTTGTGTTGGTTCAGATGCTTGTTGTTGTGTTTTTTGATATGCTTTTTGTGCAATCCCTTGAGCAACCGTTTCAAGTTCTGTTTTTGCTTGTTTAATTGCTTCTAAGTCAGTGCCTTTTAATGCTTCTTCAACAGCTTTAATTTTTGCTTCCACATCTTCTTTTTCTGTTGCATCGACATCATCTTTTAAATCATCTAATGCTTTTGTTGTTTGGAAAGATAAGCTTGAAGCTTCATTTCTTAATTCTGCTTCTTCACGTCTTGCTTTGTCTGTTTCTGCCATTTCTTCAGCTTCTTTGATCATACGATCAATTTCTTCTTTAGAAAGTGAATCATTGCCTGTAATGGTAATGTTTTGTTCTTTATTGGTACCTAAGTCTTTTGCTTTCACAGCAACAATACCATTGGCGTCAATATCAAATGTCACTTCAATTTGAGGGACTCCTCTTTGTGCAGGTGGAATGTCTGATAATTGAAAGCGACCAAGTGTTTTATTGTCTGATGCCATTGGTCTTTCACCTTGTAAGACGTGAATATCAACGGCTGGTTGATTATCTGCTGCAGTAGAGAATACTTGAGATTTTGATGTTGGGATGGTTGTATTACGTTCAATGAGTTTTGTAAAGACGTTACCCATGGTTTCAATTCCTAATGATAACGGTGTGACATCAAGTAATAAAACGTCTTTGACATCTCCTGCAAGCACACCACCTTGAATGGCAGCACCCATCGCAACAACTTCATCAGGGTTGACTGATTTATTAGGTTCTTTATTTAGTAATTTTTTAACAAGTTCTTGAACTGCTGGAATACGTGTTGATCCACCGACAAGTAACACTTGGTGAATGTCATTTGATCCCATTTTTGCATCTTTTAATGCGGTACGAACTGGTCCTTCACAACGATCGATTAAATCAGATGTGATTTCATTAAATTTGGCACGTGTTAAGTTGAGCTCTAAGTGTAATGGACCTGCATCTCCCATCGTAATAAATGGTAATGAGATTTGTGTAGTTGTCACACCTGATAATTCTTTTTTCGCTTTTTCAGCAGCATCTTTTAAACGTTGAATCGCCATTTTATCTTTTGATAAATCCACAGCTTGATCACGTTTAAATTCTGCAACTAAATAATCTATGATTTTTTGGTCAAAATCATCCCCACCAAGTAAATTATCACCTGATGTTGAAATGACTTCAAAGGTACCATCTGCAAGTTTTAAGATAGACACATCAAAGGTCCCACCACCCAAGTCAAACACTAAGATGGTTTGTTCTTTATCGACTTTATCAATACCGTATGCAAGCGCTGCTGCCGTTGGTTCATTGATGATACGTTTCACTTCTAACCCTGCAATTTTACCTGCATCTTTAGTTGCTTGTCTTTGTGCATCATTAAAATAAGCAGGAACCGTAATGACAGCTTGCGTGACTTCTGCACCTAAATAATCTTCTGCTGTTTTCTTTAAGTTTTTTAAGATCATTGCAGAAATTTCTTGTGGGGTATATTTTTTATCGTTCACACTGACACGATAATCATTTTCTCCCATGTGTCTCTTAATTGAGATGATGGTATTTGGATTGGTGATTGCTTGTCTTTTTGCAACTTCACCAACAGAAACATCATCACCTTTGAATGCAACAACAGATGGGGTAGTACGTCCACCTTCTGCATTTGCAATCACTTTTGCTTCGCCACCTTCCATCACGCTTACACATGAGTTGGTAGTTCCTAAATCGATACCGATAATTTTATTTGTTTTCGCCATGTTCTTCACTCCATTCATTTACTTTTACCGTGGCCGGTTTTATGAGTTGATCTTTATACATATAGCCTTTATTAATGACGGCTACGTTAATACCATTCGGTTGATTTTGATCGTGTATTTTTTCCATAGCTTCATGGAAATTTGGATCAAAATGTTGGTTTAATGCCTCAATTTCTTTAAGTCCATCTGCTTCTAAGGTTTTAAAAATTTGATCTTTAATCATTTTAAAGCCGATTAAGAAGTTTTTTAGTTTTTCATCTTGTGTTGGTAACTCAACGATTTTATCAAGTTGAGATAGTGGTGTAAGTAGTTGATCAATTAAATACTTTGATGCATATTTGCGATCTTGAATACGTTGTGTATCTAATCGTTTTCTTGCATTTTCAAATTCTGCAACCACTCTTAAGTTTTTATCTTTAAGATCAGCAATTTCTTTTTCAAGTAATTCTATTTGATCTTTTAAACTTGGTTTTTTCTTGGACTGCTTTTCTACTTGTTCAGTCTCTTTTGTTGTGTTATCTTCCATAATGTCCTCTATTTTTTATATAATTTTCCAATGTTGAGTGCGATGTATTCAAGTAAAGGTATAACTTTACCATAAGGCATTCGGTTCGGACCGATGATTGCGATCGTACCATGTTCTTGTTGATTGATTTGATAAGGTATAGAAATCAGAGTGCAATTTTCCATTGGTATTAATTTCATATCACTTCCAAACCTCACTTGAAGTCCATCTTGTTGACCAATCATTTTTACTAAGTCACGCCTATCCAGCATTTCAACAAATTTTTTAATGTAGCCACCGTTATCAAACTCAGGTTGATCAAACATGCGACTCATTCCTGATAAATACACATTTTCTTCACTGAATTTTGAGAAGGCTTGTATAAATGATGCCATGAGTTGTTGTTGAAAGTCCATAAACGTTTTTAAATCATTTTTCATCAATGATTCTTTTAAGATAATTGAAGCATCTTCAAGTGTCTTATTAGAAAGTAACTCATCTAATGTTTTAATTGTCACTTTTAAATCATTGATATTAAGAGCTTCGGGAATCGTGATGGTTTGATGTTCAACGTGGCCTTGGTTTGTAACAATGAGTAAGGTTGCTGTTTCATCCGTTAATGGTATAAAATCGACTTTTTTGATGGTAAGTTGATCGTGTGTGGGTCCAACAGCGAGTGCTGTGTAATTGGTTAAATCTGAAAGTAACTTTACAGCCTCTTCAATAGCTTGTTCACGTTTGATTTGATTTTGTTTTAAGACATCATCAATCACAGGAAATGAAATTTGAACATCTACATCTCTTGTAATTAAATGGTCAACATAATATTTGTACCCAAGTTCTGAAGGAATGCGTCCACTTGATGTATGTGTTTTTTCTAAGTATCCAAGTGATTCTAATTCAGCCATGTCATATCGTAGTGTTGCACTTGAAAATGCTAAATACGGAACTTGTGTTAAATATTTAGATCCAACAGGTTGTGCGGTATTGATGTATTCATCAATAATTGCTTTCAAGATTAG
>Ga0222714_10006903_pt1 | contig 10499 bp, 14 predicted proteins | sample C33_3DmetaG_FD_165048 | JGI IMG/M metagenome (GOLD analysis project Ga0222714, IMG submission 165048) | Estuarine water microbial communities from San Francisco Bay, California, United States - C33_3D | ecosystem: Environmental > Aquatic > Marine > Unclassified | place: USA: California... | reverse complement strand
CGGGAATCGGCGAGTTCGACAATCTCCTCAAGTTCGCGGCCGGGCAACTTGGCCGAAACGGGCTGAGGAGTGGCGCCGAGTTTCCAGAGCGCGAAGGCGGACTCGAAGAAGGCCGTCGAGTTCGGCAGGGCGATGGTGCAGAGATCACCGGGCAGCACGCCCATGGCGGCGAAGGCGCGGGCAAGCCGGTTCGTCCGCCGGTCGAACTCGAGCCATGAGAGCGTCGTCTCGCCGCAGGTGAGGGCGGGCTCGTGCGGACGCTCGGTGGCGTGGAGTGAGATCGCCCGCGAGATCGAGAGTTCAGCCATCGCCGTATCGTAGGTCGACGGGCAGTGTCGCCCGGAGGTGAGGAGCCGAGGGGAGGGTCGCTAGGTTCCGCGCATGGAGCAGATCGATGCCATCGCCAACCGACTGATCGCCGCGATCGAAGCCGGTGACCGAGACGCGCTCGGTGCCGTCTACGCCGACGACGTGGTGGTGTGGCATAACACCGACCAAGTCGAGATGACCAAGGAGCAGAACCTCGCCAGCCTCGACGCTCTCGCCGAGATGACAACGGCGCGCCGGTTCACCGATGTCCGACGCCACGGCATCGACGGCGGCTTTGTTCAACAGCATGTCCTCAACCTCGACTGGGGCTCAGGCTCGGGCGCTCTTCCCGGCTGCGTCGTCGTCCAACTTCGCGATGGACTCATCTCACGGATCGACGAATATCTCGACGGCGCCACGATCGCCTCGTTCGGCTCGTGACCTGCCACCCTCGCGAAGTCGGTAACGGCAAACGGTGGGCGCAGAGGGACTCGAACCCCCGACATCTTCCTTGTAAGGGAAGCGCTCTAGCCAACTGAGCTATGCGCCCGGGAGCCCGCAGGCTACCGGCGCGCCAGTGGACGCGGGAACGCGACCCTAGGGTGGAGACGTGCAGGCTCCTGTCGTGATGGTTAACCGCGGATGCGCCTCAGCGGGCTGCCTCGTCGCACTGATCCCTCTGCTCACGCTCTTCGGATTCGTCTGGGCGGTCGGTCTTGTCCTCGACGCCATCTTCCCCGGCAGCTCGCCCTGGTGGGTGCAGGCCGTGGTCGCGGTCGTCGGACTCAACGTGATCCTCCGCGTGCTCGGGCGCCGGGCTCGACGCCGCCGCGATGCTGCACGCCGTGAAGATGGTCCCCCTGGGGTGATCGATGTCTGACCGGCGTCCCACTCCCCCGCCGATGCGTATCGACGCCGTCACCCTCGCCACGGTTGACATGTCGGCCTCGATCACCTTCTACGAGGCCCTCGGCTTCGAGGTTTCCTTCGGTGGACACGGATCGTCGTTCACGACAATGAGCGTCGGTGTCTGCCACGTCAACCTGACGCCCACCGGCACCCCGGGCCCGTGGGGTCGGGTCATCTTCCACGTCGACGACGTCGACGCACTCCACGCGCGAGCGGTCGCCGCTGGACTGAGCCCCCGTCACCCGCCCCGCGACGCCGACTGGGGCGAGCGGATGTTCGCTATCGCCGACCCAAGCGGACACGAACTGAGTTTCGCTCGACCCCTCTAGGCGCTCAACGCTGGCACGTCGGGCACCACCACACCTTCCGACCCCCGAGTTCCCCGACCCGAATCGTCGATCGGCACCGACGGCATCGGTGGCCATCTCGCTTGTAGACGTAGAGCCGTTCCCTCGCCGGCACGTCGCGATGCCGCTCCACTCCGGCCTCCGATGGCTCAACGGTGACGATCCGGCCGATCCTTTCCCCGACCTTCATCTGATCAATCGCCAGACGCCAGATGTCACCGACGGTGTCGGTCGAGACCTCGTTCGCCGGCGTGAACGGGTCAAGGCCGAGCAGAAAGCAGAATTCAGCTCGGTAGACGTTGCCGATGCCCGACACCACCGCCTGATCGAGAAGCAATTGCGCCACCGAAACCCGTCGTCTCGCGAACGAGGCCTGTAGCCGGTCCTCATCGCCGGGTCGCACCGCGAGCGGATCGGGGCCGATGCGCGAGAGCAAACGCTCCTCATCGTCGGCGTCGATCACCTCGCACGCCGTCGGCCCAGAGAGGTGCAGGGTTCCCGGCTCGCCTCGCCAGCGCATCCTCGTCCCGTCGGTCGGCGCGGGGGCCTCCTTCGTGAAGGTCCGAAACCGTCCGAAGAGGCCGAGGTGGACGTGCACGGTGAGCCCACCCTCCCACCGATGAAAGAGGTGCTTGCCGACCGCCTCGACACCCTCGAGCGTGCGACCATCGACGACCGCCGCTCCCGCCTCGAAACGACCCTGCGGCGAATCGACGCGGAGACGGTGGCCTGCGAACCGACGTCCCTGCAGACGCGCCGCGCGATGGAGGGTATGCCCCTCAGGCATCGGCGCGACGATGTTCCAAGATGACCTCGAGCAACTCCGGTGTCGCAGCCGCCACCGGAGTCCGACGGGCACGGTGATCGAGAGTGAACAGTTCTCGGCCGTGCACCTCGGCGATCGCAGCGCCCGCCTCCAGACAGACCAGCATCGAGGCCGCGTAGTCCCACACCCCATGACCACCGTCGTTCATATCGCACCAAGCATCGGTCACACCCGTTGCCACGAGACAGAGATCCGGCGCGGAGGCACCAAGACAGCGGAACTGCGCCCAGCCATAGTGATGCCCCGGCAGACCCGACATGGCCACCACCGACTTGGAGAGTTCCGTCTGACCGGATGTTGAGATCCGACGCCCATCGAGGCTCGCCCCCTCACCGGCAACCGCCCGCCATCGCTGACCGGTCGCGTGGTTCGCCACAAGGGCCACCTCGGCGCGACCACCGACCATGAGACAGAGCGCTGTCGCGAACCAGGGCACACCACGGGAAGCGTTCGTCGAACCATCAACGGGGTCCACAATCACCACCGGCGCATCGGCATCACCGGTGACACCGCTCTCCTCGGAGAGCACCGCGACCCCGGCGGCGCCGAGCACCTCAAGACAGGCGTCGTCGGCGGCGACATCGAAGGCGTACTGACTATGACGATGACCCGACGGACCCCAGTCGGTGGTGACAGCCAGCACCTCGGCCACCGCGTCGGCAGCCGTATCGAAGAGATCAAGCACCTCGTGGCGACCCGTCGAGATATGGAGCTCACCGTCGTCGGCACGCTGACTGGAAGGGCTCACAACGAACAACGGTAGTGTCCGACCTGTGGCAGTCATCGATGTGGCGGGCTTCGTCGCCGATATCAAGAGCCAGGCCATCGACACCGGATTCCACGTTCACGACGAACGGCACTTCGTGGAGACCTACTCGCTCCGCCAACTCTGGGAGGTCGACCTGCACCCGGAGGAGGCCTGTTCCGGTCCCATCGACCTTCACCTCTCGCTCGACGTCGACCCCCGCGCCCTCCTCGGATTCGAGGACGAGGTGCTCAAGATGGACGACATGGAGGCCGACCCACCGACCGGCTTCACCTTCCCACTGCTGTTCACGTGGACCCTGCCCCCGCTCCCCCGGCCACCTGATCTCCTGGTGCTCGCCACCGACATCGCCGGGGTCGGCGGGCCCGACCTTCCCGTGGAGGTGTCGGCGATCGACTCATTCCCGAGCGTGACCGACGCCCCAGAGCGCAGCCTCTCCATGGTGGCCCGCCTCACCGTCGATCTCGCTGACGTGTACACCACCAACGATGACGCCATTGCCAAGAGCCTTGAGCGCTGCAAACTCGTCAGCCTGTACCTGCTGGAGCGGGCTGACGCCTGGCTCGACGTTCCGTGATCTGCACGAGTCCACAGCGAACACAGGGGGAAACATGAGAGTCAACGAGCTGATCGACATCCTCCGCGACCAGCCTCCGGACGCTGAGGTTGAACTCGCTGTGGTGTCCCCCCTCACTGACGACGACAACGTGACGGTCGACCGCTATCCGGTCGACGGCGTGTTCCCATGGCAGGGAGACGACCCCGACGACGAGGGTGTCTGGCTGATCGGCGGTGCCCCCGACGATGTCGACGCACTGCTCGACTCTCTCGAGCAGGACGCTCCCGAGAATCCCGCTGCGGACTAGGGGGGCGGGCCTCAAGGCTCAGGAAGCGCAACCGCGCGATCGCGTCGCCAGATCTCCCAGTGCTCGTTCGAGTACTCGAGATCGAACGCCACCTTGATGCTCTCGAAGTCATACGCCTCGGCACCCTCGCGAACCCGCTGCACCACGACGTAGTCGACTCCGTCGGCGCGCTCAGCGAGGCGTGTCCCCTCGAGTGAGTTATCGACCCCGTAGAGCACAACGCGGAATGGATTCGGGAACTGGTAGATCTCGCTCCGGTAGGCAAGATGCGGGGTGAGTCGGTGATGGGCGGCGACCGACACGCCGTCAGGCACTCGGGCCACCGCATCGCGAGCCGCGACCGCGACCGGATGATCGCGGCCCCAACTGCCTGGCTGCACCCGCGACCAGGGCATCGGCGACCAGAGCGCCGAGGTCACCGCCGTCGCTGCGACGACAAGCACCAGCGCTCGACGTCTCGCATTCGCACCAAGGAGAGAGAGCGCCCACGTGGTTCCCATGACGATGGCCGGAACGGCGATCAGGCTGTAGTGGTACTCAATCTGGTACTGGTACCAGAAGGTGCTCAAGATGTTCGTGAACAGCACCAGCGCGCTGATCAGCATGACTCCGGGCGCGCGCAGGAAGATGAATCCAACGGGGGCGAGCATCTGCCAGAGGTACCAGAGCCGGCCGTCGCTCTTCAGATGGTCGATCACTCGGGTCGGATCGGTCAGTGATGTGCGGATGAATCCGCTCGGACCGTCGAAGGGGATCCGCCACGTGTTCCGAGTCGGCACGCCGATGAGCGAGCGCATGACCCCGAACATGGCGACGAGCATGAACGCGATCGAGCCGAGAACGGTGACTACCCCGATGCGCCAACGCCGCTCGAGAGCGACCCAGATGCCGAGGGGCACCACGACCAGCGAGACATCCTCTTTTACGAGGAGGGCGAGCACCACGCACACCGCGTACGGGCGCCAGCGTCGCTCCGTCGCGGCCCAGATCGCACCGGCCACGAAGAGGCCGCTGAACGCGTCCGGATGGAAGTTCTCCATCACCGTCCACGAGAGCGCGGGATGGCCGAGATAGACGAGCGCCATCATCGCGGCGGGCCACCCGACACCGAGCCTTCGTCGGGCGTGCCAGTAGACCGGAATCGCTCCGAGCGCCACGACCGTCGCCTGGGAGACGAAGAGGATCCACGCGCCGGGCGCCACCCAGTAGAGCGGCACCAAGAAGAGCAGGATGAACGAGGTGTGGTCTCCGAAGAGATTTCGTCCCATCAAGGTGATGAAAGGCGACTCGAGTCTCGACAGCAGCCACATGCCCTGGTCGTAGAGGGCCGCGTCGTAGCTCGACGTGCCGAGTCCGTGGTGCACCCCGAGGGTGAGCACCGAGAAGTACAGGGCGAACGCAGCGACAGCACCGGCGACCAGGAGGTCGGGGGTTCTGAGGCGGCGCTTCGCCGGGGGCATCAGGCTGCTCGCACCTCGGCGGCGATCGCAGCGAGCACACCGTTCACGAAGCGCCCGCTGTCGTCAGTGGAGTAGCGCTTCGCTAGCTCGACGGCCTCGTCGAGCACCACCGCCGTCGGCACCTCGGGACGCTCGAGCAACTCGAACGTCGCCATGCGCATCACCGCGAGATCGATCACCGGCATACGAGCCAGAGTCCATCCGCGGGACTTGGCCGCGATCAGTTCGTCGGCGCGGCCCGCGCAGTCGTCACTCCCCCGTGCGAGACGCTCCGCGAGGTCGTCGGGACGCACCACGAGCGCGTCGATGACCTCGGCCACGGGCACACCCTTCGAACGAGCCTCGTACAGGAGGTTCAGGGCGCGCTCCCGGGAGTCGGAGCGGTCGTCGGCGGTGGTCACGATCAGACTCGGGTGATGTACTCGGCCGATCGGGTGTCGACCTTGACCCGGTCACCGACCTCGACGAAGAGCGGCACTTGGATGACCTTGCCGGTCTCAAGGGTGGCGGGTTTGCGGGCGCCGGAGACACGGTCTCCCTGGACCCCCGGCTCAGTTTCGGCAATGGCGAGCTCGACCGACGCCGGGATCTCCACCGAGATGATCTCTCCCGAGAAGAAGGCGACCTGAGCCGTCATCCCCTCGATGATGAAGTCCGCCGCCTCGCCGAGCGCGGCTGGCGCGACGTTCATCTGCTCGTACGACTCGTTATTCATGAACACGTAGTCGTCGCCGTCGCGATAGAGGAACTGCATCTCCTCGCGGTTGATGATCGCCTGCTCCACCCGAATGCCGGCGTTGAAGGTCTTCTCGAACACGTTGCCGGTCCGAACGTTGCGGAGCTTGGTTCGCACGAATGCTCCGCCCTTGCCGGGCTTGACGTGCTGGAACTCGATCACCTGAAAGAGCCCGTTGTCGAGCTCGAGGGTGATACCGGTCTTCAGGTCGTTGGTGGTGATGGCGGGCATGGATCGTCCTTGGGGAAATCGGTCAGCGATCGGTGACCCGACTCGGTGACCAGAACCAGGTCCTCGATCCGCATGCCACCGGCCCCGACACGATAGAGCCCGGGCTCGACGGTCACCACGTCACCAGTGGCCAGAACCGACTCGGTGCTGCGACCGAGAAACGGCTCCTCGTGGATGTCGAGGCCGACCCCGTGGCCAGTCCCATGAGAGAACAGGTCAGCGAGCCCCTCCTCGGCGAGGACAGCCCGGCAGGCAGCGTCGACGTCGCGGGTGCCCACGCCGGCTCGGACCGCTTCAAGTCCAGCCTGCTGCGCCCGTGCGAGCACCCGATACCAGCGCTCCTGCTCCGGCGAGGGTTCCCCAACGATGAAGGTTCGAGTCATGTCGGAGTGGTAGCCGTCGAGCAGGGCGCCGACATCGATCACCACGGTGTCACCCTCGACGAGCGCGCGCGAGGTTGGCCGGTGGTGGGCCATGGCCGCGTTCTCAGGGCCTGAGGCGACGATCGTCTCGTAACTCGGACCATCGGCACCGTGGGCTCGCATGGTGGACTCGAGTTCGTCGCGGATCTCGCGCTCGGTGACCCCAGCCTCGATGCAGGCCGAAGCGAGGGCCAGCGAGGCGAGACGAGCCGCTTCGGTCATGCGGGCCACCTCGGCGGCGTCCTTGCGGCGGCGAAGGCCCGTCAGTACCGAGTCGATCGGCACTAACTCTTCGAGGGAGCCGTGGGCCGACCACTCGGCGTGAGTCCACACCATTGATTCGAACCCAACCCGACCCGGTCCTGAGCAGAGCGAATCAACGCGCCGTCGTTGTTCAACGACCGTCGTCGCCATCTCCACCTCGTCGACACCGGCGCCACTCGCCGCGATTTGACGTTCGGCCTGCGCGACGTATCGCCCGTCGGTCACGAGCACCACCCGGTCGCCGGTCACCACGAGATCACCGTTCGATCCGGAGAAGCCGCTCAGCCAACGTCGACTACTGGCCCCGGAGACGACCGCCCGCTCGATGCCGTGGCCGGCGAGCGCCTCGCGGAGTCGGGCGATCCGTCCAGCGGCTGAGAGCGGTGGAAGTGTCGTGCTCACGCGAGTCTCGCGGCCACCGCGCGGACCGCGAGTTCGTAGCCGTCGCCACCGAAGCCCATGATGCTCCCGGTCGCCACCGGGGCAACCACGGACGTGCGGCGCCAAGGCTCCCGAGCGTCCGGGTTCGACAGGTGCAACTCGACGACCGGACCATCGAAGGCTGCGAGAGCGTCGTGCAGAGCCCAGGAGTAGTGGGTGAAGGCACCCGGATTCACGATGATCGCCGCGCAACGCCCGCGGGCAGCATGGACCGCTTCCACGAGTTCGTGCTCAGCGTTCGACTGCAGGTCCTCGATGTCGATGCCGAACTCGGCCGCGGTCGCGCGAGCCCGCCCGACGTGGTCGGCCAAGGTCGCGGTGCCGTACACCTCGGGCTCGCGGTCACCGAGGAGGTTCAGGTTCGGCCCGTGGAGGAGCAGGACGATTCGACTCACGGATGGCACGGTACCGCCCCCGATCGATCCGATACAGCACATGCGGCCGCAGAGCGTCCCCCTCAGCGATCGCCGGATGATCAAAGTCGCCATCGGGATCGCGGGTCAGGCCGATCGCCTCCATCACCCTCCGAGACCGCTCGTTCGACTCCGCGGTGAACGAGATGACCTCGTCGAGCCCGAGCGGGCCGAACGCCCGGTCGAGCACGATCCGAGCCGACTCGCTCGCTAGCCCGCGGCCCCAGAACTTCGAACGAAGCCTCCAGCCGATCTCGACGCCCTCCCGAAACCAGGGTCGTGTCAGCCCGCAGAAACCCGCGCACTCCCCATCAAGATCGACGCACCAGAGACCGAAGCCGTGCTCCTCGTGGTGGGAGGCGATTCGACCTAACAACAGTTCGGAGGCATCCCGATCCGCGACTGGCCCGATCGTCGCCATCACGACCGGATCGGCGTTCATCTCCGCGAACGCGTCGACATCGTCCTCGCTGAACGCCCGCAGCACCACCCTCGGCCGACCGGCCGTTGGGATCATCGCCGAACGAGCGATCCGAGCAGATCTGCGACGGTCACTGGATCGACACCAGCCACCGGCTCGACGCCGTTTGGGCCATCGAGCACGAACGTCAGTCCACCGATCGCCTTCTTGTCCCGACCCATGAGCGCCATCAACTCCGACACCGGGGCCACATCGGGGATGTCGGCTCCAAGGCCGTAGAGACCTTCGACCACCTCACGGTGAGCGTCCACGCGTTCGGCGTCGATGCGCCCGAGCGCCCGAGCGAGCTCAGCCGCGAACACGAGGCCGATACCGACCGCCTCGCCGTGGGCGAGATCGTGCGCCGAGGCTGTCTCTAGGGCATGGGCCAAGGTGTGTCCGTAGTTGAGGATCGCACGACGACCTCCCTCGCGCTCGTCGGAGGCGACCACCTCGGCCTTGATCTCGACGCAGCGCGCAATGCGAGTGACCTCGTCGAGGGCGGCGAGGTCGTCTCCGGTGAGGAAGTGGTACTTCGCCATCTCTCCATTGCCGCATCGCACCTCCCGATCAGGGAGCGTGGCGAGGGCGTCGACGTCGCAGATCACCCCGCGCGGCTGCCAGAACGCGCCGACGAGGTTCTTTCCTTCGGGCAAGTTGACCCCGGTCTTACCGCCGATCGCGGCGTCGACCATGCCGAGCAGCGTCGTCGGTACGTGCACGACGTCGATACCGCGATGGAACGCCGAGGCCGCGAACCCGGCCACATCGGTGACCATCCCGCCACCCACAGCGACCACCACATCGGCCCGGTTCATACCCGCAGCCGCGAACCCCGAGCAGAGGTCGCCGACGGTCGAGAGGGTCTTGGCCACCTCACCTCGACCAATGGTGAAACGTTCAACCCGTCGGTCACCGAGAACCGCCGAATTCACCAGATTCGGGATGCCATCTTGGGACACGACCGCGACAGTGCGCGCCTCGCCGAGCAGTCCTTCGAGGCGCGAGATCGCGCCATGACCGACGTGCACCGAGTAGGAGCGGTCGCCGAGGTCCACGGTGACCGTGGTGAGCGCCGGCGTGGATTCGCCCATCGCTTAAGCGTCCCGGTCGCGGGTCGCGGCGGCCGCCGCTTCGGCGTTGCGCACGAACTCAGCGACGGAGTCGCCGCCGAACTTGCGCTGTGCCTCATCGGCCAGAACGAGCGCGACCATGGTCTCGGCGACAACCCCCATAGCCGGCACCGCTGTCACATCGGTGCGCTCCTTGAACGACACCGCCGACTCCTTCGTCGCGGTATCGACCGTCTCGAGCGTCGGCACGTTGAGCGTCGCGAGGGGTTTCATCGCGGCCCGTGCGACGAGCAACTCCCCGTTGGTGATGCCGCCCTCGAGACCTCCGGCCAGCGTGGAGAGCCGCTCATAGCGACCATCGTCAGAGTTCCAACGAATCGGGTCATGAGCGACGGATCCCCGGCGGCCAGCCACCTCGAAACCATCACCGATCTCGACGCCCTTCACGGCCTGGATCGACATGAGCGCCTGAGCGACCAACCCGTCGAGCTTGCGGTCCCAATGGACGTGCGAACCAAGGCCAATCGGGACACCGAACGCCAGCACCTCGACCACACCGCCGAGGGAGTCGCCGTCCTTCGCAGCGGCCTTCACCTCGGCGATCATCGCGTCGGCCGCGACATTGTCGAAACAGCGCACCGGCGACTCGTCGACCGCGTCGAGGTCCGCCGGCGTTGGGCGCGCGGCCTCGGCGGGCACTCGGGCCGAGCCCATCTGGATGACGTGGGAGATGATCTCCACCCCGAGGTGACTGAGCAGCCGCTTGGCAACAGCCCCCGCGGCGACCCGAGCCGCCGTCTCGCGAGCGGAGGCGCGCTCGAGCACGTCACGCGCGTCGGTGAAGCCGTACTTCTGCATACCGGCGAGATCGGCGTGGCCAGGACGGACCTGGGTGAGGGGCTCCTTGGTTTCACCGGGAGCCGGTGACATCTCGTCGTGCCAGCGGTCGCTCCGGAACCATTCGGTGTTCCGGCTC
>Ga0222714_10006902_pt1 | contig 10500 bp, 11 predicted proteins | sample C33_3DmetaG_FD_165048 | JGI IMG/M metagenome (GOLD analysis project Ga0222714, IMG submission 165048) | Estuarine water microbial communities from San Francisco Bay, California, United States - C33_3D | ecosystem: Environmental > Aquatic > Marine > Unclassified | place: USA: California... | reverse complement strand
CAGTAAATGATAACGGTGTTTCTTCTATAAATGCATTTCTTGAAACGCCCTGACCATCTAGAATAGCAAAAGTTGGATAAGAATATAGTTTTTCGGTGTAAAGTCCACGACTCAAAGGTACATTAAAATCAATAGTATAATTTTTTGATACATTTAAAGTGGGCTCAAATCTTTTTTGAATGATAGTCTTTAAATCGCTTCCCAAAAATGATACATCGCCCGATGCTATTTGACCTTGCAATTTTGAAGTTCTATATGTTGAATTGAACTTTTCAAGATCGGTATCGTTGTACAAATTGACAATGTTTTTGACAATGTTTGTCAAAGTAGTTTCATCTGAAGTTGTTTTTGTCGTATCATAATTTACAGTAATTTCTAATTTCAGATACAAATAGTCAGGATCTACTATTTCGGGTGTAACTGTAACTATATTTCTATTTGAGACTAATTCACTTATAATTCTATCCTTTTCAATATCGGTTATAACATATCCACTTCTTGGTTTCATGGATATGAAAATTTTACCATAGACAACGGGATCGTTTTCTTCACCACCCCATACTGAAATTGTTTCAACATTTGGATAATCTTTCAACAAAAGGGTTCCGTAATCGTCTTTTGTGACAGCTCTATTTTGTGTTGTGTAAAATCTTGGTGCTAAAAACTTGATTCTATCAATCGTATCTCTTGTTGAACCGCCGGCTGATGCAGACACAGAATTTACAACAACGTTTGAGAAAGAGCCAATAGAAGAAACTAGAGTAAATGAATTTGCTTTATTTGATGCTTCACCATCCGAAGAAATGTAGGATAATTTTATAATATTACCGTCAGACAAATTTTTACCAAGATAATCATCACCAAAATACATTGTATATGTAAAATTATCAGATTCTTCAAGGAAATAAACTTTTGAATTTGAATCTAGAGTTGTTATATCATCGGCAAGATTATATGTTGTTTGTGTCAAATCCAAAGATGAATTTTGAACACTAACAAGTAAAGTAGATGTGTCTATATTCGCTTCAGGAATGTTAAATCTTCTTTTGGTGTTTGTAGAATCAACGGTAACATTATATGTTATTCTATCACCCTGTTTAATCGTTACGTTTGCAAAAGTGTATGTGTTTGATGTCAAATTTTTAGATGCACTATGTGCATTCAAATTGACAAAAGTATAATTAATACCATTAATTTGTTGCGATTGAAACTGAGAATATGCAGGAAGAGTTATTGTTGATAAACCACTTGTAGGTGTGGTATCTTCAACCACAATATTTACTACTGCAGTTGAGGCTCTTGTTGATGTCGGAACGTAGTTTAGATGTTTTGCATGTGAAACTATGGAATTTCTCAACAATGCACTATCCAAAAACATTTCATTTCCCACCATGTTGAGATAGTATGCCATGTAGTGCGTGTTGTAAGAAAGTATATCTAGCAATATATTTAAACTTGAGCCTTCAAAATCATAGTCCGTAAATTGACTTTGACTTCTAAGATAATTTTTCAAATTGGTCTTAATCGCATCAAAATCAAGTTCGGCAATTCTAAGAGCTGTGTTGGAAGTTGCCATATTATCGTACTCTCTCTAAAAATACACTAATTGTTGTTGGAGATGCATTATTTTGAATGTAAAATTCTATTGATACTTGAAAATAATTTATATCTTCCGCAATTTGTACTACAACATCTTTTAGACGAACACGGGGTTCAAAATTTTTAATGACATCTTCTATTGCTCTTTTCAAATGTTGTGCTGTCAAAGCGGTAGCATTTTCAAAAAGCATTTGACGAACTGAACTTCCTATTTCGGGATGAAAAGGCTTTTCATAATTCGATAAAGAAACGAGATTTCTAATAGATCTAATTACGGCCTGATCGCCGACGCGAGAAGCCACATCCTTTGTTGCAGGATTTTTCGTAAAATTTAAATCTAAATCTCTAAAAGTTCTAACTGTTGTCTGTAATGCCATAATTTTATTTATCTAAGAAAATTGAGTAATTTTTGCTGGCCTATTTGACTTTCGAGCAGAACTTTACCACAAGGATTTTGATACATACTCTCCAACAATGATGCTAAAGATGCCTGAACCAATCTTTCAAGCGCCTGTTGAAAAAAGTTATTATCTGAATTGATGATATTTTGTATTACGCTTGCCATTTCATTGAGTCTAGCAACAATTTCAGTAACATTTGCAAGACAGTTATTGATTTGTGCTATCATTCCCGCTATTTCGCTAGAATATCCATTTAGTAATCCTCCAGAAAATAGACCCGTCATGTTATTCAATAAACTAAAACAGTCAGATGCGCCGTCAACAACATTTGAGAGATTTCCCAAAGAACGACCGACAGATAAAATTCTATCAAGACCCGGGGTCGAGTTTGTGCCTTGGGGTATTAATCCCGACAAAATTTGTGTATGTGTACTAAACAATGAAATTTGTTCGGACAAACCACCAACACCACCAGTTCCTATCGCGCCCAATAGACTTGTTTTCTCACCGCCAGATAGACACGAACTATTGTTAACGACACTATAAATTTCACTCAAGTTATCACTAACTCCTGTTATTGCTTCCCCAACCGGATTTTGAAATATGGCGCTTCTTCCTTCATTTATAAACGTTTCAAAAATACTTTGTTGTGCCGGTGATGCTATTGTTCCCGAAGGAATACCACCAGGATATGCAGAAGATCCTGGTATTGATATTGGTGAAGTTGAAATTGGATTTACTGGCATTGTTTCCTCTCTTTCATGATATCAATCGCCTGCAAAAACTGTTGATGATCCGGTTGAAACCATTGAACCACATTCTATCATGTCTCCAATTCTACCGCATCCAAGACCATTAATAAACACAGAAGATGATCCAATGGCCAGAATACTATCGTGACAGCCTTGATTTGGACAACAATGAGTCGTCCAATGATCGGTTTGTCTATGAATGCCTCGACCCTCAACAAATACATCCAAACTGGCAGTATCGTTTACTCTAGACGAAAAACAATCATGACCTGTGCATAGATCAGATAATAAAGTTACTCCTGGCATTTTATTCTCGTGTTAACGATAAAAACTTTTCTATTTGTTTGTCTACTATTTCTTTTCTATTTGGCCATTTAATATAAATCTTTTCAGGATTCTTAGCCAAATTTTGTAGTAAAGGAAGTATCATATCCTCAACTTTTTTAAGACGATCTCTTACTTCCATTTCAACAAGACGTTTGTGTTCATCAACGTCTACTTTTGACAATAAACTATCAAGTTTTTCTTCTAATTTTTTAACATCCTCGGTTGCAGCAGGTGCAACTGGAGTTGGGGGTATCGTCAATGACTTCAGATACTCTTCTTCGTCTACTGCGCTAAAACCAAAGTCGTTCTCTGCCATGTTTTTTCCTTATGCATTAAGTCCTGTTTCATAACCACCACCTCTCCATGTCAACAATCTAGGTCTACCAGTTCCTGTCAAATTTCCTCTGCGATTAAAACTAATATGCATCCATCCGTTTGGAGAATTTGAAGGAATTTCATAAATTAACTGATCAAAACTTAAATTTGTAGAAGCCCATTTGCAAATTTCTAAAAGTTCAGCTTTTGATTTACTTGGCCAGGAAACATCAGCAGCCTCACCTATTCCGTGTTGAGCCTGATCTTCACCAATTCTATATACACTATTGATACGCATGCCCGGATATTGCTTGCGAAGTGGTTCGAGACAATTTACGGCCAACGCTTGAAGATTGCACGCGATTTCAGATTCACTAAACATTCTAAACGGTTCAGTTCTCTTTGATCGACCCCTTTGAGCATTAATCCTATACGGATATAGAATCCCGGGTCCAATACTTAGATTTCTTAATTTATAATTTGGACTAATATACTTATCATAATCCGCGTCAGTTAATGGTTCAGAAAAATCGCCGCAAGTTATAGGCGGCGGCGTCTCAGTATTTGCTTGTTCTGGTGATGTATCTTTTGGTGCATCATTAGGTACATAATCAGGTGTTGCCGAATAATTTGGGCTTACTTGTAGATCAACACCAGCAAAATTGAAAGAACCCGATCCACCTGGAACTTGACGTTTTTCCAAAACTGCTGTCTTAGGATCATATTGTTGCTCTCGATACGTTGGTGTTTCTCCAGGAGGATTAAAATCAATTCTAGGAGAAACAAACTTCATGTTTCCAGTAGAAACAACTTCATATGTTCCTTTTACTGATGTTTTCATATTACCGCCAACTTTCAAGTCGGCATCACCCCTTACAAATATTGATCCACGACCATTGATGGTAATATTACAATCGCCATAAACAATTACATTATTATCAGACAATACTATTTCATATTTGTCTTTTACTACCTTCATTACACGAGTGCCATCAGGATGCATCTCATCAAAAGTTCCTGTACGATGTGCAATATGCACTCTTTCGGCACCAGGCGTGTCATCTAATTCTACAACATGTCCCGATTCTGACTCGTAAACATGATTATATGGATATTGTGCCGCATATTTTGTTTGCGGCTCAGACCAAAAACTCTCACTAGCATTCAATACATTTTGCACAGTTGTTTTCTTCTTTACGCCAACAATAGTGTCATCTACATCTTCATTTCTTGCAAGACGACTTACACTTGGCTCATTTGCAAAACTAGGAAATCTCTTTTGTGCTTCATCTTCAATAATAGCGCCACTACTATCTTGATTGTAAGTTCTTTTTGTCACTACTCTTGGTGCTTGACCTAGTGCGACAGCATCTCTAGGATCTGAAAATCCCTTATCTGCTCTCGGAGTTCCATCAGGAATACCAGGAACTATTCCTAGCATGACAGGAAATTGACCGTCATCACCATCAAGAAAAAAGCCAAATACCATTTCTCCTTCCTTGGGCGCAACCATACTTCCCGTATTAGAGCCAAGTGGAACTATTGGATGTGCCCAAGGAAGATCTCTTGTTGGTATTAGTCCCTTGTTTTCAGTATGCCAACCAAAAATACGAACTTGACAACGACCGACAGATAGGGGATCTTTACGATTCTCAACTACACCAAACCACCAGACAAAACCATTAAGACCCATAAAATTATTTTTGTTAATCATTGTTTTTTTATCTCTTTCAAAATAGGACTTGTGTTTTCAGATTCTGGATATTTTTCAGAAACACAATCTCTTGTTGCTTCTATGATCATTTCATATCTTTGATAGTCCATAATATGTCTTATGGACGTAATCAAATAGCGTCCCGTATGATACGGATTCTCGTTTTTTTCACCCCCGACTTTCGCCGCAACTAAAGGTATTGTAAATTCTATTATATCGCCAACTGTAATGATCGTGTCTCCGGGAACAACCATTTTTAATTTGAAGTAATTTAGTTGTTGAATTTTTGAGACTCTTTGCATCATCCAACTTTCAACTAAATTGGATATTATTCCGGGTTGCTTTCTTGAAATATAAGATGATGAAATTTGTCCTGAATTTGTTGGATACATTCTTCTAAAAGCAAAATAATTTTTTGTTGTTAAATTCTTCAATCTATCTTCATTATTGTTTTGAAATGAATGCGGTGTTTTTCTTTTTGTAACATCCTTTAATAAATTGTTTTCAATGTGAATTGAACTATCAAAATTTTGAGAATAATCAAATGTATGATCGTCCGCTCGCAGTCTAACTAGATCAACCGTTTTTAATACGCCAGAAAACATGCCGCTTGTTGTTGCTTTCATTGTATCAAAAACATTCATGAATTCATATGTGATAACGTCCCGATATTCTTCCCCCGCAGTTTCTTCTTTATCTATGTTTTTTACGTCATATCTATATTTTGCTATAGCATCGTTTTTAAAAATTTTGTTCAATGATTGGAAGTTATATCCATTTCTATTTTCGAAAAAAAGAAAACTTGGTAATGAATTTTCATCTAATGTTCTACCAGTCAACCAACTTATTGCAGTTAAAGGCTGTAAATATGGTATTATAACATTGTTTCTACCATACGACTCTTCAATATTTTGAGGTAAAACTCTTTCTCTAGAAACATCGAGTTGATTGAATAAAATATCTCTAATTATGTTTGATGTTGTCTGACCTCTATAAGATTTTGAAAGTAATCTTGATAAAGAAACCATATGTTCTTCGGAACAAAAGTGTAAGATGTATGTTTGACTTGATGTTGTTGTTTTTGAAAAATCTCCCATTTGCATTTTATATATTCTGAAAGTTTTATCAAGAATAACATCACGCTCATAACCTTTTTTGTTCATGATAATCTTGAGAAATTCAAATCCCAAAAGTGGCGTGCTTGCAAAAATATCAATTGAGTCCGAAATTACAATATTACCAGACATGACAGAGTTGTATATATCTTCAAAAAGATTGACTTCTACCATTTGAGGATAGATGTCAAATATTTTTCCCGAGTTACTAAAAAGCGTTATTGCTTTTAACTCATAACCTTTTTCTGTTATGTTTGTATTTTCAGACATTTGTTGCTAGAAGGGCAATAAGTTCGTTTTCAATTTGTGGTGCGTATTTTTTGTCTATTATTCTAATTTTTCTTTTTGATTCGTTCAAGTCATTTTCATAATCATATGCGTAAACAACATTTTTTGTTGTGACAATAGTTACCGTATTTCCGTCTTTCAAATTATATGTTTGTGTATCCGACGCTGCTAAACTAGCATATGTGTTCGCATCTATTTGAAAACGGCGAGTTGTAACTGTTCTTGTTACAGAATCTGTTTTTGTTATGACCTTTTCATAATGATGTACTTGTGTTGATGCAACTGCATATGAACCATATTTTGAATTTATGTACGTTTCAAAATTACCAGAAGTTAGTGGCCAATCGTATATTGGATCTGTTATATCATTTGCAAGCAAAATAATCCAATGTCTATTTGGATTATCATAATATTTTGATGCTATTATTTCTGGAGTGTCGCCATCTTGAATGTCATAAAGATAGTAAACATAACTTTCATCTTTTATGCTACTAAGAACTTTTACACGAGATAGTATATCTGTAACAATTTTTCTCTGTGTAGGCTTTTGTTGCGAAATATCATATCCTATAAAAGAAAAATTTTCAAAATATGCCATTAGTAGCCTCTATCTATCTTTTCTCTAGTGATTATGTCTATTTCTTTAAACGATAGTCTCATTCTAATCTGTACCGGCATGCCATCAGTATATGTACTAAACTGTCCGGCGGCAGCATAATCTACTTGAACGTCTTCGCAAACACAAGAAGTCATTCTTGGCATATTTGTATTTTCTACAAAGCCAGATTCAACTTTTCTCATGAAAGTTATGTCAAAATCTGAAGGGGGAACAAGAATGACTCCACCACTTCCTTCTAGAAATTCTGGCGCGGAGTGTCTTCTGAATTCATAAATAATGTTCCAAACAGCATCAGCCTCTTGTTCGCTTCTTGGTGCAAAAACAAAATCAAAATTAAAAGTTCTTAATGTGGGTGCTTGATAAAGAACTTCAATTATAGGATTAACTGCAAAACCTAATATTTGTGCTCCAGTTTTGGCCGCGCTTGTTATTGTCTGATCTATACTTGAAAGTATTCTTGCAGCTCCGGTAACAGCTGCTCCACCAGCAAGTGCTGCTGCAACTGCTGTGGCTCCTCCTGCAATACCTAAAGTTGCCAATGTTCCGATACCCTCTTGCGTGCTAGAAGCCACAGAAGCCAGTGCTGTTCCGCCCAATCCAAGTTTATCCAAAAGACTTGGCGATTCATATTGTTGCTTACTATCAAAAACAACAGTTTCGGGAACATATAAAGATATTGCCCTTGCAACTCTAGTTGTTCTGCGCGTTAATCCGAGCAAACCCTGTTTTGTTTTTTTATATCTTGGTGTCTCTCCTGAGGCTATTTCTCTTGTGGCTGGAGGTTCGCCAGGACTTAGTCCCACAGTTAAATCTTTGCTTGATTCATGAACGTTTATATTGAAAAGCATGGTATGTGAAATATCTTCAATATCAATCGGATAATTTATAGAGGAAAACTGATACGGATTTCCCTGTAAAGACTGTAAAGGAGCAGGTGCATCGTTTCTGGGTTGCTGTCTTGTCGCCATCTAAATATCCTATACTCTTTCCATATATTTATCATGTCATACAAAGGCCGTTTCATTCCAACAAATAGTAGTAAATATCGCGGGGACCCCACACGGATAATCTATCGTAGTCTTTGGGAACGTCGTGTCATGGTCTTTCTTGACGCAAATCCGTCCGTGATGCAATGGTCTTCTGAAGAAATCGTGATACCCTATTTCTCGCCGATTGATCGAAAAGTACATCGTTATTTTCCAGACTTTTATGTCAAAGTGCGCGATAAAGAAGGTAAAGTTCGCGAGATGGTTTGGGAAATAAAGCCCAAAAAAGAGTCAGCACCACCAAAGAAAAGGTCCCGTATTACTCAAAAATACATATCCGAAGTTGTCACATGGGGCGTAAACGAAGCAAAGTGGAAAGCGGCCGAAGAATACTGTCTTGATCGGAATTGGCAGTTCAAAGTGCTTACGGAAGAGGATCTGGGAATCAAATAAATATAGTTATGGCGCTAATAGATAAACTACAAAAAGAATTACAGAGCCAAAATCTAGCAATGAGTTCAAACAAGGCTAGACAATGGATCAAAAACAAGGTCAAGAATCTAAATGGACTTAGACCAAATACACTAATGCGTGATACAAAACGCAGACAGACAACTTTTGATCTTGGTGGTATGTACTTTTTTGTATATAATCCCAAACTAAAGGATAATTTACCATTTTATGATTTATTTCCTCTTGTAATACCTATTGAAACATACTCGGATGGATTTTTAGGATTAAATCTACACTATTTGGCACCAGTTCCGCGTGCAAAATTATTGGATGCTTTGAGTGAATTTGCTACAAACAAAAAATACGATGATAAAACAAGAATAGCAGCATCATATCAAATGCTAAAAGGATTATCTAGCACAGAGTCTTTTCGTCCGTGTCTAAAAAAATATCTAACGCAAAATATAAGATCTCAATTTTTGCGAATAAATGCGGACGAATGGGATATTGCAATATTTTTGCCTGTTGAAAGTTTCATCGGTGCAACAAAACAGAAAGTTTTTTCAGATTCTAGAAAGAAATATCAATGAGTAGCATAGAAGCATTTAGATCGAGTATTAACAAATATACTGATTTTGCAAGAAATAGTAGATTCATAGTTATTGTTCCAGGTTCGCCCGAAACAAGTGAATTTTTAGCATTAAGATGCGAAGAAGCAGAGTTGCCCGGTAGAACTTTCTCCACGTTTGAAGCACGAACATACGGACCCTTTCAAAAATATCCTGCATTGACTTCTTATAATGAAATGAATTTGACTATTTTGTGTTCTGGCAATCAAGTGTCCGGAAATTTTGGATCCAAGGTAAATTCAGGATTGATAGAAAAAAGATTTTTTGATACTTGGATGAACTATATCCAAAACCCAAGAAGTAGTGGTGGAACACCAGATTCAATTTATTGGAATTTTTCATATAAGAAAACTTACACTAAGGATATCGCGATTTTACATTACGATGTAGTGGGTGAAGCAGACAGAGGAACAGCTAGACGCGAGCCAGGAAGTGCGAGCAATATATCATCCAAGAATCAAATAAGTTATGGTGTGAAGATTATAAATGCGTATCCAACATCAATAAATCAGATCGCTTTATCCTGGGGAAACGATGAAATTTCAAGATTAGTTGTTACCATGGCATATGATTATTGGGAACCAACTCCAATGTTTGAGGGTGTCGAAGGCACGGAGTTCCTGCAGCCACCACAATCAAATCCTCCTCCTATATCCACTCAAATACCGCGAAATAATCAACCATCCAACACAGGATCACTAGAAGCAAATAGAGCCGAACTAAGAAGATTGAATGAAAGAGCAGAAGCAAGAAACGCTCAAACACAGGCTCCTGGCGAAGGGCCTAGATGATATGAAAGGACTATACTATGGCTTTACCTAAAATTGAATTACCTACTCATGAATTTGAAATGCCATCATCTGGCAAGAAGATAAGATTCAGACCCTTTCTCGTAAAAGAACAAAAAATTCTTTTGATGGCTTTGGAAGCAGGAAAAGAAAATGACATAATGAACGCAATCAAGCAAATCATAACTAATTGCGTAATTGAAAAAGATTTTGATGTCAATGAAATGTCGTCATTCGACATGGAGTATTTTTTCATTCATCTTAGAGCAAGATCAATCGGTGAAAAGGTTCAATTAAATTTTAAGTGCAAAAATGTTATTGATGACAAAGAATGCGGAAATAACATGCAAATGGAACATGATATATTATCCGCAACTATTGAAAAGCCGGCAAATCACAACAAGACAGTATTTTTTTCTAATGATGTTGGCGTATCAATGAAATATCCTTCCATGAAGATGGCTGAAAACTTGATTTTGAAGACCAAGGCAAAATCAAAGAATTTTTCAGAAAC
>Ga0222714_10006901_pt1 | contig 10501 bp, 8 predicted proteins | sample C33_3DmetaG_FD_165048 | JGI IMG/M metagenome (GOLD analysis project Ga0222714, IMG submission 165048) | Estuarine water microbial communities from San Francisco Bay, California, United States - C33_3D | ecosystem: Environmental > Aquatic > Marine > Unclassified | place: USA: California... | reverse complement strand
TTGCCGGACGTTGCCTGCGCTCGCCGGCAGAGAGGCCCGCCGCGTGACGAACCCCGACCCTCGAGTCACTGCACTGTAGTCAGTCGCTGCCACTGGTCACCTCTCTGCCCCGCGCTCGAGGACTCCCCAGGACAGGGCGGGGTCTGCCCTGGGGTGAGTCAGTCGATCAGGCCGTGGTCTTGAGCAGGTAGTGCACGACCACTTTTTGGCCGGCGCTGGGGGCAGTCCCCATCACGAGCCGATCGACGCCGCCGGTGCCAGCACCCGCAGAGATCGAGTAGTCGGCGGGGGCCTGCACAGCGCCAGCGACGGCCACGAGCACCGCGGCGACGCCCGCGGACGGCAGGTCAAAATTCACGACCGCGCCGTCGCCAGTGCCGACGAGGGCCGGCTCGAGGCTGCCGAGCCGGACAGTCGACGGGGGGCAGGACCGCGAGATCAGCAGCCAGCCACCGACCGAGTCCGACCACACGTACTGACGCACCTCACCGGCGAGCAGAGTCACCGCCGCAGTCGACAGCGTGAGCTTGAGGGGGCTGCCACTGGTCGCGCCCTCGCCGATCTCGAGACCGCTGGACTGTGCGCGGATAGCGCAGGCTGCCCCGCTGCTTTTGATCGTCACGACGTAGTCGTCGCCGACCACTTTGGGCAGATTGAGCTGCACGGAAGGGGCGAGGACGAGGACGGTCCCGCCTCGGATCTCGCGGATTGTGGCAGTCCGGGTAGCGCCTACGGTGATCACGCGCATTTTTTGCTCCTGCCCGCGGGCCGTGCGCGGGTCTCAGTGAGGGCGGCCGGTCAGTCGTCTGTGTCGGGGCTGCCCCCTACCGCAGTGTGCAGCAGGTGCCGCGCGCGCGCCCGCTGTGCCGGTGAGGCTGACGCGGAGGCGAGGACGTGGTCGGCGTGCAGACGCGCGCGGGCAGAGAGCAGCAGGTGCAGGCGGTCAGGGGTGAGGGTGTAGACGAGCTCCGGGTCGCCGGAGCACTGCCAGCCCTCGCAGATCAGCTCTGCGAGGGCGACTGAGGGACGGTGTCGGCGACAGTCGCGATCGGGGTCCGCGTGCGGAGCCACGAAAACGCCGCCTCGATCTCGGCGGGTGACGGGTCAGCCCCAGCCTCGGCGCACTGCCCCAGCCACTCCTGCGACTCGTCGAGCAGGGCCTCGACGGTGCTCGGTGCGACGGGGCGATCGAGGCCGCCTGCCCGCTGACAGCGCACGACGAGCGCGCTGACAGCCAGAGGGCGACGGGCTGCCGCCTGCGAGAGCAGGTCGAGGCCCAGGATACCAGGTGTGTACAGGGGCATGGTCGGCTCCTATCGTGTGACAGTGATCAGGTCGCGGCGGTGAGCTGCCACTCGGACTGAGTCGTCGAGCGCAGAGTCACCGAAAAGAGGCTGGGGCTGCCCTCGGCCATGGTCTTGCTGACGAGCATGCAATCATCGAGCTTGTAGCTCGGCTTGCCCGCGCCAGTGCCCAATGGGTAGTACACCATATCGACAGTCGCCCGACCATCGGTGCGGGTCGTGGTCGAGGACCAGACGCCCGACAAGGCCGACGCGCTCGAGTCCGACGTATTGCGCATCCAACGCAGCACGCAGTCGGGGCTGGACGCGCTGTTGTTGAGCTCTTTCACATAGATCGTGAAGGTCATCTCGGCGAGACCGACCGACTCCTCGAGCACGCCCTCGCCGTTAGCGATCGGGCTGCCACGGTCGAGCACCTCGAGCAGCGAAGTCTCCCCAGGGCTGTACTCGACGTCGCCCTCCATCGGGCTGACGAGCAGGGTGTTTGGGGTGCCGCCGCCGTCGGAAAAGTACAGGCGGGCGCTCTTGTTGGTAGCTACGTTTGCCACGGGGCCTCCAGTGTAGGACTCAGGGGTAGGACGGGAGATCCGACCCGAGCGCCGCGTACCAGCGGACGGACAGCAGGGCCGCGCCCGCAGTGTAGCGCACGCGCTCGATCTGCGCAGCCGTCGCCAGCGTGCCGCCGCTCGCAGCAGGGAGGGTCGGATCGACGAGATCGATCACGTCGCCCGGCAGCAGGTCGGCCGCCGTCTCGGCGTCGACCGCCAGCTCGACAGCTGCCGAGGGTCGGCAGGCCCGCCGGATCGCGTCCTGCGCGATCGCGACAGCGGTCACCGGGTCAGAGGTGCAGGGGCAGTCGATCGTCAGCGCGCGGGGACTGCCAGGGGGGGCGAGCTGCGCAGCACGGCGGGCCCACTGATCGATCAGCACCTCCGGCCCGTCGTAGATCTCGCGCCGCCCTGCCAGCGTGACCGATCGCCGGTAGTCGCCGGATCGCGCGTCGAGGGCGTACCGCACAGTCACCCGCCCAGTCAGCGCCAGCTGCGCGCCGACGGCCGGCCCGACGCGCTCGGCGTCGAGCCCGACCTCGAGACGCCGCCCCGCCGACTCGCGCGACCAGCTCGACAGGTGCGGCCAGAGGTAAAGGCCCGCCGGCCCGACCGCGATCGACACGGGCAGGTAAGGCAGTACCTGCGAGCTCAGCCAGGCCCACGCGCCAGCCGGGCTGTAGATCGCCGTGTCGATCTGGTAGGCACGGAGAGCAGAGAGTCGGGGGATCTGCCGACGGTCGAGCCGCAGTGTGGACCGGTCGAGCGCCCAGCGGATCACGTGATCCGCTCGCCGCAGCGGGCCGTCGCCGTAGGGGTCTCGGATGCCAGCCCCAGAGGGCAGGCAGATCCACGACTCGGCGTCCTCCGAGGGGATATCGAGCGCCGACCCCGGCGAGATCAGCGACACGACGCGTCCCTCGCGATCGTGCCCGACCTCGACGGTGCAGGTCTCGATCGTCGGGGCTCCGGTCTGGTCGACAGATACGCGCTGCACAGTCGAGGCGTCGATCCGGCCCGCCGACACGATCAGCCGGTGATCTGCCAGGACCGTCGCGCTATCGCTCGTCTCGCAAAGCAGCGCCGGTGCTGCCGGTGCAGCTGTCGTGATCAGCCCCGCGCCGGTGACCCGGTACGGGATCGCCTGACCCGGTCGACCGATCAGCACCGGATAGCTCGCGCCCTCGATCTGAGGCTGACTTGCCGGCGTGCCCACGAAGCCCGGCTCGAGGTCGGCCGCCCGCTGCGCGTCGCTGCGCGGCCAGGTCTGAGGCCGCACGGTCGCCCCAGGGTCGAGGATCTGCCCGCGGTCGTCGAGCGGGTCGTCGCGCAGCGTCGCCGACAGAGTCAGCCCGTCGGCAGCGATCTCGTCGAGCCAGCCGCGCGCGATCAGCGTCCGATCCGATAGCGCGACCTCGTCGCCCCTTGGCGTCGCGAGGTGCAGCTCGGCGACGCCTACCAGATCCCAGGGCAGACCCTCGTCGGTCGCGAGGCTGACGCGGATCTGCCGAGGGGCAGACTCGTCGCCAGTCGACAGCAGCAGGTCAATCTCGCTCTCGACACTCAGCCCAGGCAGCGCGTCGACCGTCGCGCGCGTGGGGTGCGAGACGACGAGCGCGTCGCCGTCTGTCAAGCAGATCAGCCCCGCCGACGTGTCGGCGACCAGGACCAGAGCAGACGTCACGGCTCCTCCTCGAGCTCGATCTCAGAGACCCGCACGACCTCGTGGCCGGCCTCCTGACCCCAGACCTGCTCTGTCTGGGGTGTGCCCTGAAGCGTGACCAGCGCGCACCGGTCGCGCCCGAGGCAGAGCACAGTCTCTGGCGACGCCGCGCCTTGGGTGTGGTCGACGCGGGGCAGATACACGAGCTGCGACAGACCGCCGCCCGCGACCTCTGTCAGCGCGTCGATCGCCGACAGGTCACCGGCGACCACCTGCGCCACGCCGCCAGCCGCGGTGTAGCTGGGTGCAGTCAGGCCGCGTCGCGAGACCACGCCCTCGACCCAGGCGACCCGCCAGCGGCGACGCGTAGGGGCCAGCCGTCGAGACCGGGTCAGGCCGGGCACCTGCACAGTCTCGGCCTGCACCTCGCGGGTCTCGACGCGTCCGTAGCTGGGGCGCTGCCCGAGCACGTGCGCGGTGCCGATCACTGCGCGGCCGATCCGGAAGGTGCCAGAGACTGTGGACTGCGAGGGGAGGTAGATCGACCACCGGCTGTAGCCGGTGACGTGCCCCAGCCGCACAGCCGCGCCCTGAGTCAGTAGGATCGTCGCGGTGCCACTGACCGGCTCTGCACCCGTCACGCCCTCCAGACGCAGCGTAGCGGTCGCTGACGCGCCTGCAGACCAGGTCCCGCCCACGGCGTCGGCGATCACCCGCCGATAGGTCCCGTCGAGGATCACCGTCGCCCCACGCAGGTCCGCCCACCGCTGCAGGGGCCGGGCAGTCCCGCCGACCGCAGCGCGGATCGTGTCGCCCGACCGCGTGTAGGCGAGCCCAGTCAGCCCGAGGTCGAGCTGCGCGACAGTGACCCAGGCCGCGCCAGTCCAGCCCTCGAGCGCCGCCTCGCGAAAATTGCACCCGAAAAGGGCCAGACCGACGCTATGCCCGCCTGGGTGGTGGGCAAGCGTGCCAGCCGGTGCCCAGACGATCCGCTGCGCCGTCGTGCCTGCCGACTCCCACCGCTCGACGACCGGCCGCGTGGTGACGTGGTCTGCCGCGTGACGATCGTCCACGTCGATCGTCCACCGCTCGCCCCGCAGCCCAGGACCGCCGGCCGCGTGCACGAAAAGGCCCTCGAACAGAGGCAAGCGCGCCGACGGGTCAGGCAGCAGCGCACCTGGGAGGGACTGCCAGGCGCCCTCGAGCAGACGTCCAGAGGCCGGGGTGTCAGTGACCGCGTCGAGCGCGCCATAGCCGGCGTCCTCAGTGTAGCTGACCCGGTGCCACATAGAATCACCCCAGGTCGCGCCGCCCGGTGTCGCGTGCCCCCAGTCGATCCGGTAGGTCGCTGCGCCTGCCACGCCGATCGCGCCGTAGGCGACAAGGTGCCAGGTCCGCTGGTCGTTCCGGCGGATATGCAAGCTCGCCCGCAGACCCTGCACCGCGATCCGCACGTGGTACCGGTGACCACTGCCGCCCGACAGGGTGTGATCAGACCCGATCGCCGCGCCGGCGACGTTGTCCCAGAGCCTGATTTTTGTGGGCGACAACCGCGCCTCGACGTCGGCAGTCCCCAGCCGCACTCTAATGTAGGTCAGCCGCTGGTCGACCGATCCGGCGAACTCCGAGACCTCGGCGTGGCAGATCACCCCGAGCGCCAGCGTCGCCGCGCCCGATAGCGTGCGGTAGTACTGCGACTGAGTCGAGGCCGGCAGAGTCAGCGCAGGCGCGCCACTGGTCGCCAGGGTGCCAGCGGTGCCCGCCAGCGTCCATCCAAGATTGGTGGGCAGCTCCCAGGGCAGCCAGTCGACGAGCCAGGCCCGCAGCTCGTGCGGATAGTCGCCCGCGACGCGGGGCTGACAGAGCTGCTGCCAGCCGCCGGACTCCCAGATCAGCAGCTGCTGCGCAGTCCAGGCTGTGCGCGCCGTGTCAGTCGCTGCCCAGACCACCTGATCGCGGACGGGTGCACAGACACAGCGCGTCGGCCGACCCACCGGATCGGCGTAGGGGTAGGTCTCGACGAGCCGCCAGGTCGCGCCGCCGTCCCGGCTCGCCGTCAGCCGGATCGCCGACGAGCTCGTCGAGGCCGCGGCGTACCAGAGCACGCCCTGCGCGTCGGCCCAGCCGCTGACCCACTTAGGCGCGCTCGCCGCGGTGCCCAGCGTAATCAGCGTCTCGGAATCGGCCTCCGATATCGGCAGGTAGGGACTGCCGAGACGGCGCACGACCAGGCTATCGGCCGCCGAAGTCTGCACAGACGCGATCGTGTACCCGCCAGCCCGCGGATCTGCGAGGATCTTAGGCGGGGACGGGTCAGGTCCTGCCGGTGCGCCGTCGCCGTACCACTCGACGAGCGACCAGCTCGCGCCCGCGTCGCTGGACGCGTACTGCGCCCATCCAGGCGTCGGGGTCTGCCCGTCGCCGTAGGGCACAGTCAGGATCACCAGCGCGGTATCTCTGACCCGGTCGTACCCCAGGGCCAGACCAGTCGGCGTCAGCAGAGATCCGATCGCCGTGTCGACCGCCTGCAGGCTCGCGCTGCGCCAGGTCACGCCGTGATCGTCTGACCAGTAGCTGATTAGCGACAGGTCAGCGCCGACCACCCGCCCGACGCCGACCACAAGCAGACGACCCGACCGCAGGCGCACGACGCCGCAGACCGGCGAGAGATTAGGGGCTGCCGAGTCGGTAGTCACAAACACAGTGTCATCTGCGATCGTGACCGCTGACGCCGCCCAGCCGTGCGTCTTAGTCGACCAGCGCCTACACCGGATCTGTGTATTGGTGGCCCAGACGAATAGCGCGTGACCGTCGTCAGTCTCGACGCCGTCGGCGTTATGCACGCCGTCCTGACCTTTGTCGAGGATCGCCGCGCCCACGTGCTCGATCACCTGAGGCTGACTCCAGCCGTACCAGACGTAGTCGCCGTTTTCGCGCAACCCCGCGACCACGTCGAGAGACTCGCCCGGCATACCCGCCCGTGAGACGACGATCGCCTGCCCCGTCTCCTGGGTGCCGGTAGTCACCGGCCGCAGGTCCGGACCCCGCGTGCCGAGGGTCGCCGACGTGCCGGTCGCCGTCTGTTGCCACTCCGGCCGCCCAGCGCAGGGGGCCGCCAGGGTGTAGGTCGAGTCAGACGCGCCGCCGCCGACAGCGACGAGGGTATCGCCGGTGATCAGCGGGTCAGGCTGCAGGATCACAGTCAGCCAGGGCTGGGGGAGCTCGGCCACCGGTCACCTCCGCGCGTAGGGGCTGCGCCGCCCTGTGCTATCACGCCCCAGGCCCGACCGTCCGATCTCGCGTGTGACCGCACGGGACAGCCCCAGCGCGACCGGGCCGTCGCGCACGTCGAGGAGCACGGTAACGGCGCCGCCGCCCATCCCGCCGCCTGTCTGCGCCGCCAGACCCTCGCGCGACCGGGCCGCCACCACGTAGTCGCCAGGACTGACCCGAGCGCCCAGCGGGCCGACGCGGACGGGCCCAGGCGTGTCCCCAAAGGTCCGCGTGTCTGCGCGCCCGCCGGTCGTGATCTCCTTGAGGACGTCTCTCAGCAGGTCACGGATCGCCGTTCCGGCTCGCCGCCACGCCTCGACGATGCCCTGCCCGAGCGACTTCACGATGTCGGGTAGCGCCTTCACAAACGCGATCGGCAGCTCGAACCTCAGTGCGATCGCCAGCTCAGAGGCGACGATCGGGATCGCCTTGACCAGCGCGACGATTATTTCCGGGATCGCGTCGACCAGCGCATCGATCAGCTTGGGGAGCGCCGCGACGAGGCCGTCGACGACGGCGGGCAGCTGCGCCGCAATAGCGCCGATGAAGTCGGCCGCGCCCGTCAGCAGGTCCTGCACGAACGCGTAGGGCCGCGCCTCCTGCAGCGCCGTTTTTGCCTCGACGAGCTGCGCCCGCGCGGCCGCGATCGCCTCAGCGTCGCCCGTCGCCAGCGCCGCAGACAGGTCCGCGCGGGCCTCTGCCAGACCGGCCGCGGCTGCGCGCTGCGCCTCGACGGCCTGCCCGGCAGTCTCGATCAGGAACGTCGTAAAGCCCTGCAAGCTCGTGAACGCAGTAAAGTCGATCCCGGCCGCGGCTGACAGACCCTCGGCCAGACTGCGCGCCCCGCCGACAGCCCCGCGCAGCAGATCGTCGCCGATCCTCAGGCTGTCGGCGAGCTCCTCGATCTGCGCAACCGCGTCGGCGACCCCGGCCTCGGCCTGCGAAAAGTCGACGGCCGCCGCCGCGTCGCGCGCCTGTAGCAGTCGGGCCGTCCACTCGGCCGTCTGCTCTGTAGGGATCTGCCGACCGACGTCTGACAGCAGGAGATCGATCTGCTGCAGATCGGTCAGTGTGCGCGGTGGCACCAGCTTATCGATCTGTCCCTGCAGATCTCGCAGCGTGTCGAGGGTCTGCCGTGGTACTAGGTCAGCCGGCAGCGTCAAAAACGAGGCCTCGTCGAAAAGGCGCACGACCTCGGACACTTGATCGGCGAACTCGGCGAAACGCTGGGTGGCGCTTTTGACCGCTGTCGAATCTGCGATCGTCGACTCAGTCGCCCGGCGCGTCGCCTTGTCGCGCTTGTCGAGCGCGTCGTTAGACGCCTCGAGCTCGCGCCGGTACTCGGCCCCCAGTCTGATCGCCTCGCGCTGTCGCTCCAGGTCCACACGCGCCGTCTCGACGACGGCCTCCTGTGCCTTGACCTCGACCTCGAGGACCTTGATGCGCCGCGACGCCTCGGCCCGTGCAGTGACCGACGCGTTTACGTTGGCGTATAGGTTCTTTTCATTGAGCAGGGCGACGCGCGCCGCTGCGAGCTGCTGAGTCGCCGCCAGTGACTCAGCATGCGTGCGATCCTCGAGCGCGGCGATCTCGCGGCGCATCGCGACCTCGTGCCGGTCGGCAGTCCCGACGAGCACGGCCAGATCCTCCTCGGCCGTCGCGGCGCCCTCGGCGAGACTGCGCAGCGCCGACGCCTGCGCAGACGCCGACGCGCGCGCGCGATCGAGCGCCGCCCGACTCGCCTCGACCTGCTGTATCAGTCCGGCCGTCGACGTCGACGCCGCCTCGGTCTGATTGGCCACGACTACGTAGGCAGTCCCCAGCGCCGCCGCCGCCACTGCGACGATCGCCAGCGGTGTAGCGATCGCCGTGACCACCGTCAGCAGCGGCGCAAACGCCGCCCGCAGCGACCCGACCGCGTCGCCGGACTGTACCGCCGCCTCTGCGATCGCAGGTAGCTGCTGCTGCAGGGCCATAAGCGGGGACTGCCCGGCGCCGATACCCTGTGCCAGATCGAGCATATTTTTGCGCAGGCTCTGTACCTGCTGCCCGAACGCATAAGACGTGCCCGTCGTCTTTTTTGTCTCGTCCTTCTGTTTACGCAGAGCATCCTGATACTGCGCCGTAGCCGCTGCCACCGCCTTAGCGCCAGATCGTTGATCGCCGGTCACCTCGACGAGACGCTGGATCTCGGCGATCTGCTCACGATACGCGTAGGTCAGACGCTCGACCTCGGTCCGGCCCGCTGCCAGACCTGACAGCTGTCGCGCTGCCCGCGCCTGCTCTGCCGCCCGGCGCTCAGTCTCGCGGGTGAGCGCCTGCTCTGCCCGCAGCTGGTCGGCCTGTGCCCGGCTCTGATCGCGGGCCGCCTGCGCCTGGAGCGTCAGCTGCTGCCGCAGTGCCGCGGCCGACTCGCGCGCCGCCTGCGCCGCCGCCGCCTTGGCCTGTGCGAGCGCGCGCTGCGCGCCTTTTCCCAACCCGTCAAAACCCTGCTTGAGCGTCGCATCAAACGCCGACAGGTCGAGCCCGAGAGAGACGACTGAGTCGGCCACGCTACACCCCCACGCCCGAGCCTATCACGCCAGGGCGCACCCTACAGATCGGTCAGGACCTCGGCCGCGATCTCGGCGGCCCGCGGTCCCAGCGTGCGCCGCGCCGCCCGCACGGGGTCGCCCAGCTCGCGCGTCAGCACGTGCCGCCACTCGCCCGCCGATTTCTTGCCGACTTTTAGGCTCTTGATGAACCTCGCATAATCGACGCCGCACCCGAGCCGAAATAGCACGAGGGACCCGCCCGACTCGTCGCGCGAAAAGAGCGCCGCCTTGCTCCGACCCGTGCGGATCGGCCAGCGGCTGTCGGCCTCTTGGTAGATCGTCGTCGCGTCAGTCGCGACGAGCTGGGTCACCCGTGCGCGGATCTGCGCAGTCGCGCGCGCTGGATCTGCGAGCGGGCCGGTGATCTCTGCCCGATCGCGTGCCACTACGGGGCCCCGAGGACTGTCGGGGTCCACTCGATCTGACAGGTGACCTCGACGCGCCACAACTGATCCTCCTGCAGCACCGCGATCGTCGACGTGGTCACCGGGATCGCGTAGTACAGGGCAAGCAAAATCAGCTCTGCCCGGTCCAAACACTCGTCGTAACTGTGCGCGACACCGTCGCCGCTGACGCGTGTGCGGTCGCTCGGCTGTCGCCGCACATAGCCGCGGGCCGTCAGGGTCACGGTCGAGAGGATCATCTCAGCCGGGGTATCGGCTCGCCCCGACTGCCGGGCCGTCAGCGCAGATACGCCGACAAACACCCGCCCCGCGACAAGCGGATCAGGTGCGAGCCCGCCGGTATCGGGGGGCTCCTGGTCGACCGCGCCGACCAGCGCCGACCGTGCCGCCAGTGCGGCGATCGCGGTCTGCCGCAGGCTTGACAGCGTGCCCTCCCAGCGACTCACAGGACACCTCCACGCCGACCCTGTCCCGGCTCGCCCCAGTACCTGCCCGCGGCGTAGTCCTGCCAGGCCCCGCCCAGTAGCGGCGCCCTACCGCCAGCCTGCGCCGCCCCGCCGTCGCGCTGATCTGGGGGGGCCTGCCGCAGAGACAGACGCGCCCACTGCTGCTGATACTCAGTGTCAGCGTCGCGCGCGTGCTCGAGGTAGGTCGAGTCGTTTAGGCTGGTCGCCACGCTGCGCCAGCACAGCGCCATCGTCCGCGCCAGGTGCAC
>Ga0222714_10006900_pt1 | contig 10504 bp, 10 predicted proteins | sample C33_3DmetaG_FD_165048 | JGI IMG/M metagenome (GOLD analysis project Ga0222714, IMG submission 165048) | Estuarine water microbial communities from San Francisco Bay, California, United States - C33_3D | ecosystem: Environmental > Aquatic > Marine > Unclassified | place: USA: California... | reverse complement strand
CCATGGACACGAATCGATAACAGACTTACAAAACAAATTTGGTAATGAGTATCCAGTTATTGCGGTTAAGAGACAAAGACATGAAAGATTTTTTTCTCTATACAAACACGTTTTGTTTGATTTACAACGTACAGGATTTCATAGAATATATGATGTTTTTAGTAATATGACATTAGATGAGCTATTTTTCTTTACCAAAGATGACTTATCAAGTAAGAAAAAACGTTGGGAGGTGATATGTGATTTATTGATAGATTTGAAAATATTGGATGAAAGAATTGATATTTCCGTAACATCAAAATTTAAAAAATCTGAAGAGGAGTTTTTTAAGAAAAGTACAAAGGCTTATGCGGTTAATATGATTGATATATTATTAACTCCACTATCATATTGGACAAACAATAACCAAAATATCATTTGGTTTGATTTTAACGAAATGGATAAATTTGAGGATTGGGTATCTAAAACATTAGAAAAACCCTTTAAACTTTATTCCGTAAATTCAAGTAAACATATGGAGTGTAAAATCATATTAAATGATGAGTTTAAAGAAAAATATGACAGTATTTATGAATATTACGATTTTCCTAAATTAAAAAAAAGTTTAATATGATAGATTATAAGGAGATATTTGAAGCATGGAAAACATCATATAAGCCAACAGAAAAACAGGAAGAACAGGCGAGAGAAAGATTGGATATATGTTTAGGGTGTGACCATAGAAAAGAAGTATTAAAAGGTGTAAAATGGTCGGCATATTGTAACGATTGCGGGTGCCCAATAAACAAAAAAGTATTTTCAAAAACTTTTAATGCGTGTACCCAAAAAAAATGGGAGGAGGTTGATTCAAAATACATGGACGTTGTCCCAACAAAATATAAGAATTCATTGATATAACATATACGTATATATAACTAATACTTGACAAATATTATCGTTATCGATATATTTATATAGTAAGATAAAAAAAATTATGAAAGCAACAATAATAGGTAGTGATTTACTCCAATCGAATGGTTCGGTTAAATTCTTAGAAATAAACACCAACACCACAATATATAATGAGGGGGCGGATTTATTGGATTATGATTCATTATTCACGATGTTAAATGACAACGAAATTAATGAATTCCATTTTATTTGGACGGAGTTGGACTCATATAAACCATTAACTGAACAATTTAGATTTAAGAAAATTTTAGAAGAAAAATGTCAAGAAAATAACATTTCTTTCTCGGAGTACATGGTACCTGTAAATTCGGTAACAGTTCCTTATATTGAGGATGCTAGTAACAAATTCATATTGAGACAATCATTTGACACTACCGCATTAGTTGACGAAACATATTGTGCGGATAAATTTGAATTTTTCTCTTTAATGAGTGGAACAACATATGTACCTAAAACATATTTTACTTCAGATTTATTAACATTAGACACGTTAGATGAAGTTGATTTTAATGTTACCGACGTTCCAAATTTATTAGTTAAGCCGAGAAATCCTGGTTATAATTCGCTTAATTATCCGGCTTTATATAGAGCATCAAGTTCGACCGAATTATCAACATTGAAAAGTGAATTAACGGCAAGTGATTTAGTTCAGGAATTTATTTTCTCAGAAGATAACCTTGTTAATGGTAGATATTCAGTTATTAGAAGTATTGACATTATATATGGTTCTAATTTGGATATTATTCATATGGGTGGTTACACACAATCCACAATAATCCCAATATCATTCACTCAAGATGAATTTGTAAGTGGGACCAACAAGTTAAATCAAAAAAGTAGATACAAATACATAACCAAGGAATTAGGTAATTCATCACCAATTAATTACCATACTGATGACGATAGTGTCATTTTAAAATTAGATGGAACATTGATAGATGTTGATACAATTGCATTGGGTGATTATGTCCGTTCAATCGATTATACCGATTTTAACGATAATAAAGCGTCCAAATTTGACGAAAAAATCTTCACATTTGGTTGGGACAGTAATTTAGTTAATGATAACGAAACATTAATTCAAACAGGAACTAGTTTACAACACATGGTATCTGCAGCTGTTGACACAATTTATGTTCGTATAACATTGTCCGATGGTAGAACATGGACAGACTCACCGTCTGCGACATATTATATCGAAGAATCGGGATCAACATCTACAAGATTCGAAAAGGTTAACAAAATGTACGTTGGTGATAAGTTAGTTATTACCGACGCTTCAACCAATCAACTAACTACAGTTGAAATAACTGGTTTGGAGATGGAACACGCACAAAAAACCATATATAGCCTAGATTTTGAACCATCCGATTTATTTTTAGTGGATATTGGTGATGGGGATTTCAGTGTGATGCACAACTCTTGCTGGTGTCCTTGGAACTATTGTGGTCACTGGTGTAATAGTGGTTATTGTCCATCATGTAATGGAGGTGGTTTTGAAAGTAAACTTTAATAACAGAAATAATTTAAAATATATTTTAAAATGGCAGTAAAAGAAAGAGTAGAAAGACCGGCACAAACAATTAAACCAATTGTTGCTCCGTTATCAAACGTGGTTAAGGAAAAAATTGCAACAGCATTTCAAGCGGTTGTTAATGAGGTTAAAACCAAACACTTGGGGTAATTTATGAAACTATTCACATATGGTGATAGTTGGACTGAAGGTGCTGGTGTCGACGTTGTTAAAGAAAATTTAATAGAAACAAGGGAAGAAAGAAAAAAATTTAGAAACGATAGGTCTTGGCCAACGAAACTTTCTAAATTAATGAATCTTGAAGTTCAAAACCAAGCAATTTCAGGATCAAATAATAATTTCACGTTTAACGAGGTTATTGAAAATATAAAATCTAATATTATTAATTCTGGTGATTTAATAATAGTAATGTGGACATCATCCTTGAGGGATGATGTTCCTTTTTTCCCCAAAAACGAATGGCACACATGGGGGTCCAATTTCATTAAAGAAAATTATAAACAAAAATGGTTTGTCTCTAAGGATTTAACCAAAAACTCGGAGTATAACGATTTCTTAATTAATTATAAGGAATTTTTTATTGGTGATTTATTTACTCAGGATTATTATAATATAGTAAATCAAAATTACATTTTATTTATTCAAAAATTATGCGAACATTATCAAATAAATTACATTTTTTGTGATGCGTTTGATAAAATGATTGATGACATTAAATTAGAAAATGATAAGACTAAATTAATTAATAAAAATCCTTATTGGGGGTTCGGTGAGAAAACATTTAAAGATTTTTTAATTTCTAAAGATAATAAAATGGTATGGGAATTACCTCAATTAGATATTTCTAAAACACCAGGTATGCACCCATCTGAAATTGGGTATGAATTTATTGCGGAAGAAATTTATAGATTTATAAATTCTAATAAAAATAATATTATTAGGTACGATAATAACAAAAAAATCAAAATTTTGTGATTCAATATAATGTAAATGGTAATTTTTTTAACAAAGACGAGATTAATGATATTTTAAGCTTTTGTAAAAAAAATGGAGAATCTTTTTCTTACAACCCAAATGAAACTTGGGACTGTAAAAGAATTTACGATGAAGAATTCAAACAAAAAATATTATCTAAATTTATTGAAAACATTAAGTCTAATAATTTTGATTTATGGTTTGATTTTGAAACTTTCGATTTAAAAAATTTCAATATAAGTTTAACGTCCTATTATGATGGTAGATACCTTAATCTACATAAAGATAAGACAAGTGAATTAACAACCGTAATTGTACTATCTGATGATTTTGAGGGAGGTCAATTTGTGTTAACTGATGATGAGAACCCACCATATAATTTTGAAACGTTAGATGGTTTAATAATATCCGATTTAAAGTTAGGGGACAGCATTTCATTTAACGGTTCTAAAACGTTTCATGGGGTTTTACCTGTGACCAAAGGTACAAGGTACGCATTGAACATATGGATGACCGAAACTGATTTTGATTACCCAAAACTAAAAAACAATAAAACATTGTTATGAGAATTGCTATTGTTTGTAATGGTCGAAGTGGATCAACATCATTAACATATTTTATTAATTGTTGTTTGTTGTTTGAGAACAAAAAACATTCTTTATTTTTTGAACCTTTTAATTATAGAAATTTAGATAAGGAGAAAAAAATTAAAAGAATTGATGAAATAGTAAATAAACAAAACGTGCTGGTGAAGACTTTCATTGATAGAGACAATTTTCCACACGAGTCATTTAAAAATGTTGAGGAGTATTGGAGTTGGTTTTATACCTTTTTTGATAAGGTAATCGTGTTAGAAAGAAAAAACAAAAGACTCCAATCTGAGAGTTTATTGTATCATCTAAAAATATCCGAAAATCAAACTGTAACACCTCATTGGCACAAACAAAAATATTATGACTTATCTATTGTTGACGAAAACGAAATTATTGGGTTAACTAAACATTTAGAATCTGAATCTAATTTTTTAAAATCAATATCAGATAAGGGTTATCCACATTATACATATGAGAAGATATTTGTGGATAAATGCTCGGAGACTATAACTGATTTATTAAATTATTTAGGCTTATCTTTTAATCAAAATTGTGTAGATAAATGGATTAACTCACCATATAAAAAGGTGAGGTTAGATGAAAAAACAAATAAATTATTATAATGGTCAACCTTAAAGAATATATATGTTCAGTACCATTTAATGGTTTAGAAATACACGATAATAGTGCGTTCATGTGTTGTGCTAGTTGGTTAACAAAACCACTACCAAAAAATGGAGCAATTAAAGATTTATGGAAATCCGAAGAGGCGAAGGAAATTAGAAAATCTGTAACGGACGGTTCATATAGGTTTTGCGATAAGAAACTTTGTCCCTACCTAAGTGAATTACAAAAGTTCAATAGAACTCAAGTAGGTCCGGTAAAACATATTAATCAAGTATCGGATGAAATTAAAAACTATATTGAAAACGGTGAGGATAGTTTTACAAGTGGACCGACGATACTTCAAATGTCATTCGATAGAACATGTAATTATAAGTGTCCGTCATGTAGAGTAGACATGATTGTGGCTAGTAGTGAAAAAATTAAGACCATTAATTTAACGATTGACGAAATTGAAGAGGCATATTCAAATTCAATTGAAACGATTTATTGTTCAGGAACAGCAGATCCATTCGCTTCGGTATCATATAGAAATTTTCTCAGAAACTTTAACCCCAAAAAATATCCTAATTTAAAATCTATACACCTACACACCAATGCTAGTTTATGGAACAAAGAAATGTGGGATACTATGCCTAACATACACAAGTATGTCCGTAGTTGTGAAATTAGTATTGATGCGGGAACACAAAACACTTATGAAAACGTAACAAGATTAGGTGGTAATTGGGATAATTTATTAAACAACCTTAGATTTATTTCCACAATCAAATCAATTAGAAACGTGAAATGCTCATTTGTAGTTCAACAGTCAAACTATAATGAGATGAGTACTTTTTTTGATTTAATACGTTCAATTTTCGGTAAAAAAACTAAAGTCTTTTATGGTAGACTAACAAATTGGGGTACATTTTCTAATGAAATGTTTAAATTTTTAGACGTTGCCGATGAAACCCATCCCGAACACTCATTTTTCTTAGAGGAATTTAATAAAGTGGCTATAAGTCCTTTTGTCTTTCATAATTTACATGATTTTATTGAAAAAAAGGAAACTAAGTTGATTTAATAGATAAAATTACTTATATTTTATCTAATGAAGATACTTGCACACGCTCCGTTTATTGGTACAACAGGTTATGCAAACCACGCACGTTCATTCTTTTGTGCTCTTAACAAGTACCATACAGTAAAAGTTAGAAACCTTACCATTGGAAACAGTTGGAAAGGTATGAATAATCGTCCACACGATGGTGAATCATATTTCACCGAAGAGATTGGGGACATGTTGATATTACAAACATTACATAGGGCAGATGGTAATGGTAGGGTGGATGAACCTATGTACAATTACAAAGGTGATTTCGTACCCGACGTTCACATTGTTTTAATGGAAACAAATAACCATTATTTCTATGAAGATTATGATGGTTATAAAATCGCATACAACGTATGGGAATCAACAAGATACCCTGATGAATTCTTCAATAGACTATTCTATTTCGATGAAGTATGGGTACCAACACAATGGCAATTTGATTGTTTAGTTGAACAAGGTTATCCAAAAGAAAAGATTTTCATAGTACCCGAAGGTGTCGATGTCGATACGTTTAAACCAATTAAAAAATTTCCTAAAAGAGAAAAGGTACGTTTCGTACATTTTGGTAGATGGGATTATAGAAAAGGTACAACAGAAATATTACAAGCATTTGCCGAAGAATTTAAAGATGTGGATGACGTTGAACTTTTGGCATCAGTTGAAAACCCATATCCATATGATGGGTTAAAAACAACTGAAGAGAGAGTTAAACATTACGGTATTGATACAAAGAATATCCAATTCTTAAATTTCCCCTCAAGAGAAGAATATGTAAATTATCTACAAACCGCACACGTATTTGTTTCGTGTGCTCGAAGTGAAGGTTGGAACTTACCTTTAATTGAAGCAATGGCTTGTGGGACACCGTCTATATATTCAAATTGGGGTGGACAATTACAATTTGCTGAAGGTAAAGGTGTACCAGTGGCAATCAAAGGATTAAGACCTGCTAACATCGAACATAAAGAGTGGCCCGGCGAATATTGTGAACCAGATTGGGATGACTTAAAGCGTCAGATGAGACAGGCGTACGATTATAATACCGCAATGTGGGTGACAGCTGTTGGTGACGCAAAAGATATTCACAAAAAATTTAATTGGGACACAGTTGCGAAGGGTGCGTGTGAGATATTGGAAAGAAATAAAAAACCATTCGCTTTTGTAACAACGGGTAACTTAGGTTATATGCCTGTAATTGAGAAATTAGTCCAATCATTATTGGAATTCTCTGAACAAAAGATTTTGGTTTATGGTATCGATTGTGAGGTTCCATTTGATTATCCAAATGTTATTAAGAGAACAATAAGTGTTCCTAAAATTTCAGAACATGATAAGTGGTATTGGAAACAATGGTCATGTATTGAGGCGCTAAAAGAAAACTTCGAAAACTTTGTATGGGTCGATGGTGACGTGGTTGTTAATTACAACATTGATAACATCAGACAATACTTTAATCAAATAGAAAATTATCCGATTGCTGACATTCACGTACAAGAGGAATTCTTCGGTATGTACGATAACGGTAATAAATCTCAATTGTTCAATCAAGAATTGGCGAATGAATGGGGTATAGGTAAACGTAACCCATACATGCACATTTGTCTATATGTTTATAATAAAAATTGTAGTGAATGGTTTGACGAATTACTTACTCACTACGTTTCATTAATGAAGACTAAACCTGAAGATTATAAGAGACTATATCTTTGGAATGATGAAGGTATCGATAATGCGATGAGATGGAAACATGGTCACATGAAACATTTACCATTATCAAACTTCGATACATCATCTTATGACGGAGACGCAGGATTCATTGATAAATCATTACATCAATTCTATAAGTTTTGGAATGAAGATGGTCCACAAAATTTTGATAGAATATTTGGTTATCAATTTATACCAAAAGACAAATCAAAAATCATTTACTTTCACGGTAATAAGAACGCCGAGATTTCAGATAAGATGATTGAGTTCATCAAAATGCAAAGAGATAAGTCATTTTATAAATCTCATTGTTTCTACACCGATGTTTATAAAGTTGAGAACTTCTCAAAATATTTTCAATATGAAGGTTCAACTATGGACGTTGCGGCTAAGTTTGGTTGGTCAGTGGCAATTTTCCATGAGATTTTTAACTTATTAGATTACTACAAGAATAGAGAAAGAAGTATTAATGAAGGGGATACTGTTGTTGACTTAGGTGGTAATATTGGAGTGTTCAATAGATGGGCATATAGTCAAGGAGCAAGTAGAGTTATATCATTTGAACCTGATAAGAGATACTTTAAATTACTTTCTTTAAACGCGGACCCACGTTCAGTATTGTTTAACGCTGCGGCAAGTGATTCAATTGGTGAATTAAGTCTTTTTGAAAGTGTACATTTAGGAGGGTCTAATTTATTTGGTACACAAGAAGGTGCTAAAGAATATAAAGTTAGAACATACACTTTGGATTATCTTTTTGAGACAGGATTAATCGATAAGATTGATTTCTTAAAAGTAGATATTGAAGGGGCTGAACATCACGCATTAGCAGGAATTAGTGATGAAAATCTAATGAAAGTAAAAACAATATCAATGGAATATCATCATAGTCATTTTGATTATAATGAAGAATTGAGACAAAGTTTGATAGATAGAATGATTGGATTAGGATTTAACTCATATCTTTTATTCATGGGTACAAATAATGCTTTACAAATGTTATACTTTACACGATGAGTAAGTTATGGATTTTTGGTGATTCCTTCAGTGAAACATTTAAACAAGGAGAAATATTTCTGAATTGGAAAAAGAAATATGTTGAATTTAAAGGATATGAACCTAAAGTATTTGGGGATATAGTATCGGAAAGACTCAACTTAGAATTAATGAACACTAATTTAAAAGGATTGGCATCTGACAACTCAACAATTTTAGGAAGAATCATTGAACATTGTGATGAGGTTAGTGATGAAGATATTATAAGTGTTGGATGGTCCACAGTAACGAGATTTAGAATGGCTAATTTCAAACATAACATTTGGGACATTATAAATCCAACACATCCAATTGCCGACGGATCTTTTTTATCGGCAAAGACGGTTGAGGAAATCGGAGTTAATAGAACACATAATTTTTATCATAATGAATTATGTGATTGGGTCAAATTAGTTAATAGATTATTCAAAAATAATAAAGTTATACAATGGACATGGACCGAACCGAGGCTGATGAGATTTCATAGTATCAAAGATGACACCAACGGTTTATTGGATGATAATCATTGGTCAGAGAGAGGACATCAAGAATTCGCCGAATGGTTTATTGATTGTCATAACAATAATAATTGTATAGATTTTTTTAAAAAAAAGTAACATAGATGAATACATTAGATAAAATAGCAAAATCATTTGGAACGGATAAATGTTCCGATAACCACAACTACTGCAACAAGTATGAGAAGTATCTTCCTTTTAACAGATACGATGAATTAAATATTTTGGAGATTGGAGTATTAGATGGTAAGTCATTATTAACATGGAAAGATTATTATTATCGTTCACAGATTTTAGGTGTTGATATTAATCCTGAATGTAAAAAATACGAAGAAGAAAGAATTTCAGTTGAGATTGGTTCGCAAGCGGATGGTGAATTCTTATCAAGAATTTGGCAACAATATGGACCATTCGACATGGTGTTAGATGACGGGTCGCACATGAGTTCTCATATGATATATTCATTCGAACATCTTTGGGGTAGTGTTAAGTCAGGTGGTGTTTATGTTATCGAAGATGTGGGTTGTTCTTATTGGGGAGACTACGAAGGTGGTTATTTAAAACCATCCTCTTGTATGGAATATTTTAAATCCTTATCTGATGATATTAACTTCAGAGGATTAATGAACTTTAATGTACCTAACGTACATGCCAGAAGAGAAGATTGGTTAATTGATTTATCTAAGGATACACAACCTGGATGTAAAACTGATATTGAATCTATAAACTTCCTTAATGGAATTATTATTATAACTAAAAGATAATGGCACACGTATTTGACGAAGATATTTTCATAATTGATTGTTGGTTAGACACAAAAGAGAAGGAAGATACATTAATAAACTTAATTAATAGAGTTAAAGGTTTCAATGTACCAATCATTCTTTGTGGTCACTATCCGGTTAAACCTGAAATCCAAAAGATGGTTGATTACTTCATCTATGATGGAAACAACGACATTTTATTAGAGAAAGACTTTAGTGATTATGAAGTTGTAAGTGATAGATGGACTATAATGAATGACTATAAAGTATTCAATAAAGTAGATTTTCATCATGACTATGCAATATGGTTAACGATGAAGAACGCATTTAACCTTGCTAATCAGTTAGGTAAAAAATATATCCACTTCTTGGAGTATGATAACTTACCAGATGAAATACAATATCGTCAGGCTTTTATGGAGTACATTAGAGGTAATGATGCTGTTGTTTATGAATATTCGGAAGGTTCAACAAGGGAGGAGAAACCATACAGTTCAACCTATATATTCTCAATTAGAACGAATGTTGCGTTGGAATTAATTAACAAGGTGAATAGTAAAGAAGAGTACTTTAAAAACAGACCTAACGGTTGGCAATTAGAGAAAGTATTCTTTCAAACATTAAAAAGTGTAACAAATAATGTTTTTGTTAGTAAGTATATCCCTAACAACGAGGAACTTAACATATTCGCAGCTTGGAACAGAAAT
>Ga0222714_10006899_pt1 | contig 10505 bp, 9 predicted proteins | sample C33_3DmetaG_FD_165048 | JGI IMG/M metagenome (GOLD analysis project Ga0222714, IMG submission 165048) | Estuarine water microbial communities from San Francisco Bay, California, United States - C33_3D | ecosystem: Environmental > Aquatic > Marine > Unclassified | place: USA: California... | reverse complement strand
TGGCCGGCAACTTCAGCAATGAGGCATCGGGACTCAACAGCAGCCCTCCTGAATGGGCCAAAGCCCAATTCTCTAGCAGTACAGAATCGGCCCCTAAAATCGGTTCTTGGGGCGAAGCGGCTATTGTCAATGCCCATTCCCGCTGCAAGGACTCATCACCCTTTTTCCATTCAGCATGGAACCGGTATTGCCCGGTATCCAATCCCGAAAAAACAGACTGGAACTCATCGCCCTTTCGTGACAACACTGCCTGCTGAACCAGGCTCCATCCCGACGGTCCCTGTTGATCCAACCGCAAAGAGAATTCACCATCGATAGAAGGATCTCCCGCTTGGTTGATGCGCGTCAATTCCAACCCAAACGGTTCGCCCGCCCTGGGATTTTCAGGCGTGAGCCGTAAGGTCAATTCATTTTTATTTCCGTTTTGCGCCATCAAACGCTTGGCCGTGTGCAACACCCAACGATCAAAACCTTCGAAACTGCCTTCACGGCGGTAACATTGACTCCTCCAACGCCAAAGGCCTCGACCCAAAAACCATGCTGATTCCTCCCCGTTTCGGGTGGTGTATGCTCCCAAAGGCAAAGAAGCGTCAGCCCCAGACACCCACTGACTGGCAAACACCGATTCAGACGTCAGCGAAGGGCATTTGAGTAGGGGCATTTCCAATGCGGGATAATTCTCTATGTCAGACAGAAAACGCTCAGAAGCCTCTGACCAACGCCCCGTTCCTTGCCATGTACCCGCTTGCGTGGCGGCCAGACCTGTGCACTCATTGAAATACGCTGACGCTTGAGCCGGGTCTGGGAAATGCCAAAGGGGGACCCCAGGAGGAAGCGCTTTCACCTGTTGAGGAGCCAAGCCCCATGCGAGAATCAATTCAGGTTTGGTTTGAATGGGATCAGAAATGGATTGAACATCAACAGCCAAGGCTTCGCTAGACCCCAAGGCCCGGGAGAGCGCCGCTAGGTCTGGATGCAAATTCTTATACACGATCAAGACGGTCTTGCTTTTCTCCAATACCCGCACAGTTTTATCTCCACGGCACCAAACTTGCCCCTTTTCGTCCCGTACCTGTATGCTGAGATTTTGAAATCCCAAATCTCCCAGACGCAAGGTTGCACTCACCCGTTGGCGAGCGGCAAATGGCAGGGCTTGAGTAGCCAACAAGCGCTTATTGGCATAAATAGAAAGGGTTAATTTGGACGAAACTCGACCTTCCATGCGAAAGGAGAACTCGCTTTGAAACGCCTGATTGACCAATACCTCAGCATTATTTTCCCAACGCTCCAGATAAACTTGCCCTGCTCCCGTAGCTTGCCCGAAAGGCACAGCATAGAGCCGGGTTTGATCTGGCCAATTCTGGTATAAGGGATGCCCACCTGCATTCCATCGACCATCGCTCATGAGTACGACTGCGTCGACCTGAACGGGATATCGGTTCAAGGTTTCACTCAGCGCATCCAATCGGGTACGCGAAAGCTCCAAGTCTTTAGTGCTGTCACCCACCAAGTCAGAAGCCAAGTCCCAACGATGAATCTCCCAGCGCCCGCCTGCCGACAAGCGCAGCAGGGAGTCCCAGCGCTGCATGGCGGCAGCTTCATCTCGCAAGCTGCTGCTTCGATCGGCCACCAACCAAACCCGGGGAAGGCGTTCTCGCTGGCTATACCATTCTGAGACGGGGTTGTACAGCAACAAAAACAGCGTAAAAAACACGCCAAAGCGCAGGAGCATGGGCAACCACCAAATGGCCTGCTTACGGCGATGCATGTATGACCCATAAGCCAATAAGGCCGCTAGGCAAAGCGAGGTCAACACCCATACCAAGGAAAGCCCCGCCATATTGGAAATTATTGTCCTATCAGCACAGATTGGGTGCAAACTGCACCTGATTCTTCATAGCGCAAGGTGTAGATTCCCGATTTCCAAGCCGAAACATGGACCGATTGCTGGGAACCACCCTGCCATTGAGCCACCGTGCGGCCATTGGCATCTATCAAAACGGCTGAAGTAAGGCCGCGCAAATCCAACAGCAGTTGCTCAGTCGCAGGAACAGGATAAGCCTTGCTGTTTTCCATGCCCATCAACGAGAGTCGACCTGCAGACCAACGCACGTAAATGTTCATGGTCATGGTATCGGCATTGGCCGGATTGTACCGGTTCCAAACGGCATATTGAATGTAGGCCGTATCAGCCACCCCATTGGGGAATACGGTCACTTTGAAATAAGCTTCTTTGGTTGCCCCAATGGGAAACATGGTATCTTGATCTACGAAAAATCCGTAGCAATTGCGGTTGTCGCACCAGGAAACATCCCAGGCAGAAGGGAAGTCCACTTCGATTTTTTTGTACTCCAAAATCAAATCAGACTCCATCTTGTTGACAATGTGCACAGCACAGTCGGTATACCCTGAAGATTCGGGATAAAACGAATGTTCAGCGCCGTCAACCAATTCGAAATCTTGAGCCTGAACGGCCGAGAAAGTAAGAAACAAAGCTCCTATGGCCAAGAAGGTAGAACGAAGATTCATGTAGCAAATATAAGCAAGCGAGAAGCACCGACGCGTCAAATCGATGTCAGCAGGGCATGCTGAAGATCGGGCAAACTGGCAAAAGCCCCCCGGTACTCATCGGCGAAGGCCTCCCAACCCTGCCATTCGGCTGCATCTTCAGCTTGAGCTTGGGCGTATGAGCGCTCCCTGAGGTACCACGCCGTCGGAATACCAGACTGCAACCCACCCATGACATCGGTTCGAAAAGTATCGCCGATGTACAGGCAATCATTGGCTGCAGCGCCCGCGCGTTGCAAGGCCAAATCAAAGAAAGGTTTTCCGGGCTTTGCATGGCCTACGGCCTCGCTCGATTGCACAAATTCAAAATAGGGGGCCAAATGACAGCAAGCGAGTTTCAATTGTTGGGTTTCTTCAAACCCGTTGGTGAGTACAGCCAAACGAAATGAACCGGCTAGGGCCTCCAAGAAGGCCTGTGCCCCAGGCATCAAGCGGGTCAAACGGGGGCAAATATCCAGGTATTCCTTCCAGATATCGCCGGGCATGGCCTCTTTGGGGTAATTCAATTCCAAAAAGGCATCGGTGAAACGAGCGCTTCTCAGCACCTCTTTGCTCACTTCCCCTTTTTCATAACGGGCCCAATACTGATGATTGATGCGGTTGTAAATCTGAACAAAGTCAGCGGCGGTGGCACCGGTATGCTCGGCTACACGGTGACGGTGAAATAAAACGTGCAATGCCTCTTCAGCATTGCCGTCAAAATCCCACAAGGTATTGTCTAGATCAAGGAGCACCCAGGAAGGCTTCTTCCCTCTCAAATCAAGGGCTTCCAAGGGACTTCTCATCAGGAACGCACGCGGTCGATTTGCTGGCAAAGGGAATCGAAAATCGACTCGATTTCCCCCATTCCTTCTACCCCGTGGTATTTGTTTTGCTCGCTGTAGAACGATTGCAAAGGCAGGGTTTTGTTCATGTATTCCTGAAAGCGGTTGCGAATGGTGGCCTCATCTTGGTCATCGGCGCGACCCGAACTTTGACCGCGCAACAACAAACGCTTGACCAGTTCATCTTCTTCTACTTCCAATCCCAAAACGGCATCAATGCGCGCATCAAACTCATGCAACATGGAATCAAGCGCTTCGGCTTGAGCCACCGTGCGGGGAAACCCGTCGAAAATAAAGCCCGACGCCTCGCGGTGGTCGACGATGTAATTGCGCACCATGCCAATGACCACGGCATCGGGAACCAATTCCCCTTTGGCAATGTATTCGTTGGCTTGCTCCCCCAATTCGGTACCGGCTTTTCGCTCGGCTCTGAGCAAATCGCCCGTTGAAATATGGGCCAATTGGTACTGCGCTATTAAGCGCTCGCTTTGGGTTCCTTTGCCCGCACCGGGAGGGCCGAATAGAATCAAATTGAACATACGATTAGGTGCAAATGTAGGCCAGCAGCTCGAAATGGAGGCCAAATCAGCCGATAATGCCACATCTGCCTTTATTTTTGTCACAAGGTCCCCCTCATGCCTCAGGAATACCATTCCCTCATAACAGCCATGCGCGGCCTGTTCACCGATGATGCTGAACAGTTCATTCCCTTGCATGCCCCTGCATTCAAGGGCAAGGAAAAAGAGTACTTAAACGAGTGCATCGACAGCACCTTTGTGAGCAGCGTGGGGCCATTTGTCGACCGCATCGAGCGAGACGTGGCTCAATACACGGGCTCTCGCTATGCCATTGCTTGTGTAAACGGAACCGCCGCTTTGCACATTGCCCTGCTCCTTTCAGGTGTTCAACCGGGCGACTTGGTCATCACGCAGTCCCTGTCATTTGTAGCTACGGCCAATGCCATTCGCTACGCAGGAGCCGACCCCATATTTTTAGACATCGACCCCTCGAATTTGGCGCTTTCTGCCCCAGCACTGCAAGCCTTTTTGGAAGAAGAATGCAGCGTCAACTTGCGCAAGGAATGCGTTCACACAGCCAGTGGGAGGCGCGTTCGCGCAGTGGTCCCCATGCACAGTTTTGGATTTTGTGCCGATGCTCTAGCGCTGAAGCAAATAGCCGACTCTTACGGATTAGCCTTGATCGAAGACGCAGCCGAATCGCTGGGTTCGTTCATAGGAGATCAACACAGCGGCACCCTTGGCACATTCGGAACCTTGAGCTTCAACGGCAACAAAACCATTACCGCTGGTGGTGGGGGCATCATTCTCACCCAAGATGAGGAACTGGCCAAAAAAGCCAAGCACCTCACAACCCAAGCCAAGCAGCCCCACGCTTGGAAATTCTACCACGATCAAACGGCTTACAATTACCGCATGCCCAACCTAAACGCGGCCCTGCTCTGCGCTCAACTGGAGCAGTTGCCGGGATTTTTAGGTGTCAAACGGCAGCTCGCAAACGCATATGCGGCCCTGGTTGAACAACATAATTCAACCCAGAAAGAACCCATTGAGTTTCTCTTGGAGCCCCAGGGCCAAACCAGCAATTATTGGTTGTGCTGTATGCTCATGCCCAACTTGGAAGCGCGAGATGGGTTCTTGGAGCAAGCTAATGCACGGGGTTTCATGAGCCGACCTGCCTGGGAATTGCTGCATACCCTTCCCATGTTTAAGCGCTGCCTGGTCCCCGCAGCACTCATCCACAGCCAAAGCACCTACGAGCGCTTGGTCAACATTCCCAGCAGCCCCTATCACTTGGCATGACAGCACGCATGAAAAGAATCGGCATTCTCAGCAGCTCTCGGGCTGACTTCAGCATCTATGAACCCCTGATTCGCGGCTTGAATGCCCTTTCCAACTGCCATGTAGAAATCATCGCCTTTGGCACTCACCTTTCGCCCGAGCACGGAATGACCGTTGAAAGCATCAAGGCCAATGGTTTTTCGGTTGCTCACGCCTTGGAGCGCTGTTTCTCTGAAACCGACAGCCCACTGGGGGTATCTCAGGCCATGGGCCGCACCTTGGAAGCCTTTGCCAACTTTTGGAGCCGAGAGCGATTTGACCTGGTTTTCTGCTTGGGAGATCGCTATGAAATGTTAGCGGCTGTTTTGGCCGGCAAACCCTTCAACCAAGTGTTCGCGCATTTGTACGGGGGTGAAACCACGTTGGGTGCCATGGACGAGGCCTTTCGCCACAGCCTAACCCACTTGAGCCAATGGCACTTTACGGCTACCCAAGCCTATGCACATCGCGTCGCTGAGCTCACCCATGAACCCGATCGAGTCTTTCCTTGCGGCCACCTCAGCATCGACAACTTGAGCCAGCTCCCCTATTTGAGCACCGAACAATTGGCCGAGCGCTGCCAGTTGAACCTCGCTGAACCCACCTTATTGGTCACGCTTCACCCCGAAACAGCCCGTTACCAACAAACCGCCGAATTCACCGATGAACTTTGCGCCGCCTTGGAAGAGCTCCAGGAATACCAAATTTTGCTGACCATGCCCAATTCTGACACCCATGGTCAACAAATACGAGAGCGAGTCTTGGCCCTGTCTCAGCACAGACCGGGAATGGTTTGCGTAGAAAATTTGGGGACTTTGGGCTATGCTTCAGCCATGAAACACTGCCGTGCCATGCTGGGAAATACCAGCAGTGGCTTTGTTGAAGCCTCTTACTTTGCCAAGCCCGTGATCAACCTGGGCCAGCGTCAAGAGGGCCGCTTGATGACGCCCAACATTGTCAATTGCGATTTCAACCGGGATCAAATCGCCCGAACCGTACGCACCCACGGGACCCAAATCTTTGACCCTGCCGATAGCGCCGTTTACGGTCAGGGGCAGAGCTGCCATTGCATCATCGAAACCTTAGAAACCCGCATTTTTCCTACCTTGCAGCCATGAGCATTCTCGAGCAGCACCAAGTGGGCGCCCAGGAGCCCTTGAGCGTAGCCCTGAACCTCATGGGTTTGGCGGGTCACCTACGCACCCTGTTTGTTTTGGACGAAAACAAACGCGTCATTGGCACCCTGTCAGATGGCGATATTCGCCGCGGATTGCTCAAAGGACTCAGCGCGTCAGACCCCTGCGAAGCCTTTGTTTACACCGCTTTTCGCGCCCTCAAACGGGGTCAAATCGACGTTCGAAAACTCCAAGAATACCGCGATAAGGACATCTACATTTTCCCGCTTCTCGATGAGGAAAACCGTTTGGAACGCATCATCAATTTGCACGAATTGCGCTCTTTTTTGCCCTTGACTGCGGTGATCATGGCCGGCGGATTGGGGCAGCGGCTCAGACCCTTGACCTTGCAAACCCCCAAACCCATGTTGCCCGTTGGTGGGGTCCCCATTTTGGAGATCAACATCCAGCGTTTGCTCAGATTCGGCATACGCGACATCGTGATCTGCGTGGGGTATAAAAAGAATCAAATCATGGATTATTTCGGCGATGGATCAGCCTGGGATTGCCGAATTCAATACATCGAAGAAACCCAACCTCTCGGCACCATGGGCGCCTTGTCCTACCTTCCTTCTGATGCAGAGCACGACGACCTCTTGCTTTTCAATGCAGACTTGCTGAGCGACATTGATTTGGAAGCCTTTTACCTGCGCCATCAGCAACAGTCCAATCGATTGACCGTTGCCTGCATACCCTACAAAGTCAAAGTCCCCTATGCCATTTTCGAACAAGAAGCAGACCGGGTGACGGCCTTTGTAGAAAAGCCCAACTACACCTATTTCGCCAATGCAGGATTCTATTTGCTGCATCGCTCAGACCTGAACCGCATTCCCCAAGGAGAATTGTACAACGCTACTGATTTCATGGATGGCCTGATCCAAGAACGGCAATCAGTAGGCAGTTTCCCCATCTTGGGTTATTGGAGCGACATTGGATCCTTGAGCGATTACGAAAAGGCCCAAACCGATATCCCCAATTTGTACCTGTATTGATATGTGGCCTGAAAACTGCTTGATCCTTATTCCCGCCCGAGCAGGTTCCAAAGGAATACCCGGCAAGAACTGGAAACGCCTAGGCGACAAGCCCCTCATCCAATACAGCCTGGAGCAAGCGCTTCAAATCTGCCCCGCCGATCAAATTTGCGTGAGCAGCGATGCCGATGAGGTGTTGAATGTGGCTCAAGCGATGGGTCTTCCCATTCCCTTCAAGCGACCCGCCGAACTTTCGAGCGATCACAGTGGCAGCCGTGAAGTACTCATTCACGCGCTCGATCATTATCAATCTCAGGGTCGACCTTTTGATTATGTGGTTCTGCTGCAAGCCACCTCTCCCTTTCGCACAGCGGGCGACATAGCCGCGTGTTTGGAACTTTTGCAAGGTGACCCCTGCGCCGATGCTGCATACTCTGTAGCACCTTGTCGCAGTCACCCCTATTACACCCAGTTCAGGGAAGACGATGGCGCTTTGAAGCCCTTGTTTGCCCAAAATTTTACGCGCCGACAAGATTTGCCTGAAATCTGGGAGCTCAATGGCTCCATCTATGCGTTTCGCAGCCAGTCATTGCGCAAATACAACTTGGCCGAACTTCCCAAGCGATTGCTTTTCAAAATGCCCGCGGCAAGCCTCGTGGATTTGGATACCGAAGACGATTGGATGTACGCAGAATTTTTGCTAGATCGCGGCAAAGCATACCTTTGAACCATGGCCCTGCGATTTGCTCAACACATTGGAAACAGCCTTCTTTCCTTGGCCAAAATAGCGATTCGCAGTCGCTTGATGCCTCGCTTTCAAAGCTCCGATTCTGCTGTAATTGTAGTAGGCAATGGCCCCAGTGCCAAACCGCTGTTAGACGCGTGGGCCGCATCTGGGAAATCCCCCCTGCCGCTCATGGCGGTCAATATGATGGCCCGAAGCCCCTATTTTGAAGCGCTAAAACCGGCCTACTACCTCTTGGCCGATGGCGCTTTTTTCAATTTCGAGGAAGCCATATACCAGCGTGCTGAATTGCATCCGCATTGCCAACGCCACGAAGGCTATCAACAAACGCAAACCCTGATCAACGAGACCTGGCAATCTTTGTTAAGCCCTCAGGCCCATCCCTTTACCTTGTTCATTCCCCAGATTTACAAGAACCGCTGGATCACGCGTCAAGCCGAAGCATCTTCTCATGTGAAGGTGGTGTATTTCAATTATACGGTGGCACGCGGCTTTGAGTGGTTTGAAAATTGGGCCTATCGAAAGGGCTTGGGATCTCCCCAAAGCCAAAACGTGATCAACAGCTGCACCTTTCAAGCCATCAACTCGGGCTTTCGCGAAGTGTATTTGATTGGTGTCGACAACAATTTTCACCGCAACATCAAGGTGCGAGAGGACAACCAAGTGGTTGTAGTTGATGATCATTTTTACGAAGTTGGCCAAAAAGAGACCCCGCTTAAACGCGACGATGCTCGCAACAGCCCCGTGCACATGCACGAGTTTTTCGCCAATTTGCACAAGGCATTTTACGCCCACCATCGCTTGGCGAGCTACGCCCAATACCGCGGCGTTCAAGTCTACAATGCTACCGAGGGATCCTTCATTGATGCTTACGAGCGGCGAGCCTTGCCCTGATTGCTTATCTTTGTTCCATGTCCCTGCAAGGCAAACGCGTTTTGGTTACCGGTGCTGATGGTTTCATTGGCAGCCATTTGGTGGAAGCCCTGATCGCCGAAGGTGCTCGAGTAAAAGCTTTCGTCTATTACAATTCCTTCAATTCTTGGGGTTGGCTCGACCATTTCAGTCCAGACCTGCGAAGCCAAATTGACGTATTTTCAGGCGATGTTCGCGACCCCAACGGGGTGATCACAGCCATGGAAGGATGTGAAATCGTTTTTCACTTGGCCGCCTTGATTGCCATTCCCTACAGCTACCATTCTCCCGATTCTTACGTCGACACCAACGTCAAGGGAACACTGAACATTGTTCAAGCCGCCAAGCGCTTGGGAGTGGAACGCGTTTTGGTGACCAGCACCTCAGAAGTTTATGGGACCGCTCAATTCGTTCCCATTACCGAAGAACACCCCAAGCAGCCTCAGTCGCCTTATTCGGCTTCTAAAATTGGTGCCGATGCCATGGCCGACAGCTTCTACCGCAGCTTTGAATTGCCTGTCACCTTGGTGCGTCCGTTCAATACCTACGGCCCTCGCCAAAGCGCTCGAGCCGTCATTCCCACCATCATCTCACAACTCCTAAACGGATATACCGAAATCAAGTTGGGGGATTTGCGTCCTACCCGCGATTTGGTCTTCGTCAAAGACACCGCTCAAGGGTTTATTCGCATCGCTCAAACCCCAAGCCTCATTGGACACGAGGTCAACATTGCCACCGAACAGGAAATATCAGTCGGTCAATTGGCGCAAAACCTCATCGACCAAATCAACCCTGCTGCTAGAATCGCTACCGAAGACCAACGTTTGCGCCCTGCCGCGAGTGAAGTTTTTCGCCTGTTGGGCAGCCGCAGCAAATTAGAGAGCCATACCGGTTGGTTCCCCCAAACCACCTTGAGCCAAGGTCTGGCACAGACCATTGAATGGTTTAAAGATCCGAATAATTTATCCGCCTACAAGGCAGACATTTACAACATTTGACGAATGCGAGCCTGGGCTTTTTGAAGCAGGCTATTCACATCTTCGCTGATGTTAAATCGATACAGAATCAACAGCAACGGCACCACTACCACCGCTGTTTTCAGCACCGTATACCCCAAGAGGGTGCCGGCATTTTGAGTCATCGGCCATACTTGACCTATCAAGCCGGTCCATGCGACCAACACCAAAGCGAATACCAAAGCCTTTCGCATGTCTCGATGAAAGGCATGCATGCGGTATATGCGCCAAATCAGCAGACCTGTCACCACTGAAATGGCCAACCAGGTCAGGGCAGTTGCCAAAGCCGCGCCATTCAATCCATACATGGGAATGAGCCAGCGGTTCATCCCAAGGGCGACTCCAACAGCGGTTATGTTGATCAACAGAGCCCAGTAGTATTTATTTGAGAAAGCCAGCATGGCCGAGGAATTGCCCTGCATGAGCACAAACAACTTACCCAACCCCAGCAACAAG
>Ga0222714_10006898_pt1 | contig 10506 bp, 12 predicted proteins | sample C33_3DmetaG_FD_165048 | JGI IMG/M metagenome (GOLD analysis project Ga0222714, IMG submission 165048) | Estuarine water microbial communities from San Francisco Bay, California, United States - C33_3D | ecosystem: Environmental > Aquatic > Marine > Unclassified | place: USA: California... | reverse complement strand
CTCCAGGGGCGCCAGAAAAATGGGCCTTTTAGGAAATGATATGGATCCGATTTTCATGATTCAGTGAGTCTTGGCAGGGAACGCGAGCTCGATTGAAAGCTTCGTGTAATTGGGTGATCCGTGCAACGGAAGCCCGAAATTCCAGTTCCATTCGGAAGATGCCCGGCTATTACAATTTCGTGGATCTTCTTTTTTGGGGGTTTCTTGCTAGCAATAAACGTGATATCCTACTTTTTTCGATCTTTGTTTCGGTCTACGTCCATGCGATCTTTCCTTTTATCGATCCTCGCGGGTCTTCTTATAGTCGGCTGTTCAGTCGATTCGCCTGCCGACAACGGTTCCTCTGATTTCGAGCGCACCGTTATTCTGATTTCGTCCGACGGATTACGTGCGGACTATTTGGATAAGGTGGATACACCAAATATTGACCGACTTATTGCAGGTGGCGTTCACGCGAATGAAGGCATGATTCCTGTATATCCATCGCTCACTTTTCCGAATCACTACAGCATAATAACAGGATTGTATCCTGCCCATCATGGCATCGTGTCCAACACGATGTACGATCCTGAAATGAATGCTCGGTTTTCTATTCGAGATCGGGAAGCCATCACCAATCCAGCCTGGTGGGGTGGTGAGCCGCTTTGGGTTACGGCTGAAAATCAAGGCGTTAAAACGGCGACCTACTACTGGGTAGGATCAGAAGCGCCGGTCAAGGGCGTTTCTCCGTCGTACTGGTTTACTTTTGACGATACGGTTCCGGGTAACGACCGAATTGACCAAGTTATGGATTGGCTCGACCTTCCGCCTGCTGAGCGTCCAGGGTTTGTTTCCGTTTATTTTTCAGAAGTTGACCATGAGGGGCACGATCTCGGTCCGGATGCGCCTGAAACGGCTGCAGCCGTTCAAACGATAGACGGATATATAGGCCGGCTCATTCAAGGACTCGAAGAAAGGGGCCTATTTGAAAGCGTAAACGTTATTTTGGTAGCCGATCACGGTATGGCCCAACTATCTAGAGACCGGGTGATCGCTCTAGACGATTATATCAATTTGGATGATGTCTACATTACGGATGCCTATTCTGTGCTGGGTTTGAACCCCAAAGAAGGCAAATTAGACGCCGTCTACAACGCGCTTTCCAACGTTCCCCATTTGAGTGTGTATAAAAAAGGGGAGGGCCCAGAACGATTGAAATACGACGGGCATATCCGTATCCCTGAGATTTTTGGACACGCGGATGATGGTTGGATGATCGTTCGTGAGCGCTCCCAGTTTGAACAAAACCTAAATGCCGTGACCGGTGGCGCACACGGGTATGACAACGAAGTACTATCTATGCGGGCCACGTTTGTCGCCCATGGCTCAGCGTTCAAAAAAGATGTAAAGGTGGCACCGTTTCAAAATATTGAGCTCTACAACATGATGGCTTCCATTATCGGCGTGACACCGGCGCCCAATGACGGTACGGAAGGCTCCCTTTCGTCTATTTTGAGTAATTAGAGCTCCTTTCCCCCAATCAAACCGCTCGCAGCGGTGGTACCCTTATCGAAACCCCCTACATATATCAAGAATACGGACGGTATTACGCACAGGTAGCTCATCCTATTGAGGAGCTGGCAGGCGAAGAATTGGCTGAATTAGGGGCAACGGACATTGAACCTGGCTATCGGGGCGTTCATTTTAAGGCCGATGCGTTAACGATGTACTCCATTGCGTACCAAGCGCGTATTCCGACTCGCATTTTGGCTCCAATCGATACGTTTGACTGCCACAGCGATCGGTATTTGTACAAACGCGGTACCGAAATGGATTGGATGTCCCTCATTGGGACCGACCGAACGTTTGCGATTGCGGCATCGGTTTCTGGTAGTCACATTACGCATTCCAAATATGCTTCACTGAAGCTAAAAGACGCGATTGTAGACAGCATTCGGGATCAAGTGGGGTCGCGGCCGGATGTGGACAGATTCAATCCTGATGTCTCGATTAACCTTCATATTGAAAACAACCGCGCAACGGTGAGTCTGGACGCATCCGGCCGCTCCATGCACCGTCGAGGTTACCGTTTGGATGCTTTAGAAGCGCCGATTCAAGAAACGGTGGCGGCGGCGATTGTTCGGATGACGGAATGGAAAGGTGACAAACCTTTCATGGATCCCATGTGCGGTTCTGGGACTATTTTAGCCGAGGCACTGATGGCCGCTTGTAAAATCCCGGCAGGTTATTTACATGCATCGTTCGGATTTGAAGCGTTCCCCGATTTTGACGCGTGGGCCTGGGGACCTCAACGTAAAGCGATTGACGCCGCGATTCATCCAATTGAAAAAGGACTTATTTCCGGCTCTGATATTGACAGCAAAGCAATCGGAACGGCCCGAAAGAACTTGGCCCGATTACCACATGGGAGCCTCGTCAATCTCAAACAGAGCGATTACGCGGATTTGCCTCCTTTCGAAGGCGGCGTATTAGCAACCAATCCTCCGTATGGCATCCGCATTAGTGGCCGTACCCCAGTAGAAGAATTCTACAAAGAGCTGGGAGACTTCTTCAAACAGAAATGCGCGGGCAGCACTGCCTACATTTACGTTGGTAAGCCTGAACTGCTCAAAACCGTTGGCCTTCGGGCAACGTGGAAAAAAGAGCTGGTCAATGGAGCCTTGGAAGGTCGTTTAGCGCGTTACGACATGTACGATGGGCAACGTGAAAAAGACCGGATGCGACGCGAAGCCCAAGAAGCCGCGGCAGTAAATCCGTGGACATCCAGAGCAGCCAAAGACGAAAAGTAATTGACGGCCGAGACGGGTAACTATTTTCCGGCCAACGCCGTATTCTAAACATTCATTTTTTCCGTCAAGAGGTATTTCCCATGCCAAAAAGCGTCAAATCCTGCTTATTACTGGTACTTTTCACGTTCATGGTGCTGGTCCCGGCTTATGCCCAAGATCAATCCGCGCCACCCAAAGCCCTTCCCCAAGACGTTGAGTCGGTCGACGCGATAATGGCGGCTGTTTATGACGTGATATCAGGTGGAAAAGACGTAGAACGGGATTGGGATCGATTTCGGAGCCTTTTTCATCCGGATGCTAAGCTCATTCCAAGTGGATGCAATGCCCAAAACCAGTGTGGCGCAACCTATTGGACCATCGAAGAATATATCGAACGCGCGGGGCCCACTTTGATGACCCGTGGCTTTTTTGAATCCGAGACCCATCGCGTGGAAGAACGATTTGGCAACATTGCCCACATTTTTAGCACCTACGACTCTCGGTTCACGCTAGAAGATGTTGAGCCGTTCCAAAGAGGTATCAATAGCTTCCAACTGTTTAACGACGGCTCGCGTTGGTGGGTGATCAATATTTTTTGGCAAGGAGCGACTCCAAATGCACCGATTCCAGCGCAGTACAGCGGTAACTAATTCCGTTTATTACTGTTTGTAATTCGGTTTACTCCGAGCGATTTGGCGCAGGTCGATTAGAAATAGATAAGTAGGAATACGAGGGGAATGGCGACTCCAATGAGAGTTAGCCATTTCCCTCGTCCTTTTATACCCTTTCTGCCTTTGAGCATAAACATGCCGGTTGTCGCCAAAAGAAGGAGCGAAACGGCGTACACATCGGCCATGTACGTACACCATTTCTTCGCTTCATTGAGATGAAGGAAGTTGGTTTCTCGTAAAATGGGCCTCGCTTTAATGGATTCAATGGCTGCTTCCCAGTTCTCTGTGTTCACTTTGATCGTGATATCTTCCATAAAGATATCCACCTCGGTAGGGCTTTGGCGAAACGATCCTCGGATCTCCCCTGAAAAGTCCAATTGATCGACTACGGCCTTATTGAAATCGGAGGAGCCTGGCTCTACGTCTAGAATTTGCTCGAGAGGCTCAATCGTATTTTGAATATCGTAGTTCGGGTTCCAATCGGCTCGGTGATTAACGGCAATGCCGGATATGGCAAACACGACGGTCAAACCAACGCACAAGTAACCCAAATCCCGGTGGATCAGATTATTCCACCGTCTCCACTGAAATCCCTTCTTACGTCCAGCCATCCTTTCCTCTTTTTTGGGCGATTCAGACCAAAAAAAGAATCACCAAGCACCATTCGAGACCAAAAAGCAAGCGCTTATTCAGCGATAACGGCTCCTACGCCACGAATGCGGTAGATTTTTGTCGCTTCAAAAACAGCGGTCGAATCAAAAGCGACGCCTTTTTCTTCTGCCATTTCTTTAGCGTGGGCTTTGGCTTGATCCGCCGTCTGGTCCAATTCTTCGACCTTCCCTTCTACTAAGGCTTGACGACCTTTGGCGCTCACCGGAAACACGATAACGCCATCTTCCACTTTGATCTGGATTTTTTCGAATTCGCGATCGGAGGCGATGTCCATCCAGCAGCCCATGGACGTGCAAACCTCAACGATGGTGCCTTCCACCAAAACATCTTTGCCAAGGTATTCGGTTGGATTGTCTGCAATCGCAGAAATTTCGGTTCTCTCTGTTAACGAAACAGGCTGTCCGTATGTGGTGCCTTCAAAAACGGCAGGCTCACTGGAGCAAGCGGCCAATACAAATACGAGAAGGGTTAAGGCTACGTTTTTCATCGTTTTCATTCGAGTCAGGATCAAAGGAATTAAGTGTTCACGTTTCAGCTTGGCGGACGAGGGTCCACGTAAGCGGGTGAGACGCGCAATATTACAGACCAATCGGTCTTGAATCCACGAATTTATTGGTGATTTAACCCACAGAACTCTTCAAACGGCCGGAAATCACGGTCAGCATAAAGCAATCTGTGACCATTTTCTATGCAATAACTCGCAATTATGGCATCCGTTGTTTTACGAATCGTGATGCCGTTTTTCCGCAGTTTTCGGTAAAGTTGCGCACAATGGACTACTCTTTCTTTTCCTAATAGATTGAAAATAGGAATGTTCGCAAAGTGTGCCATGACCACATTAAACTGAGTGTCTGACTTAATCCCTTGCAAGATTTCAAGCCAAATAATATCTCCGATCGCGATGAAGTCGAATTCCAACAATAGTTTTAGTTCTCTTGTTTGCGGACTGGAAACACCGTTGAAAAAGTCAATCCAAACGCTCGTGTCGACAATTGTCATTTGTTAGTCCTGTACTGCACCGCGCATGGTGTCTAGGTTTCCTTCCCACGTTATCTTTCCTTCGAGATTCTTAAGAACTGACTGTTTGTGCAATTGAATGAGACTTTTTAACCCTTTTTCAACGGCATCTTTCTTGGTTTTTAATCCAGACACTTTAAGCGCCTCTTTCATTAGACGGTCATCAATTACAATGTTGGTTCTCATGGGAATGCTCTAGTAAAATTCTTTCTATGTGTATATTTGTTGTTTTTATACACATCATACTTACAAGGTTCCACATGATAAACTTGGATTGGATTGATCCAAATCTTGGAAGAACATAACCTGTTGAAAAGCAGTTTTTAGAACTTATTTCGAATGTTCTTTCAGCGCCATCAGGATCACGCGAAGCGCCATATTGAGTACGTCTTCTTCGATGTTTAGAGGCGGTGCGATGCGGACTAGGCTGTTTGAATGAAGGGTCCATCCCAGTAAAACCCCATTTTCGAGGCAGGTCGCAACCACTTTCGCGGTAAGGTCGGCATCCCGTAAGTCCATGCCTAACATGGCTCCCCGGCCGCGGATCTCCCGTACAGAGGGGTGTTTTAGGGTGTCGCGGATTTGGGATTCGATTTGTAGGGCGCGGGCGGGGAGCGCTTCTTGGCGCAGCACCTCGAGCGTAGCGAGAGCGGCTGCGCACGAAACAGGATGTCCCCCGAACGTAGTCACGTGACTGAGTGGTGGATTGGTTCGAAGGGTACCCATTATGGTGCGCGAGGAGACGAAGGCTCCGAGCGGCATGCCTCCCCCCATCGCCTTTGCTAAGGTGATAATGTCGGGCGTAACACCAAACTGTTCACACGCAAACATCGACCCCGTTCGTCCGAAACCCGTTTGAATCTCATCAAAAATAAGCAGCGCCCCAACCTCTGTACACCGTGCGCGCAAGGCTTTATGCCACTCCACCGAAGGCACGATAATCCCCCCTTCCCCTTGAATAGGCTCCGTAATCACACACGCGACCGTTTCGTCAATCGCCGACAACGCCGAAATATCGTTGAATGGAAGAAACGTCACATCTGGCAAAAGCGGTAAAAACGGCTCTCGATACACTTGGCGCCCCGTAACTGAGAGCGAACCGTGCGAATCACCGTGATACGAATTCTCAAACGATACCATGTGCGACCGACCCGTCGCCTTTTTAGCCAGCTTTAAGGCTCCTTCGTTGGCCTCCGTCCCCGTCATCGTGAAATACACCGAGTCCAAACCATCAGGTAACACGTTCGACAACGCTTCTGCCAATCGCACCTGGGGACCTTGAATAAACTCGCCGTAGACCATCACGTGAAGATGTTTATCTACTTGACGCTTGATGGCTTCGACCACGCGGGGGTGCCCGTGACCTAGGGATGAAACGGCAATTCCACTGATTAAATCGATAATGCGGCGCCCATCTTTCAAATAGATGTACGAACCGGCAGCGCGATCGACTTCGAAGCCGATCGGGTCGTCACTAGTCCAAGCTAAGTGGTTGGTAAACTGTTGTTTTGGATTTTGCACGTTTCTTAACATCAAAACATTGCGCTAAGTGGCATTTCTTGCCCTATCTTATTAGGTGGCCATCAAAAATCTCCTGCTTCAGGAGCAACCAAGGCCAAATTTAAGGATACACAGCTTCATGACCATTAACAACGTACAATTTGCCTTGCAAAACAGCCCCATCATTGGGACTGGGCACGTTCATGGTCATCATTTTGCGCTTCGCGACTAGGTATCCCTTCTTTTTTTGAGTTGTGGGCATCCCGGTCGCGTACTTGGGGTGCCTTTTTTATTTCTATCTGTTATGAACAATCGACTTCGCATAGCCATCCAAAAATCCGGACGCCTGTCCGACGACACCATCGATCTACTAAAGGCGTGTGGTATTTCCATTAGCCGACCTGATCGTAAACTACGGGCGCTTTCGGAGCATTTTAACATTGAAGTGCTCTTTTTACGGGATGACGATATCCCAGGCTATGTAGCTGATGGCGTCGCAGATGCCGGCATCGTGGGCGAAAACGTGATCTTCGAAAAAAACAAACCCGTCGACACGCTAGAGCGCCTAGGGTTTGCAAAATGCCGTTTGTCGATTGCCATCCCTAATGCTGTAGAATACAACTCCGTTCAAGACCTCAACGGGATGCATATCGCGACTTCATATCCCGGTTTACTGGGTCGATTTTTCGAATCAAAAGGCGTAAAAGCGTCCATCCACGAAATTTCCGGTTCCGTAGAAATTGCCCCCGGCATCGGCCTAGCCGATGGCATCTGCGACATAGTGAGTTCCGGTAGCACGTTGATTAGCAACGGGTTACGGGAAGTAGAAGAAGTTCTACGGTCTGAAGCCGTGCTCGTAGCTTCCACGTCTCTAACCGACGATAAACGCGCTCGCCTTGACCGGCTACGCTTTCGGATGCAATCGGTACTGAAAGCCAAACAACACCGCTACATCCTGATGAACGTTCCCAACGCAGCGATCCCTGACGTCATCAAGTTACTCCCGGGTATGAAAGCGCCTACAGTAATGCCGCTAGCAACCGAAGGATGGAGCTCCGTACATTCCGTGATTCCAGAAAACACGTTTTGGGACGTGATCGAAAACCTCAAAAGTGTGGGTGCGGAAGGTATGTTGGTGGTTCCAATCGAAAAAATGGTGCTTTGATATGATCGTCGTAACGAATCCAACCCGCGACACTTGGGCTTCTCTTTGTGCTCGAACCGAGCAGGATGATGACTCGATTCAAGATGTCGTAGCCGAGATCATCGCCAATGTGATTACGCAAGGTGATGAAGCGCTGCGTCGCTTGACCTCCGAATTTGACGGCGTTTCTTTGCACGATCTCGCCGTTTCAACCGCTGGGGCTCGCGTTTCTGCCGAGTTGGAAGAAGCGATACTTATTGCCGCTCGGAATATAAAAACCTTCCACGCGAGTCAGCTTCAATCGCCCGTTCAGGTAGAAACCTCTCCTGGTGTGTTCTGCTGGCGAAAGTCCGTTGGCATAGATTCGGTCGGCATCTACATACCAGGCGGAACAGCGCCGTTGTTTTCTACCGTGCTCATGCTAACCATTCCGGCTCAGTTGGCTGGCTGCAAGGAGATTGTTTTGTGCACCCCCCCGGGTAAAAACGGCGTCATTGATCCTGCCATTTTGTACGCTGCCCGCTTAGCAGGCATCGAAGAAGTATTCGCTGTTGGTGGGGCGCAAGCCATTGCAGCGATGGCTTACGGAACCGAAACCATCCCCCGGGTCGATAAGATTTTTGGCCCAGGAAATAAGTGGGTGAATGCGGCTAAACAATTGGTTTCAGCTGATGGGGTCGCCATTGATCTGCCCGCAGGGCCAACCGAAGTCGGTCTTTTAATCGACGCGGACGCGAACCTCACTTTCGTAGCCGCCGATATGCTCGCTCAAGCCGAACACGACGTAGTAAGCGACGTTTTTGTGGTCGCTATTGGCGAATCCGATGTAGCCGGCCTGAAGGCTGAAGTCGAAAAGCAACTCGCGGGCCTCCCGAGGCGCGGTATCGCTGCGAAAGTGATCGAAAAAGCGCGTATCTGTCTCGTTTCTACCGAAGATGAAGCGCTTGATTTGATGGACTTGTACGCGCCCGAACACCTCATCATCCAAACCCAACATGCACGGTCTTTGGCCGAACGGGTTCGAAATGCAGGTTCGGTTTTCATTGGCGAATGGACGCCTGAATCCCTCGGTGATTACGCTTCCGGCACCAACCACACGCTCCCAACAAACGGAGCTGCGCGAGCCTTTTCAGGGGTTTCGGTGGATTCATTCGTACGAAAAATCACGTTTCAACAGGCTTCTGAAGATGGCCTGCGCGGGTTAGGCCCACACGTTTCCACCATGGCACGTGCCGAACAATTGGAAGGTCACGCACATGCAGTTGATGTACGCCTAGCAGCGTGGAAAGCCGCTACCTCGCGCTCTGCATTCATTCAACGAAACACCAACGAAACCAAAATTTCGATTCAGCTCGATCTCGATGGAAAAGGGCGTTCTTCCTGCCATACCGGATTGGGATTCTTTGATCACATGCTAGATCAAATTGTGCGTCACTCGGGTGTCGACATGACATTGCGTTGCGATGGAGATCTGGAAGTCGATGAGCACCATACGATTGAAGACACGGCCATTGCCTTGGGCAAAGCGTTCTCCAAGGCACTAGGTGACAAAAAAGGGATCGGTCGCTATGGATTCACTGCCCCCATGGACGATGCGATTGCACACGTAGCCCTCGATTTATCTGGACGAAGCTGGCTGGTTTGGGATGTCACCTTTACCAGAGAGCGTGTTGGCGATGTGCCTACGGAGATGTTCAGTCACTTCTTCAAATCGTTCTGCGATGGCGCGAAAGCGAACCTCAATATTTCAGCCAAAGGCGACAACGAACATCATATTATCGAATCGATTTTTAAGGGATTCGCACGTGCTTTGGGTCAGGCGGTCGCTTTGACGGGAAACGCCGATGTTCTTCCATCTACCAAAGGATCTCTATAGTAGGATGTTATGTCAGTTGCTATTCTGAAATACAATGCTGGGAATGTCCAGTCGGTGCTGTTCGCGATGAAACGACTCGGCGTGGAGGCTTTCGTTACGAATAACCACGACGAACTTCGAGCCGCTTCCCATGTGATTATTCCGGGCGTTGGCGAAGCCGGCTCAGCCATGTCGTACTTCCGCGAGCACGGACTGGACCTCTTGATTCCTTATTTGACGCAGCCCGTGTTGGGGATTTGTTTGGGTCTTCAAGTGCTATGCGCGCATTCCGAAGAAGCCGATACGCCGTGTTTGGGGGTGTTTCCCAATGCGATTCGTCTGTTTAGGAACGTTCCAGGTGGTTCTTTGAAGGTGCCTCAGATTGGATGGAATACAGTAACCATGGACGAAAACCGGGGTGGCCCGCTGTTCAAAGGCAACGACGACCCGAGTTACATGTACTACGTCCACAGTTATTACGCAGAATCCGGGGAATTCGGTGTCGCATCGACAACCTATGGCGTAACCTTTGACGCCGCGCTGCAACGGGATAACTTTTTCGCCGTCCAATTTCATCCAGAAAAAAGCGCGGATGCCGGCGAAAAGCTGCTGTCTAATTTCTTGGCACTTTGACGCGATTCCGAAGGAAGTAGGGTCTGAGGCCTGAGGAGGGGAGTATATTGATGCGTTTTGGCGCGATTCGATTTAAAAGTCTCTTTTTGGCACGATAGAGGCTCTTTTGGTTGAAAATCGTGGCGCGATACCCGCGAAAATGGCGCAATTAGAGTTATTTATGGCGGGACTATCAGACGTCCAACCTTGATCGATAAACCCTCTCAGTTTTCTGGATTCTATTTTCTACTTTTTGAACTGGTTATT
>Ga0222714_10006897_pt1 | contig 10506 bp, 8 predicted proteins | sample C33_3DmetaG_FD_165048 | JGI IMG/M metagenome (GOLD analysis project Ga0222714, IMG submission 165048) | Estuarine water microbial communities from San Francisco Bay, California, United States - C33_3D | ecosystem: Environmental > Aquatic > Marine > Unclassified | place: USA: California... | reverse complement strand
CTATGTTATCTATCATTTTAGAAACTGTTTTTTCGTATAAGACTACCTTATCACGTATTCCATATCTCATTTTTTTAATCGCTTCATCAATAATAGCATTGAGAGATTTTAAACGTTTTAAAAAATTTTCATAATCTTTTTTTGTATCAAACCTATATCCCCCTTCTCCAGAACAATCGCTAACATAATCTAATAATATATTTTCCCTTATACTTATAGGCATATAATAATAAATTAAATAATCTTCTTCCAAATGTATATACGTTTGGAGATCTTTTTTAAATATTTTTTCATAAAAAGATAATTCTTTTTTTTGTTCTAATATTTTTAGATATTTTTTATTCATTTCATTTAATTTTTTATAATATTCTTCTGAATATATATTGGGTTGAATATGATTTTTATGATTCCATTCATCTCTCATAAAAAAATCATTTATTGTAGGGGTTATAGAATGTAAATCATTAAGATATTCTTCAAAAATGGGATTATCCATAATACTATATTATATTTAAATATAAATAATTTAATATCATTTAAATATCATTTAAATTAATTTCATCGTTATCACATTCTGTTTCAATTAATTCTTCATCATCAATAGGCATATCCATATCAAATTCAATATCATCATTTTCATTATCATATGGATTATCTTCATCAAGACGAAATGATTCAGGTATTTCTTTTTCAGCTTTTAGTCTTTTTGCGTGTGTTTCCTCATATGAATCTATAATATCACATACATCGTCTTGCCAATCCCGAAGAGATACAAGGACAAGTTGACCTTGATTGATGAATTTCCTTTTTCTCATAGTACCACACAAGATAGCTGAACGCGTCTTTCCATCGCAACACTCTACATCAAAACGACAATTCCCTTTACATTTTTTTACTTTCGCATATTCTTGACCTTCTTCTTTTAGTCGTAGGGTCTTGCTTTCAACATCGAGATTTTTATTTCTCTTATGTTTCTTCCCTCCTTTAATGTTCCCTTTGGGCATAAAATATTATTTAATTATAATACTTATCTTTATTTTAAGTAGTTAGTTAATGATTTGTAAAAACCGACTTTCTCCTTCTCTGAGGATGTAAGGTAACAAGGTAACTTCATCATCTTCAAATAGTATAAAGTCTTCTAGTGCTTCACGTATTTCTTCGGAGAATGAACTAAATGTTAATGAAGCATCTAAATTACAAAAACGAATCGTATCTAATGCTTCACTAACTTTCATATTTCTTGTAACATGATTTTTGTTAATCTTTAGAAATCCCTCTCTTAAAAATTGAATCTTTTTCATTGTCATTTTGTATGCTCTCCATGTTTCTGCTCCATATGGTAATGGGAAGTCAATAGGTACAGATGACATTTGATGAAATTTTTTATTTTGATAGAGACGATTCACATGATCCCATCTCTTTTTGGATGTCATTCTAATGTTTTCATGGTATTTTTGATGTTTTTTATCACTAATGTAAATGTTTTTAGTTAATTCGGATATAGTAAATGAAAGATAAGGATCATTTAATATATGTAAAAGATAAAGAAATATATATTCTGTGCTCGCTGGGAGTTTGACATTCCACTTTTTCATTTTGTTTTGAAATAGTTTATTATTTAGTTTTAAACTATTCAAATTTAAAATTCTTCGTATAGATTCGCAGGGACATGGGTATATCCTTTGTAGAAGCTCATCATACAACGGTGACGACCATCAAGGACTGTAAAATATTCTGTCTTTTTAAAATGTTTTAATTTTACAGGATCCATTTCTTTTCCTGAAACGAAATCTTCCTCAACTTTATCCCATTTATATAGATGTGTTTTTACTCCATTATTGAGTGTTTTAACCTTTTTTTCTAAGAGTATTTTATGACATTTTTGTCTTCCCATAAACACCATACCTGGATCAAGAACAATTCTTTCTAATGGAATATATTGATAATTTTCATTTTTTTCACCATTTTCTTTTAATTCTGCCACTTGATAATGAACTTTTTCTTCCATTTTAAATTTGAATATAATATAATATTTAAGTAATATCAACATTACAATATGACATCATATTTATTGATTACTGAATCGCCTGCAAAAGCAAAGAAAATACAAGGGTTTTTAGCTTCAAATTATAAAGTCCTTTCATCGTGTGGACATATTCGTGATTTAGAAAAAAAGAAAACAAAGATATATGGTGATCCAACCGGATTCGGAATCGATGTTGATAATGATTTTAAACCAAAATATATTATAATGTCTGAAAAAAAGGATATTGTGAAAAATCTAAAATCCGGATCAGTTAATAGGGAAGTTATTTTTGCCGCAGACGATGATAGGGAAGGTGAAGCAATTGCTTGGCATACTGCTATTATTTTAAAATCTTCTATAAAAAAAGAAAATCGTATAGTTTTCAGAGAAATATCAAAGAAAGCGATTCTAGATGCTTTAAAAACACCGCGTGAAATTAATATGGACGAGGTTAATTCCCAACAAGCAAGACGTATTATTGATCGTTTAATTGGTTTTAAACTTTCCCCTTGTTTATGGAAAAACATCAACACAACAGTAAAAGGTTTATCGGCAGGGAGAGTTCAAAGTGCATTACTTAATCTTCTAGAAAAAAGAGATGATTATATACGAAACTATATTGCTAAAAAAATATATACAATTGAAGGCGATTTTAAAGAAGTAGATAAAAAGATATCTTTTATAAAAACGAGTGAAATAGATGTAGAAGATTTATTTGAAAACTTTGCTCAAGATCGTGTTTTTAATAAATCAAATGTTGAAGAAAAGAATTCAAAAGATTATCCTGATAAACCATTTATCACATCAACGCTCCAACAAACCGCTTCAAGATTATTAGGTTTATCGATTAAACAAACAATGAATATTGCTCAAAAACTTTATGAAAGTGGTCATATAACATATATGAGAACAGATTCTATGTTTATTTCAGATGAATTTTCATTAAAAATAAAAAAATATATTTGTGATAATTTTAACGAATCTGATTATTGTAAACCCGTTACTAAGAAAGTAAAAGGGGCACAAGAAGCACATGAAGCTATTAGGGTTACTAATATAAATAAACCGGATGACCTTGAACCTATTGAAAAAAAACTATATAACCTTATCTATGATAGAACTATTACATCTCATATGAAACCTTCTGAAAATTTAATATATAAGGTAACTATCATTAATGATTGGATAAAAGATGACGGATATTTTACAACATCGTATAAAAGAATTATGTATCCTGGATATAAAATATATTTTAATAAAGATCTTAAACGGGAAGATAAACCTGATATTATTGAAAAATATAATTTAGAAACAGCTATATCAACTGAAAAGTATGAAAATATTCCTCAACATTATGATGAAAGTTCTATTGTTAGTCTTTTAGAAAAAACCGGTATTGGACGACCTTCAACATACTCAACTATTGTCGGAACATTAGATAATCGTAATTATACTGAAAAACGCGATTATAAAGAAGAGGATAAAAATGTAAAAACAATCACATTAACTAAAGAAGATGAAATGATTGAAGAAGAAAAAAAGGTAAAAGGAAATATTCAAAAAAATCGTATATTGATTACACCCTTAGGAATAAAAGTATTAGAATATCTTAGAGAATATTTTATGAATATTATCCATGAAACATTTACATCACAAGTTGAAAGTGATTTAGATCTTATAGCAAATGGTAAGTTAAATTACATAGATGTTATAAGAAAAGTTTATGATTCTTTTATAACAATTGTAGATGATCAGATGAAAAATACAAGTAGAAATGTAAGTGATATGCCATCATTAGGTAAAATCAATGGAAAAGAAATATTTATAGGAGATGGAAAATTTGGTCCTTATATGAAAATAAGTGGAAAGGGAGTAAAAAATATGAATATAATGAATTATCTTAAATTGGTAAATAAACGTAAAGAAGACTTTACAATAGAAGATGCTAAAAAAGTAATGGAGTATCCAAAAAAAATTAACGATAATATTTATATATTCTTAGGACCACATGGATATTATATGAAATATAATGGAACTATATTTACTATTGAACAAAGAATTAATGGAGATTATACAGAAGAATATTGTTTAAGTTTAGTCTAAATTATTTATCTGTCAAGAACCTCGGACCTATATTCATACACTGAAGTTCCTGCATAAGAAGTTTACACGAATAAGGTATATATATTTTTTTAAATTTTTTATAATTCTTACAATGTTTACATTCATATATATTATTCTTAGGATCAGAAACAGCTTGCATATTACATTCACCACATATAAATATACTATATTTATCTGAAACATCCATCATTCTTTCTTTTAGGAAATTAGATGTTCCATGTGCTATCATACAATCCCTTTCCATTTCTCCAAAACGAAGACCGCCGTGTGATGACCTACCTTCTGCCGGTTGACGTGTCATTGTTACAATTGGTCCGCTTGAACGACTATGAATTTTATCACCGGACATATGTTTTAGACGCTGGTAATATGTAGGTCCAATAAATATGTTTGTTTTTAGTTGTTCTCCATTAAAACCACTGTAAAGTATTTCATTACCATGTTTTTCATGACCAGCATTTTCTAGCATCTTTTCAATAGCCTTTACAGAAATACGGTCAAATGCTGTTCCACTCCCTACATTTCCTGTTTCACAACATGTTTTACCAAGTATACATTCTATTAGTTGTGCAATAGTCATTCTGCTGGGAATCGCATGTGGATTAATGATAATATCTGGAATTATTCCATTTGATGAAAATGGCATATCTTCTGGATTATATATCATACCAATGGTTCCCTTCTGTCCATGACGGGAAGAGAACTTATCTCCAATTTCGGGTTGTCTAAAACTTCGTATCCTCGTCTTACAAATATTATACCCATCGCTGTTTGTTGTAACATAATTCTTATCTATATATCCATTTTCGTTTCTTCTTAGACACATACTACTATCTTTGTAATCATAATTACCACTATCCTTAATTGGGATAACTTTTCCGATTAAGATGTCATCTTCATCTACGAATGTATCTTTATCTATGAATCCATTTTTGTTAAGTTTATCATAATTACATGGTTTAGGGAAAAGGAGACGAGACTTATCGGGTTTACAGAATTTTTCTTCTTCTCCTGAAAGTTGATTTTTCTTTTCTTCATCTTTGTATGTTCTGTAAAATGTTGATGAGAATAAACCTCGATCAATCGAAGACTTGTTAAATATAATAGAGTCTTCCTGATTATATCCACCATAAGTAGCTATTGCTACAATTACATTTATTCCATTGGGTAATTTATCAGCATTCAAAAATTTCATCATTTTCGTATCAATAAGGGGTATTTGTGGATAGGAAAGCACATGACTAAATGTATCATATCTTTTATTATAATTTGTACAGTAAACCCCTACCGCTTGTTTACCCATAGCCGATTGATATGTGTTCCTTGGAGATTGGTTATGGTGTGGAAAAGGAATACATGAAGCAAGAGCACCTAAAATAAGAGACGGATGGATTTCACAATGGGTTGATCGCTTTTCAATATGATTTTCATTATTATCCATTGAAATAATACAATTATTTGTCTCGTGTGGATCTATATATTCTATACAATAATATTTATCAGTTTGAATTGTTGATGTTAAGTCTAACCATTCTATTTTATGTTCTTTGAGTTTATTTTGAATTTCTTTACTAAATAGTGTTTCTCCATTATTAATTAGAAGAAGAGGTCTTATAGGTCTTCCGCTATCTGAGAATATATTTATAGATTGTTCTTGTATATTCCAATTAATTGATGTATGGATATTAATACTTCCATTTTTTCTTTGATATTTTACGAAAGTTAGGAGATCACTTGGATTACTTGTGAATCCCAACCAATCCCCATTAACGAATACTTTTACAAATTCTAACTTATTAAAACTATAAATATTTATTTCACTGAAGGGTATAATATATTTTTGAGTGTAATATCTCACTGGTTCAGATGTTTCTGTAACAGTTACTTCACAATTCATAGCTAAATTCTTAACAACACCTACCGCTTGACCTTCTGGGGTTTCTGTTGGACAAATGTATCCCCATGATGTTCCATGTAATTTCCTTGGTGGAATTAATTTACCCGTATTATCTGTTGGTGTTTGAACCCTTCTTAAGTGTGAAAGAGTGCTAATATAAGTTAGTCTATTAAGGACTTGAGATACACCTTGTTTACTAGCATTAACTTTCATACCCCAATTTCCAGTTGCGAGTGCTCCTTTTAGAATATTTTCAATGTAGGATGGTTTAATAATTTTATGGATATTTATGTCATTTACAATCTGGTTATATTGTTTATTAAGATTCCATAAACCACTATTAACTTCTTTTGTTATAAAATTCTTTATATCTTTGGTTATCTTATGAACACATTGATAAGTAAGGTTTCCAAGAAGGAACCCTGGTGTTTCAAACCTTTTATTTATATAACTATCTCTATCATCAAATGGTGTAATACCAAGATAACATTTAATTAGTTTATTTATCATAAGTCCAGTAAAGAATATTTTCTTTTGAAAGTCATCACCAAGATGGTTTAGAAATTCTTTTAAAATACAATCTTTTACATACTTAATTTTCTTTTCTTCATTTTGTGTATAATAACTATTATTATTGATATATTTACTGATGTAAACAATAGCTTCTGGTTCGGTAGATACTTCTCTTGATTCTTCTATTGAAGGTTTAAGAATTTTCAGAATATTTTTATCAATTGTTGAATTATTATTATCAATTATATGATATATTATTTCCTTATCTGATTCACAACCCAAAGCTCTCATAAGGATGAATATTGGGATTTCAGTTTTCATGTGAGGTAGTAGGACTCTAATATGATTACTATATATATCCGTTTTATTTGTTATCTTTATAGAAACAACTTTTGGTATTCCGAATGTATTTTCATTTAGAGATCTTGTTTCACATATATGTGAATATTTAGAATAATTCTTTGGATTTTTATAAACCTGTATAAGATTATTAGCAATCTTTTCTTGTGAAATTATAACCTTTTCATTACCATTAATAATGAAATAACCACCTACATCATATTTACATTCTTCATCCCCACCTTTTTGTTCCAATACACAATATTTCGACTTAACCATAATCGGTATCTTTCCAAAAAGAATATTTTCAATTGTTGTTTTTTCCAATTCAATTGTTTCTCCATTCTCTTGGATTTTTATGAAAGAATTAAAATTAACAGATATTGGTGAAATGTATGTACTATTTCTAACACGTGCGATATTTGGGGTCATGAGTTTAGAACATCCATTATTTTCAATAAGAAGAGGCTTACCTACACGTATATTATTGATTTCTAGTTTCACTTCTTTTATAACACATGAATCATCATTGAATGATACGACAACTGGGAAGAATTGTGATATAATTTGGGGTAATAGTGTATCTACATAAAAGTTATATGATTTTATCTGATGATCTACAATAACATTTTTCCTGTTAAAATATGTTTTTATTATATCGTCAGTGTTCATAACTCTGGTATTATTTATTTACAATATTCTTAAATATTAAATCAAATTTTTAAAATATTTAAAAAAGAACTATAAAATTATAAAAAATTATAAAGATGTCTTGGTTTAATTTATTTTATATACCACTTGGATTTTTGAGTATATTATTTTATAAAATGATAAAAGATTACATTGAAGTATCTTATCATGAAAAATTGAAGAAAAAATTAAATTAATTTATTTTAAGATTAAACTCTTTTAGATAATCGGTGGATTCAAATAAATTTTTTTTTTTAATTTTGATAGAATCGTATTCATCTTGAAGGATTTCCGCATATTTTAAACATGTTTTATATGTTTTACATATATTAATTATATTAAAAACTTGATTTTTGAAATATTTCTCAATACCATCATCCAAAACATTAACACCATATTTTTGTAGGTTGTTACAAAGCTGACTATGAATAATAACACTTTGAAAAATAAAACTATCAATTAAATAATTATTTTTCCTTGAATCTTCAAGGATTAAATTTATTAAAAATAATGGATCATCAAATATTTTTTCATCTTCACCCATTTTTTTATGTACAAATTCAATTGATTCTAAAATTGATTCCATTGTTGATATTTTATTAATGATATAATATAGAGCTTTTGCAAAATCTTGAATATTTTTAATAGGAGTTATCATCGCCCTATCTATAAACATAGAATCTTCTTTAGAAAGGTAATCAGGTATTCTCCAACAAAAACCAAAATCATAGATTACTAAATTGATTTTATTATCACTATTAATCCTCACTTTCCAATTCCCTTTATGTAAGTCACCATGCATATATCGGTGTATATGTTGATTATGCTTTACAAAAATTTTGTTTAATATAATCATTTTATATTTATTATATTCAGATGTATCTATATCATCAAATACGGTTCCTTCTTCATATGACATTATAAGAATATTCCTTGAAAATTTATAAACTTTCGGTATAATAAATGTATCTTGGTCTTTATATATATCTCCAAAGTATAGTATATTATTACCTTCATTAATCATATCAGTTTGAACTATAAAATCTCTTATAAAATCAGATATCTCAACAGGGAAATAATATCGCGCATAATTTTTTAATACTGGACAAGTATAAATAAATTTTAGTATAAATTTCATAAGATAAAGATTAGACTTAACATTAGGATGAATGACTTTCATAGCAAATTGTCTACCATCGTAATTAGATTTTATCTTATAAACTTGACCGATACTACCTGATGCTAAATTATCTAATATTTCATAATCATTATCAATATCTCGATTAAAATCTTTTTTGTATGTTTTTTTAGTATACTCTAATCCATGATAATCACATTGTTCATAAACCTCTTCTAGATTGTAAAACCATTTATGTTCAGGATTATCTTTTTGTATGTTATAGATTACTTCTATTTTTGGCAATATCCATTGAACAAATTTAATAGTAACACACCCAGATTCTTTAATATTTTTAACAATAATATTAAATATAGTTTCTGATTTATTCTTTTGAAAATAATATATTCCTGACCATATTAATAATTTTGTATAATTAATTATACTCATCATTTATTTATAATAGATTATTCTTTTTTTATATTTGAAACTTATTTAAATATATATAATTATTATACTTTATATAAAATGTCAACTGAAACTCTTATTCGTGATTTAATTATGTTCTATGTAAAAGAAAATTATAACACATATTTAAGTGATAATTCAATCTCTTCAATTCCAGAATCAGATATAGATATGGTTATAAATAATTTATATTCAGAAAGAAAAGAACATTTAAAAGTGTTTATTAAGACTTCTCTAAAAAAAATAATGAAAGAAGAATATATTGGTGATCTTTTTGTTAATAATATTTTAATTGATATTTTTAGAGATGACGATTTATGTAAAAATCGTATTAAGATGGAAATAAAAGAATATCAAAAAAACAAATCCTAATTTAATTAAATTTTATTATATTACTTTATATTAGATATGAATAGTGTAATTACAAGGGGATTAGAAAATAATAATATAAAAAAAAAGAAAAGTCCTAGAACAAATCCTTTAAAAAATGAATATTCCGAATTTTTAAAAAAAAGTAAGTCTCCTAAAAAACCGGTTTTAGAAAAAATAGCAAATAAAAAAAAAATAAGTATAGTTGAAAATAAAAAAGATCCAGTTTTTATTAAAACAAATCAAAGAAAACCTATTATTTCACCTAAGAAACAAGAGCAAAGAAAACCGATTATTTCACCTAAGAAACAAGAGCAAAGAAAACCGATTATTTCACCTAAGAAACAAGAGCAAAAACAGGTTGGAACGTCTAAAACACATTCAAGATTTTCTAAAAAATCTAAAAGAAGAAAACTGGATAAAAAACATACTAAATCAAGGAAAATATCATTCAGATGTTACCCTCAAAAAAATAAAAATATAGGTGAAGTAATTGAAAGGGCTAATAAATTATCAGAAGAAGAAATGAAAAAAGAATTACTTTCTAATGGTATAGAAATTAAAGGAACTAAAAATAAATTATTAAAAGATATTTACATGTTTTCTTCACTAGGTGGTATTAAAATTCATAGAGAATAATCATTGTTCACTTGGAACTTCACCATCAGCTGAAGCGTCGGCTTCATCTTCATCATCATCTTGTCCATGAAAGTTATTTCTTGAAGACTTTCGAATAACCTTAAAAATATATCTATCATTATCAATCATAAGTTTTGTTCCATATACTCCACTAACATTTGATGTTAGATATTCCTTTTGATCTTCACCTTGTTCCGTATTCTTTTCAACATTCAAAGATACTGTTTCACCTGGATACAAAATCTTAAAACTATTTTCACAATTGATTGATGAGTAATGGACAAATAGTTCTTTTTCATAAACTGAAGATTCAGGATTTACAAT
>Ga0222714_10006895_pt1 | contig 10513 bp, 22 predicted proteins | sample C33_3DmetaG_FD_165048 | JGI IMG/M metagenome (GOLD analysis project Ga0222714, IMG submission 165048) | Estuarine water microbial communities from San Francisco Bay, California, United States - C33_3D | ecosystem: Environmental > Aquatic > Marine > Unclassified | place: USA: California... | reverse complement strand
TCCATGGGGCGATCCACATTTCGGGATGTACGCGTGGGCGGAGGAATCCGGCGATGACTTCGACGTTGACATTGCCCGCCGCGATCTTTGCGGAGCAGTTGATTACCTCGTATCTCAAGCGCCGTCGTCCAGGCAGTGCGTGATTGCCAACCTTGGCGATTTCTTCCACGCCGACAACATGGCGGGAATGACGCCCGGACACGGCCACGTTCTGGACGTGGACACCCGTTTGCAACGGGTCATGCGGATCGGCGTTTCAGCGGTGCGGCAGTGCATCCACACGGCGTTATCGCACCACGAGATGGTTCACTTCGTTCCGGTGGTCGGCAACCACGACCCCGTGCTTGGCATGGCTATGGGCGTTCTTCTGGCGAACGTCTATGAGAACGAACCCCGCGTGAAAGTCCACGACGCGCCAACCCTTCGGCATTACATCCGACACGGCAAAACGCTGATGGGTTTCGTCCATGGCGACAGAACCAAGGACCGCGACCTTCCGGGCATTATGGCGACAGAAAGGCCCGAAGATTGGGGCATCACCAAACATCGGTATTTCTTTCGCGGCCATCACCACCACGACAGCAGGCAGGAGTTCAACGGGTGCATCGTTGAACAGGTCCGCACACTCGCGGCGAATGACGCATACGCAACGGGCGGCGGGTGGTTGTCAGGCAGGGACATGAAGCTGATTGTGATGCACTCCGAATATGGAGAGGTCGCACGGACAACCTGCGGCATTGACATGCTCCGTGATGCGGCGTGATCCAAGACTTTATCTACGCTCCCCTCCACGGGTTCCTCGTCTACATGGCGCAGGGATGGCGCATCGCCCCCGGCCCGAACAAGGAGCCTGCGTTCCTGGGAACACACCACGGCAAGTATTCCATCCTGATGATGAGGGACGTTGATGAAGCGTGAGGACATCCTTTCCGCTGCCGCTGAAATCACACGCGGGGACCGTCAGAAGGACTACGGCGATTGGTCCGACAACGCCGACGACATTGCAGCGATGTGGTCTGTGATCCTCGGGCATGAAGTCACGCCGCGTCAGGTCGCATTGTGCATGGTGGCGCTGAAGGTGGTTCGCCTCAAGCACGGCTTCCACGCTGATTCATGGATTGACCTCGCCGGATATGCCGCCCTTGGGGGCGAAAATGATTGACTACATCCACGACCACATTATCCCCGCTGCATTCTCGTTCCTGCCCAAAAAGATGGACAGCCGCGAGGCGCGAGCCATGTTGCTTGCCATTGGCTTGCAGGAATCCCGCTTTGAGCATCGCCGTCAGATCGGCGGGCCGGCACGGGGTTTTTGGCAGTTTGAGAAGGGCGGCGGCGTCGTGGGAGTGTTCCGGCACCGCGCATCCAAGCTGTATGCCGTCAGTGCGACCCGTGAGTTGGGTTATTTCGACACCGACGCGACCGTTTACGAGGCCATACAGCACAACGACGTTCTAGCGTGCGTGTTTGCACGCCTGTTGCTCTGGACGCTGCCCCAGGCCCTTCCTACGACGCAGGAAAAGGCATGGGACCAGTACATTGAGGCTTGGCGTCCGGGGAAACCTCACTATGAAACCTGGGGCGCATTTTACGAACGCGCCGAAGAAATCACCAAAGGAGACTGACATGACGAAAGAAACCATCCTTGGCCTCGCCCGCCACATCCTGACCTTCGGCGGCGGCTTGCTCGTCACGAACGGGTATCTTGAGAGCGGCGAGGTCGAAGTTGCCGTCGGCGCGATTGTCACCTTGGCTGGCCTCGCATGGTCGGCGTGGGACAAGCAGGCGCGTCAATGACACTCTGGCTTGTACTCGGATTCGGGGTCGCTCTTTTGGGCGGCCTCGTTTTTTTTTGGGTCAACGGCAAACGTGCGGGGCGGGATGCCCACCGCGCTGATGACGCCGAACAAGCATTGGATGCGATCAATGATGCGATTGATTCTCGTGACAGCAGCAGGCTTGATGCTGATAAGCGTGAGCGGTTGCGCAATAAATACCGGGGTTCCTGACCCCTTCTGCGTGATAGGCCCGCCGCCCGTGGAGTTGATCCCCGATCCCGGCGAGCCTCACGGCTGGATTGATGACTTTCTGGCGGTCTATAACGTGACGTGTTAAAAAAAAAGACCTGCCAGTTGTTGGAGCAACCGACAGGCCATGGAACAACCCAACACTACCACCAAAGAAAGCACGGCCACAACTTGGAAACTTCGTAGGCTATGCCCGCCCCCTTATAGCAAAGCACGGGCTTGCGGTCAATCCAACCAACACTACACAGGCGCTCCGCAACCGCTCTATCGGGTCACTCATGATGTTCTCCTTACGCCGATCATCGGCCCTGCATTTTGTTTCAGTTCGTCAGCGGTTAACCCCACTAACTTGCTCATCGCATCCAAAAGCAGATCAACAGCGGCGGTCGCCTCGTCATGCGTCATTTCTGCGATGGAGGTGGGGGACCGTTCAAGTTTCGTCCCGCCCCCGCGGGTCGTGGGAACAAGCACGTCATCGGTCAGCCCTAGATAAAGCTGCATCCCCTTGACCATGCGGTATTTGTCGGGCCACTTGCCTTCCCATTGCGGGGGAAGGTTCTGATACACCTGTTCCGCTACGGCCCACAGCAAAGCGTTCTGTTCCAGGGACCGGGGCTGCTTGAACTCCCCCTGCACCAATTCGCCAGAATGTTTGGTCAGATACGCTTGCGCATCTTCTCCCGTGGGGATGAGGAAGAATTGCGAGCAGAGGAATGTCAGCTTCTTTCCCATGGGCTAAAACGGAATCTCGTCGTCAATGGCGGTATCGGCCTGATTATCCCGCTGACCGCCCGACCAATCGTTGTTGTCCTGACTTCCATCCGACTTCCCGCCAAGCATGACGAGACGCCCACCGAACCCGCTCAACACAATTTCGGTGCTGTACTTGTCATTCCCAGACTGGTCCTGCCACTTGCGGGTCTGAAGCTGGCCCTCAAGATAGACCTTAGAGCCTTTCTTGAGATAACGTTCCGCGATTTCGGCGGTCTTCCCAAAGATGACGACGCGGTGAAATTCTGCTTTCTCTTTCTTCTCGCCGGTCTGCTTGTCCTTCCACGTTTCCGACGTGGCGACAGTGAGATTGGCGACGGAATCGCCTGACTGCATTTTGCGGATTTCTGGGTCTTTCCCGAGGTTACCAATCAAGATGACCTTGTTAACACTGCTCATTTCATTTCCTTCTCGTGGTTGTTGTGTTCGTCGGGGTCCATGTCGGGGAAGCGGTCAAGCAAAGCACCCGCAATGCGTTCCTCTTCGTCCATCATCCATTCCTTAACTCTGCCCATGTTACACCCCTATGCCTGAAACCCCATGCGGTCAGCCTCGCGGGCCTTTTCATTGTCGCGGATGACCTGACGGCGGCGTTCAACCGCACCGCGTAGCCCAAGAATGTCGCCATCATCACCATCGACAAGAATTGGAAGGTCTTTCAACGCCTGCGCAATCAAAGGCTTTGCGGCCTTCACGATTGCGTCAAGGCTGGCTTCATCCTCAACGGCCTCAACGTCCGTCTGCACCTCGCGGAATTTGTCTTTGAGTGCGGTACGTCCAAGCGGCCCGTGCCACGTCGTGACGTTGGCTTGGTCTTTGTCGTAGAGGGCGAGGCCAAAGGGGTTGCCAAAGGTCATCAGCGCCCGTTTCATGGCGTCCGTCTCGGCCTCTTTGATTGCGGACTCAAAGGCATCGCCAAGGTCTTTCGCAACACCGGAGCCGTAGCCAACACCCTCGCGAATAACGTCGCCAACGGTGATCCGAACCTTTGCCAAATAGGCCACGCGCCACTTGTCCTGGACCTCACGCGGCTCCCCGCACCGCTCCAACAGAACCGTCTCACGGTTCCATGCGTCGAACCCGAAGATGCGGTTAGCCTCGGCGATTGCCTGCCAGCCCTCGATATATGAGAGTTCAACGCCCGCCTTGTTGCGTTTTTTGACCTTGTTTGACGAAAGCGGCGCTTCCAATTCGGCGGCCTGTTCTGGCGTGAATGTCATGCTGCGAGTTCCTTCTGCTTCTTATCCATGCCCTCCACAATCGCCGAAAGGAATGCGTGGGCTTCCCTGACTTTTGCCCCGCCAGGATAAGGCAAATATCCCTCATCATGGTAAACGCGGCGCAATCGGTCGGCGTAAAACCTTAGTTGGTCGCAGTCCCACAGCGTCCAGTCTTCGTTCATGGTGTGCCTCGTTCAATTGCTGGGACCAACAGCAGCAGCCCCCACAGGGTGAAAAGGATCAGGGCGAGCGTCAGGGCTTCGCCCACGTAGCGGAGAATCGTTTTCATGACACGCCACCAAACGCCTTCATGGCGACCGCGTGAAAGTCAAAGTTGCCCGAATTTTCGTCATCCCAGCGGCTGTCCAGCGCGGCGGCGCGGATGTCGTCGTGCTTGAGGTCGTCGCGGATCATCTGATCCAGCGCCTTGCCCAGATCGTCGTTGGGCATCGGGGCATAGTGCCAGATAAAGTGACCGTTTTCATCACGCTTTTCTCCGGCGATGACCTCAATATCGCCCAACTCAAACTCCACGGGCGATCCGGGGTCGGCGTGCTCCGGCAGGCAGTTAATGCGAGCCGGCTCGCCATAGCTTGACACCGTGACCTCAATCCGACCTTCGAGGTCAAAAACCCGGTGCTTCTCAGATGAGAAGCAAAAGTGGTAGTAAACTGTGTCCATGTTTCCTCCTTTTGGGCTGGGGTCAGGCACCTAGCAACCTGACCCCTTCATCAACCCAAATCTACTCCGGTTTGTGTTTCGGCCCGTACAACCCCCAGGCCGCGAAAGGGTTAGGCGACTACTGAAATCGGCTTGTTGTAGAACATCGCAACTGGCAGATCAAACGTGACCGACCGGATGGCCTCTTGCAAGATCAACGCACTGGTGCTTGGCACCGTGGTTTTTTGCATCCATGCGGGCTGCATGGTCGTGTAGGTCCGCAGAGTGTTTGACTTGTCCTTGCGCGCATACAGCTTGTGATGGCCGTTGGGGTTGAGTTCGACCCGCATCAGTCCCGCGTCGTCGCCAGAACCCCATAGGATGTTAATGCGGTCCCCTGCGGCGAAGCCGATTCGCTCGCACAGGTCGTTACCAAAGGCCAGAACGATACGGCCTTTTCCGTCGCGGCTAACCTTCACCCCTTTGATAGCGGGCCTTCTTAAAATTCCGCGCTTTGGTTCGATTGCTTCAAACATGATTGTCAATCCCTCTATGATGGCCCTGTGAGGTCGGGCGTTCCCGTCGGTTGACACACCATACATGGCACGTCGTCATTGCTATGTCAAAAGCTTTTCCGTCTTGACCCATGATTGGCCGCCATGTACAACAATGGCATGAGAGATGTAGTCGATATGATTACCCGTAAATTCGGGACGCAGGCACGGTGGGCGGAAGCCATCGGGGCCACGCAATCCACGGTTGCTTATTGGAAGATACGTGATAACGTCCCGTCACGAGCGATCCAAAAGACTCTGGCAGCGGCGAAGAGGGAAGGCATTGACCTGTCGCCCGCTGACTTTTTCACAGAATGACGCGCTCCGGTCCCTCCAGCCGTCGAGTGCGTTATGGGCGGCGCTGGTGTCCCCTTCCAGCGCCGCCCACCCTTTTGTGAGGTGGAATGAATCTGACAGGCGCAACACCCGATGAAGTCTGGCCGCTAGTTCGCGACCACCATTACTCGCGCCGGATGCCGTCAAACATCCAACACTGCTACGCCGTGCGGGAAAGCGGCGGGTTATTCGGAGATTACGGCGACAACATCGTGGCGGCTTGCGTGTTTACGTTCCCGCCCACGCGGTGGTCTGAGACCGTTGTTGAGCTGGCGCGGCTAGTGCGCCGCGATGATTACACCGGACAGTTGTCGGCGCTTGTGGCGTTTGGGTGCCGCCATCTACGAAATAACGGCCACGCGCTTGCAGTGTCGTTTGCGGATTGGACGCAAGGGCATCACGGAGGCATCTACCAAGCGGCGGGATGGAACTACGACGGCCAACGTGAACGCCGGATGGACGGCTTGATTGTTGATGGCGAGTTCGTTCCGGGGCGTTCGTGTAATTCAACATGGGGGACTCGAAGCCCTGTTCGCCTTCGCGAATTGATGCCGTCGCGATCTATTGAACCCCACTACGACGAAGGCAAACACCTGTACTGGAATCCGTTGAACGTGGCCGGGAAAACCCGCGCTAAACGTCTCGGCCTGAAGTCGAACCCCTACCCCAAACCCAACAATGCGACCTGTCCATTGGACGAACTGCCCCCCGGCAGCGCGAGCGCGGAGCATCCCCGCGAGGTCGCTCCAAATTCAGGCAACACATGAAGCGCAACGCCGCCGATGCCGTCTTTTCAAATCTTGTGCGCACCCGCGCCAAATGGACGTGTGAGTGCTGCGGGTCGTGGCACGGCGACAGCAAGGCATCGCTGCACTGTTCCCATCACATTTCACGGCGGTTCAACGCAACCCGCCTGGACTCCCGCAACGCTGCGGCGCATTGTGCATCCTGCCATCGACGTTTTACCGACGATCCTGTAATGCACGGCGAGTGGATCGAAGCCAAGATCGGCAAGGAAACTTATCTGGAACTTCGCGCCGCCGCGAACCGGACGTGTCAGATCAAAAAGCACGAGTGGAAGGGAATCGTCAAAACGCTCAAGTGGCAGTTGGACAAGATGAACGAAGGCTACCCGGAGGAATTTATCGGATGGAGGGCATGACATGAAGCATATGGAGATTTTCAAACGCTGCTGCGCGGCGTGGAACACGTCGGAAGAGGAAATCCTGTCGTGGGTCAAAAAGCGCAAGCTGGCCCGAAAGCGCCAGGTTCTGGCGTGGAAGCTGTACCAGTTGAATTACATGAGTTATCCCGCCGTGGGGCGACTTTTGGGCCGTCACCATACGACCATCATGCACGCTGTTGAGGTCGTTGACGCACTTATAGAACAGCGTGACCCATATATATTGTCACTGGTCAACGCGGTCAGGGACCACGAACCGCCGCCGGAACGGACGGTCGGCCCGGACTTCCTTTTTATCCACGTAGGCAGGAAAGAACGAGCCATCGTGCCGCCGCTGGTTCGCACCATCACGCCACGGGTGTATGTCTGATGAAAAAGGAACGCTATCACGACGATCAGCACGGCGTCTCGTCACTGGACGAGCGAGAAGCCCGCGAGGTGACCTGCCTGAAGTGTCGGAAGACCTTCACGGCTTATCACTCGGGCAACCGGATTTGCGGTGTCTGCCGGGAGATCAACGCGGCGTATAGCCACATGGAGGGTCTGGAGTAATGGCGCGCATTCGGTCCATCAAACCCGAATTCTGGTCGAGCGAACAGGTCATGGAGTGTTCCACGAATGCCCGTCTGTTGTTCATCGGCCTATGGAATTTCTGTGACGATGCCGGACGTATGCCATTGAAGGCCCGCCAGATCAAAGCGCAGATTCTTCCTGGAGATGACATTACTTCCGAGAATGTTCTTGGAATGGTCGAGGAACTTTCCGCGAATGGTCTGGTAACGATCTACGCCGTTGATAATCAAGAGTATTTAGAGGTCACGGGCTGGCATCACCAGCGGATTGACAAGCCGCAGAAGCCAAAATACCCGCCGAATCCGGTAAATGCCGAAGCCCATTCCACGAATGTTCCACGAACATTCCCGCCTGATAGGATAAGAGAGGATAAGAGTTCCCGTAGGGAGCCTGCGGCTCGCGATCGTGAAAAGTGTTTGCCCGAGATAATTTTCGGCGCTTGTCTCGACTACCTCACAGAGCACGGCGCGACGGACAAACATGCACGGTCGGAGTTGGGCAAATGGAGGAAGCTAGTCGGGGATCAGCAAGTCATCCAACTTGTCCAGCGGGCGCAAAAGGAATCTGTCACCGAGCCTATCGCGTGGATCGAGGCTGCGATGAAGCCTGATGCCCGAAAGGTTCTGCCGCTATGAACCTTCAGGACTTCGGCATTCAGCTTCGTTCAGAACGAGCGGGAGATCACAAAACGCTTTGCCCGCAGTGTTCATCGGGGCGCAAACCGCAGAACCGCCGCGACCCGTGCTTGTCGGTTACAATCAAGCCTGACGGTCACGCTGTCTGGTTGTGCCATAATTGCGATTGGTCCGGGACCACCATTGCCCGAAGGGACGCAGAACCGAAGATCAGGCCGAAACTTCCGACATCTGGACTTCCAGAGAAAGTCGTTAACTGGTTTGCATCGCGGGGCATCACGGAGACGACGCTTGAGCGCAATCGGATCGCGTTCGCGGACGGCGAAATACAGTTTCCGTATTTCCGCGACGGCGAACTGGTCAACATCAAGTTTCGGTCAGGGGACAAGCGATTCCGGCAGGTGAAGGATGCGGACAAGGTGTTTTTCGGCCTGGACGACCTCACCGAAGATTGGGCTATCATCGTTGAAGGCGAGATGGACAAGCTGGCGCTTGAGGAGGCAGGGTTTCTGAATGTCATTTCGGTTCCCGACGGCGCTCCCAAGCAGGTCAAAGACGAAGACCCGGACCCGGAACACGACGCCAAATTTAGTTACGTTTGGAACTGTAAGGCTTGGCTGGACCCGCTGCAAAAGGTCATTCTGGCGGTCGATGGTGACGCGCCGGGAAAGGCTCTTGAGGAAGAACTTGCGCGGCGGATTGGTCGGGATCGTTGTTGGCGAGTGACGTGGCCGAACCTCAATGACGTGCAGTCGAAGGACGCCAACGACACGTTAAGGGACCACGGGGCCGACGTTCTCCGGGAGGTCATTGAGAACGCGCAGCCCTACCCCATTAAGTCGCTATTTGATGCGGGGCAGTTTGAGACCGATGTGCTACAGCTTTACCGCCACGGGCGGGAACGGGCAGTATCGACTGGCTGGTTTGAACTGGACCAATTCTACACGGTTCGCGCCGGGGAATTGACGGTTGTCACGGGCTTTCCGGGGTCAGGAAAGTCGGAGTTTATCGACGCGCTGATGATGAACCTTGTTCGTAATTCGGGGTGGAAGTGTGGGGTTTGCTCGTTTGAAAACCCCGGCGAAGAGCACGTTGCGAAGCTGGCCGAAAAGTTGACCAACTCGCCATTTGCCGAAGGCCCGCGAGCGCGGATGACGGAGGACGAATTACGCAAGGCCATCTTTTGGCTGAAGGATCGTTTTTTCTTCATCCGCGCGGACGACGACAGCCCAACAATCGACTGGATTTTGGAAACTGCCAGGGGCGCTGTTATGCGTCACGGCATCCAAGGCTTGGTTATTGATCCTTACAACGAGATTGAACACAAGCGCCCGTCCGGGATGACCGAAACGGAATACGTGTCGCAAATGTTGGCGAAGGTGAAGCGGTTTGCGCAGGGCCACGGGGTGCATGTTTGGTTCATCGCCCATCCGGCCAAGCCGTTTCGTGGCGAGGGTGGAAAGACGCAGCCCTTGAGCCTGTACGACATTTCCGGGTCGGCGCATTGGGTGAACAAGGCTGACGTTGGGATCGTGGTCGAACGCGATTATGAGGCAATCGGCCAGACGGAGATTCACGTTAAAAAAGTCAGGTTTAAGGCGGTTGGTCAACCGGGTTCTGTCCGATTTGACTTTGACCGCGCCGTTGGAACTTACAGGAGCCGCATAGCATGACCGAACCCGTGACCATCGGCGATTGTACGTTGTACCTTGGCGACTGCCTCGACATTCTCCCGACGCTTGGTAAGGTCGATGCCGTCGTCACTGACCCGCCTTACCCTAACCGCGAAGACTTGTTTGCGACTGACACTGTTTGGCCTGTTCTGCGCAGTCTGATCCCGTCCATCCCGTCGTTTGTCTTTTGGCCTTGCACCCCAGACTACCCATGTGGCGAACCTGACGCCGTGCATATTTGGCACAAGGCCGTCCCCATTCACCCGCGTTCAGAAATCGGTAACGTCGCAGGGCATCATTATGAGCGCATCCTAAGTTATGGCCTCGGCAGGAAAAGCGAGGTTCTAAGGGTCGCGGCCATTATGCCTAAATTTGCGGCGTGTCAAGCCGAGTGCGTCAATCACCCGACACAGAAACCGATTGCTCTGATGGAGTCGCTGCTAAAGCGGACGCATGGCGCCATCCTCGACCCCTTCATGGGATCAGGAACAACTGGTGTTGCCTGCGCGAAGTTAGGCCGCAAGTTTATCGGCATCGAACTGGACGACGGCTACTTCGACATAGCCTGCGAGCGCATCCAAAAGGCCTACGACCAACCCGACCTGTTCGTGCCAGCACCTGCAAAACCCAAACAGGAGGCGATGCTATGACCGAAATCCCCGGCGTCACGCGCCCCAAGACCGAACTCGAGCGCGCCCGCGAAGACCTTGCGAAGAGCCGCACCGCCGTTCTGATCTTGTGCGACCAGTTGGGAGGTGCGGGCCGATATAACACGCAGATCGGCAGGATCGAGCGCGCGCTACGGGTCGCATGTGTTGGCCTACATCGCTCCGCAGAGCGGGTCGAAGCATTGGAAAGCGAATGAACACAACAGAGATCTT
>Ga0222714_10006894_pt1 | contig 10513 bp, 9 predicted proteins | sample C33_3DmetaG_FD_165048 | JGI IMG/M metagenome (GOLD analysis project Ga0222714, IMG submission 165048) | Estuarine water microbial communities from San Francisco Bay, California, United States - C33_3D | ecosystem: Environmental > Aquatic > Marine > Unclassified | place: USA: California... | reverse complement strand
GGGATATGGCAGGGAAATGCCGGTGACTTGCAAGCCGGTCTTCCTTTGCAATCCCTGCACGATGGAACACGGTGGATGCATGAGCCGCTCCGCCTCAGCGTGATCATCCGGGCCAGAAAAGAGTCCCTCAACAAAGTATTAGAAAAGCATGCCGGAGTGGAAAACCTCTTCGCAAACGGCTGGCTGAACCTTTTCGTCCTGGAACCAAAAGAGGGGGATGTTTCCAGATACCTCGGAAAAAGCCAGTGGACCGGGTGCGAGCGTCAAGTTTTAGGGCAACTGGACTCAGACTTATTATCGATAAAATAAGGCACTTTTCCTCGAAAAAAGTGCTTCAGCCGGCTGCCGGGGTAAAGACCCGGCTGGCCGGTCGTTTGCGAGCCATCCCCCAGTTTTATGGTGCAAACCAGCATTCCCAGCCACGCTGGCTGACTTGAAAGGCCTGTTTTTACTGCGAAAACACCCCGAACAAGCCGTTGACATCTTCTTTGGTTCCGTTAAAGTTCGCGGCTCTTAGTTTGCAAGAAAACGATTTTTAGAAGCTATGCCGAATACGAAGTCAGCCGAACGCCGCATGCGCAGCAACGCGCGCAAGCATGCCCGTAACACCTCCGCCAAGTCCAAGGTAAAGACCTTGGAAAAGAGCTACCTGAAGCTCCTCAAAGACGGCAAGAACGACGAAGCCGCTGCCGCCCTCAAGGTGGCCGTCTCCGCGCTCGACAAGGCTGTGAAGGCTGGCGCCATAAAGAAAGAGACCGTGGACCGTAAGAAGTCCCGCTTGGCCATCCAGTTGAAGAAGGCTACCGCTCCGGTCGCCAAGTAATTCTGCGCCCCGCTTTTATCCAGCGCCCGGCTAATCGCCGGGCGCTTTTTTCGTTACCTCAATCGGGCCGTGCCGCTTAGATACTCCTGCCGACGTTTTTCCGGCAGTTTCTCGATGGCATAGCGTAAAGTCGTGCGCGGCATCTCCTGCTGGTGTTTAACCAGAAAGCGCTCCAGCGCCGCCAGATCGCGCTTCCCCGCCTCGCGTAGCATCCACCCCACCGCCTTGTGGATGAGGTCCTCGCGGTCAGTCAGCAATATCTCACTCAGGGCGAAGGTATCCTGTAGTTCTTTTTCGCGGATGAAGTAGTGTGTGGCGATGATGGCGATACGCCGCTCCCAGAGGCTCGGCGATTTCACCAACCGATATAACACTTTCCGGTCCTTGTCCGCCAACCAAGCGCCCACTATGTCACGCGCCGAGGCATCCACGAGGTCCCAGTTATTGATCCACTTCGTATGCTCCAGATAACTACGGAAGATTTGCTCGCGCAGCGTGGTATCCCCTTTGGCGAACTGCCGGACCCAAATGAGCAAAGCCAGCAGCCGCTCTTCATGGATGGGAGATTTCAGGAGCACCAAAACCACCTCGATTGGGCTATCCACCGCCCGCTTCAGCACCGCCCGCACCTGCGGCACGGTCAGGCCGATGAATTTGTCATCAGCACCATAGCCGCTGCGGCCGGTGAAATAGCGTTGGGAAAACTTTGCCCGGACGGGCTCACCCAGCCGGTTTAACTCTAGGCGGATTTCTTTGAGAGTCATACCAGAAGGGAAGAGATGGTCGGAGCGACAGGAGTTGAACCTGCGACGTCTTGCTCCCAAAGCAAGTGCTCTACCGGGCTGAGCTACGCTCCGACGCAATCGGACGCGTATAATTCACACCTAGCCCCCCTAAGGCAACAGGTAAATCGCCCTTACGGGCAGAAAAATGCCCCTGCCCTATGAAATCACCCCCGATTCACCGCCTAAATGCCATAAACTAAAGGCTTTCCTTCACTGCCATAATTTTGGAACACTCCCGATTGCCGGACTGCCATGCGGTTGTCCATAGAATTTTAGAGATTATCGTCATGTCATTTGCACAACTTGGTCTGTCTGCCCACGTGTTGGAGGGTGTGAAAGCGATGGGTTATACGGAACCGACCGCCATCCAGCTCCGCGCCATCCCCCTCATCCTCGAAGGCCGCGACGTCATCGGCAGTGCCCAGACTGGTACCGGCAAGACCGCCGCCTTCACCCTGCCCATCCTTTCAAAGCTCGGCAGCCATCAGAAATCGCCCCGCGTGCTCATCCTTGAGCCGACCCGTGAGTTGGCCTCCCAAGTGGAGACCGCCGTGCGTGATTACTGCCGGTTCACCGATTTGACCGTCGCCGTCATCTATGGTGGCGTCGGCTACGGCAAGCAGCGCGAAGCCCTCTCCACCGGTGTGGACATTCTCGTGGCCACTCCCGGTCGTTTGCTCGACCACATGCAGGAAGGTGCGTGCCGCCTGGACCATATCGAATTTCTCGTCTTGGACGAAGCTGATCGCATGCTGGACATGGGGTTCTTACCGGACGTTCGTCGCATTGTTGAAAGCTGCCCCAAGAAGCGTCAAAGCTCCCTCTTCTCCGCCACTGTTCCGCCCCAGATTGAAACTCTGATCCAGTGGGCGATGAATAACCCCGAGACCGTGGAGATCGGCGCTCGGCGCAGTCCTGCAGAGACGGTCAGCCACGCGCTTTATCCGGTGAACTCCATGCAGAAGAACGATCTCCTCATCGAGATCATGGAGCGCTTGCACTACGATTCCATCATCGTCTTCTGCCGCACGAAACAGAATGCCGATCAGGTGGGTAGCTTGCTCAAGCGCAAGAATCATGCGGTCACCGTCCTGCACTCCAATCGCACCCAGCGCGAGCGTGAAGATGCGCTCAAGGGATTCCGCGACGGCAAATACGAAGTGCTCGTCGCCACCGATATCGCGGCCCGCGGACTGGACATCGAAGGCGTCAGTCACGTCATCAATTATGATGTGCCACAACACCCGGAAGATTACGTCCATCGCATCGGCCGCACCGGCCGTGCCCAGGCCTCAGGTGATGCCTTGACCTTGATGTTGGCCGAGGATCGCGACCACGTCGCCTCCATCGAACGCTTCATCGGTCAGACCATCAAACGCGAGAAGCTCGACAAGTTCGAGTATAAGTATACCTCACTCTTCGACGACACGAAGTCCAGCGGCGGAAACGCCCCACGCTTCCGTCAGTCCCGTGTATCAGGCGGATATCACTTCGGCCGCAGCCGGAAGTGATTAGCCCATCTTATATCTTTAGGGAAAATCACAAAATTGTTTGCTTCCCGTAACGGATTTTCTTAAATCCGCATCCGTGGTCCACCAGGACACTGAACTAAAGCTCGTTAGCGAAGAAATAGGACACGGCGTCTTCGCGACTCGTTTCATCCCCAAAGGCACCATCGTGTGGGTGCGTGACGACCTTGATCGGGTCTTCACTCCAGAGCAGGCTGCTGCCATGGAGCCCGTTTACCAGCAGATCCTCGAGAAGTACTCTTTCGTGGACTCGCGGGGTAACATCATCCTGTGCTGGGATCACTCCCGGTTCTTCAACCACTCCTGCAATGCGAATTGCATGTCCGCCGGCTACGACTTCGAGATCGCCGTGCGGGACATCCAGGTGGGCGAGGAACTCACCGACGATTACGGCACGCTGAACTTGCGCGAGAACTTCGGCTGCCTCTGCCGCCACCCGGAATGCCGCAAGGAGATCCGCCCGGATGACCTGCGCTACTTCGCGCCCAATTGGGACAAGAAAGTCTCCGAGGCATTCTTCCAGATACCGAAGGTGAACCAGCCGCTGTGGTTTCTGCTCAAAGAAAAAGCTGAAGTGGAACAGGCCTTGCAGAACCCGGCCATGCTCCGCTCCATCTACTGCCACTACGCTCCGGCGGCGTAAGCTACCGGTCTAGTCAGAGCCCTTATTCTTTTTACCGGGCGTGGACGCCACCGGCGCGATCATCTCTGCATTCACACGTTCGCGCCAGGCCGCGAACTTGCGCTTCAACTCTTTCGTCTTATCCGGCATGGCAGCAGCAAGGTTGTGCTGCTCGCCGATATCCTTGGCCAAGTCATACAGCTCCACTTCCTTGGTATCGTACAACTCGATGAGCTTATAATCCCCGTCTCGGATGGCCCCAGAAGAGACGCCACCCAAGAAATGTGGCGTGGGCAAGGGGTAATGCCAATAAAGCGTCTGGCGCGACAACTTCTTCTCCCCCCGCAGCAGGCCCACCAAGCTGACGCCATCCAGCACCTTAGGGTCTGGCACCTTGATCCCCGTGATCTCCAGAAACGTCGGGAAGAAATCTTGCGTGACCACTGGTTCGGCATTTTCCGTCCCCGGCCGCACAACTTGCGGCCAACGAACAATCAGCGGCACCCGGATACCACCTTCATAAACATGGGATTTACCTCCCCTCAGGGGTGCGACAGAAGTGATGCCCGGCCCCTTCGCCCGAGTTGCTTCGGCACCATTGTCCGAGGTGAAGATCAGCAGCGTGTTCTTCTCCAGCTTCAACTCCTTCAATGTCCGCATGATGTCCCCCACCCCTTCATCGATCGTTTCCGTCATCGCCGCCAGTTCGGGGTTATTGTGGTCCGTCGCGGCACCCGGTTTCTTTTTGTATTTCTCCACCAACTCCGGTTTGCCCACCAGTCGCGTATGGGGCGCGTTATGGGAAAGGTAGAGGAAGAATGGCTGATTCTTATGCCGCTTGATGAATTCCACCGCCTCGTAGTTCAGACGATCGGTGAGATACTCCTTACCGGGAAGCACCTTCTCATCCGGCATATGCTTATACGGCGGGTAATAACTGCCCGGCCCGATATATGTCACCTCCGAGCAGATGATCTCATCCCAGCCGTGCTTCTGTGGTGAGCCACGCTCCAGCTTGTAATCGCCGGTCAGATGCCACTTGCCCACCAGTCCGCTCACATACCCTTTCGTCTTAAGCAACTGGTTGATGGTCGGCGTGCCAGGCTTCAGGAATTTATCCGGCTCTTGCGGCCCCAGATAATCCGTGATGCGCAAACGCGCTGGCACCTGACCGGTCATGAAGGCCGCGCGCGTGGGAGAACACACAGGCGCGGCGGAGTAAGCCTGGGTGAACCGCATCCCCTCGCGCGCCAACTGGTCCAAGTGCGGCGTTTCGTTGAAGGTATTCCCATCACAACCCAACTCCCGCCAACCCAGATCATCCGCCAAAATGAAGATGATGTTCGGATGCTTTATATCCGCCGCTGAAATCGAGAAGACCAGCAAAGACAGCGCTGCTAAAAAAGCCAACCGGGGTTTCATTGCGAGTCATCGTGCCTGAATGTCCGCTGATAGGCCATGAGCATTTCCCGCCCTTGCCTTGGGCAAATCCACGTTCACCAATAAAAAAGAGGGACAGCGCGAACGCTGCCCCTCTCTGCTCACTCACTTACCGAAATGATTATTCCGTCGGCGGACGCTGCGGGCGATTGCCGCCTTCCGGACGTTGACCACCCTCACCCGGAGGACGTCCCTGACCGCCACGCTGGCGCATCTGACTGGCCATGGCGTTCATCTCAGCCTTGTCGATGAAACCATCGGCGTTTGAATCCAAACGGTCGAACATCTGCTGCATCCGCTCGGGCAGCTCTTCCTTTGAGAGCTTGCCGTCACCATTCTTGTCATTCTCCAGCAAACGGGCGGCAAAATCCCCACCGCCTTGGCCACCGGGAGCTCCCGGGCCACCTTCAGCACCTGGACCGCCGGGCCCACCTTGGCCACCAAATCCGCCACGCCCGCCCATACCGGCTGGGCGCAACTCTTCGGCGGACAACTTGCCGTCACCGTCCTTATCCAAGGTCTTGAGTGCCGCCGTGGCATTCTTCAGTTCAGATTCATCGATCATGCCGTCCTTGTTTGCATCCAAGGCCGTCATCATCGGGTTCGGCATGGGGCGGAAACCGCCCTGACCGCCTTCACGGCCACCGAAGCCACCAGGACGACCACCTTCCGGGCGTTGGCCCTGCTGGCCACCTTCTGGACGCGGACCGCCCGGACGTTCAGGGCGTTGGCCGCCCTCTTGTGCTGCTGTGCTCCACACGGTGGCGCTCAGCGCCAGTGCGGCCAATATGGCTGTCTTTTTCATTTGTCGTTCTGTTTTGGTTTGGTTGTTGGGGATCATTCACCCGCGCTGCCGCCTGCACCGTTCTTGATGCAGTAGAGGTAACGGTCGGAGCGGAGAAAAATTGTTTGCCCTTCAAGGGCTGGGGTCGCATTGAACTGCCCTTCATCATTCAGGCGGTTCTGCGCCACCACTTTGAATTCAGGCGCGGCGGGAAACACATACGTGCCGCTCTTCCGGCTAACGGCATAGACTTGCCCGTTGGCCGACACCGCTGAAGCGTAGAAAGGTTTACCGCGTCCACCCGCACTCGCACCCGGCAGACGCTCCTTATAGACCAGCGAACCGGTCTTCGCATCCAGGCACACCGCAAACCCTGCATCACTCGCGAAATACAAGCGGTCCTCAAACAATACGGGCGTGGGGATGTAGGAACTGTCCCGCGACCGCCAGAGCACATGGCTCTGAGTGACATCCCCCTTGCCACCAGTCTTCACCGCCACCGCCGCCAGTTGCGGATACCCGCCAAAGGCATAAACCACATCTTTGCCCGGCACTACGCTAGGAGCCACGTTCCCGGTCATCCCTGTCTCCGCATACCAACGCAACTTGCCGGTATCCGGGTTCAAGGACCAAAGCTCATTCGGCAGCGCGAGAATCAATTCGGATCTACCCGCCGTTTCCATCAAGACAGGCGTGCCAAATACAAGATCCAATGCCGCACCTTCAGCCTTCCAGACCTGCTTGCCGGTTTTCTTATCCAGCGCATAGATTGCATGGCTTTCTTCCGAAGCGTTGATGATGACGGTATCCTTGAAGAGCACCGGGCTGGAAGCAGACCCCCAGTTCTTTGAATTGGCACCCGTGCCCAGATTCGTTTGCCAGAGCTGCTTTCCATCAAGATCAAACGCTAGAGCCCCGGCCTTGCCATAATACACATACACCCGCTCCCCATCACTGGTGGGGGTATGGCTGGCATAGCCATGCTCCTGCATGAAGCCCTCGTAACGGTCCACATTCGATTCCCCGGCCACTACCTTGTCCCACAGCACTTTACCGGACTTCTTATCCACGCAGACCAAATGGCGTTTCAGGGCGCTCCGGTCTCCATTCACACCATTGCCAGACCATGCGGTGACGAAAATCTTATCGCCCACCAGAATGGGACCGGATGAGCCCGGTCCCGGCAAGGGGGTCTTCCATTGGACATTCTTGGCGTCACTCCATTCGGTAGGCGGCTTGGCCCCTGCCACCGTCCCGCTCCCGTTAGGACCGCGGAACTGGCTCCAGTCTGCCTGCACGCTCAAGGCAAACAACATGGCTCCCGTTGCGAGCATTCCCGTCAGTTTGGCTGCATTGGCTTTCATCATGTATGGCAGTATAACGCCGCCGCTCGGAGAAAAGTTCTCTAAAAAGTGAGGAATATTGTTAAGGGATGGTAAAAATCAACCGGATCACCTCAAAAATACCATCTCAGAGCATGCTGAGGGATAAAGCCCTACGGTTATTCGGCAAAATTCACTGTCAGCGCCTGCCGCTCGAAACTCTCGGCTAATAGCAGCTCCTGCGGCTGCATCCCCGCCATAGCCGCCAGAAAACGGTCCGGCACCACTTGCAACCGGGTGTTATAGAAAGAAGCGATCTCGTTGAAATACCCCCGCGCCAAGGCGATGCGCTGTTCGGTATCGATCAGATTCCGTTGCAAGTTCAGGAACGACTCCTCGGTCTTGAGTTCAGGATAGTTTTCCTCGATGGCCAATAGCATCGGTGCAATGCCTGAATAGTCTGCCCCTGCCTCACCCGGTGGAGTCGCCGCCATTTGAGCCCGCAAGGTCGCCACCTCTGCCTGCAACTTGCTTTCGTAGTCGCGCAGCCCCTTGACCGTCGTCACGAGATTGGGAATGAGATCGTGCCGCCGCTTCAACTGCACATCCACTTGCGACCATGCCTGCTTCACCCGTTGACGCAATCCCACCACGCTGTTGAAGACCATCCATGCCCAACCAAGGAACCAACACCCCAGAAAAAGCAATCCACCCGCCAATGCCGGAACCGGTGATTCGTTACCCGCCTGATAGCATCCAGTCATGATTGCGAAGAACGTCAGCAAGAAACCACCGATGCCCCACCACCAAAATGCACTCGCCATCCCCCCACTGATGACGGCCTCATCCCTCGTGGAAATCATGAACATCGAGGCCTTGTGACTCTGCGCGATCTCCGCTGCCACCATGTCACTCCGCTCACGTGCCTGTCCCATCACATATATCCTTTGGTGTAACGGGATGCCCTTCTCAACAAAACTGCGGCGATGATCTGAATCCATCACCGAATGCGCCGGACCTTTCGCGTAATAGAGCGGATCCGATGGCCCACAGGTCTCGTTGAACATCGTGATCGCTTCCAGATCCGCTCCTTGCGGCATCACGCGCACTGCGCCGCAGTCATCCTGCAGATAAAACGGCTGCTGCTCTCCGCCGCTGGCCACGGTGGTCCAGCCGCTCTCATGCCGGGTACGAGTCTGCGTCTTGCCATCACTGTCGGTGTAAGTCTCCGTCACCGTACGCGACCAGTGTTCCTCCACCCGCCAGGAATAATGCACACAAGCGCGCTCCGCCAAAAAGCTCCGCAAAGGTTGCTCGGATTCCGCCGTCCCTTTGAGTTCCACCATCCCGATGAAGACACCAGTGGTCTTGCAAGTGGGCGTATCATCCAGCAAACGGCGGCGGCGCCCCGCCCGCAGGGAAAGCATGAGGAAAACGATGGCGAGCACGCCGCCGATCCAAGGGATGAACACTCCGGGATTTTCCACGCACACAAAGTAAGTCGCTCCACCCCGCCAAATCAATTATTCACTGCGCGCTCTTTAGAATGACAGACGCAGCGATTCAGAGCGTTTTTTAAACCCCTCTAATCCGTCTGCTTAGCGGCCCGCTTAAGCCAACCTTGGATCAGGAGCCAAAGCACTGGCGGCACCAAAGCGCTCAAGGCGAGTGCCATCCCCGGATGCTCCACTCCGGCATGCCCGATGGCTGAGTAAGTGAAAGCCATCGGCACCGAACCGCACAACAGTGCGACCACAAACAGTCGCAATGGCATTCGTGTCAGCCCGGCCATACAAGCGATGACTTCGGGAAATAACGGCAGCCAACGCGAAACCGCCACCAGCCAGCCGCCGAGTTTCGCGAATAGTCGTTCTCCTTGTTGCAGATCCTTTTCTCCTACCAAACGCACCGCCGTCCCGCGTCCCAGCAAGCGGCAGAGTCCGTAAGCCAACATACCGGAAAGAAACGAACCCGTCGCTCCGATCAAGCCGCCTATTACCGGGCCATAAATCAACCCCAAGGCCGCCATCACACCCGTAGCGGGTATCGGCAGAAACAGATCACTGGCCAGCAAGATCACGCCCGCCAGCCAGGCGAACTTGCCTTGCTGCCGTAGCCACTCCACTGACCCTTCAAAGGAAAATGACTGGGCCAGGCCCTCACCCCAGATCAGGAATGGAACCAGAAACAAAACTGCCAGTCCGATGAATATGCCAGCCAACCGCATCGTGTCTCCTGTGTGTATGTGGCTGCCGTGCCAGTCAAATACACTGTCTCCAAGGCAGGCAAGAGGAACTAAAAATCGTAAACCACCGGTGCCGGCTCCATCAGTCCGGCAAAGCCATCGGCCTTCACATCGATGTCCAACATGCCGTCGGAAAGATGATAGAGCACCATCTTGGCCTTCATCTCCGCCGGCAGCGTCTTCAATTGCTGGTAGTTCGCATGGACGCCGCCCAAGAAATGCTGGCAGTCATGAAAGATCACTTCGCATTCCGGCGCGAGACGTTGCAACATACCCAGATCGAACTTCGTATCACCGGAGATCAGCACCCGTCCATCCACGATGAGGCCGGTCGTATAGACGCTCTCTTCCACCGTCGCTGCTGTGTCCGGGATATGATTCGCGGCAAACAGGCGGATCACCAAGTCATCTTCCTTCACTTCACCCGGTACCGTGAACTCCCACGTATCCACCGCTTCGCCCTTGATATGCTTTGGGCTGACGACATCGAAATAATGCTCGAGCAACAATTCGCCCTTCGGGTCCGGCACATCGGTCACTTCTGAGAAAGCCAGCCCACCACGCAGCGACCAATCCCAAAGCATATCCGCATAATGCGGCGGGATATAGAGCTTGGGCCGGAAACGCCCCTCTGCCCGTGCATTGGCGCAACGCGCAAGGTATTGCGGGAATTCCTCGTCCTTCCCCTTGGGCATCTCGATGAAAGGAGCCTCGTAGCGCCGTTTCAGGGCAAGCTCTTCCAAGGAGCCGATATGATCCGCGTGGGAATGGGTCACCAAGAGGTGCTTGACCGCGTGCGCACTCAGGCCGAATTCACTAAGCTTAAAAGTGGCTTTGGAACCGAGATCCACGAACAGGGCCGTATTGCCCTTGATCACGATAAAGTTGGATTGGAACATTTTTGAGGAAAATGCCCCGCCGACGCCCAAGGCAATCAGACGCAGCTTCCCCTTCTCCGCAGTT
>Ga0222714_10006893_pt1 | contig 10513 bp, 12 predicted proteins | sample C33_3DmetaG_FD_165048 | JGI IMG/M metagenome (GOLD analysis project Ga0222714, IMG submission 165048) | Estuarine water microbial communities from San Francisco Bay, California, United States - C33_3D | ecosystem: Environmental > Aquatic > Marine > Unclassified | place: USA: California... | reverse complement strand
AATTTAATCAATGCTCAGAAAAAAACTTTAGAAACATTTGCTAATGCATCTAAAGTATTATTTGAAGGCTACAATGCGCTTGCTAAAAAGCAAATAGAAGTACTTAACAAAGCTATTTCTAGCGCTAAAGATGCTACTTCTGAATTAGCTAAGGGAAACCCTCAGCAATCAGCTGGTAAATCTATCGAATTGATCCAAGAATCAATCGTTGAAGCTCAAAATATTGCTACTGATTTCTCTAAAATTGCAGAAAAAACTGCAAAAGAATCTTTTGAAATTCTTAACAAAAGACTTTTAGAAGGTTTAACAGAAATCAAAAAAGTAATCGAAGACGAAGGTAAAAAAGCTTCAGTTAAAAACTAATACTAGTTTTTAACGAAAATTTAGAGGGTTTGGTTCCAAATATCCCCTTATTTAGACCAAACCCCTCTAAAATCCTCAAGAATTTCTCTAGTATTTTAAAAATCCCTTTAGTATAATTTTCCTCATATTTAATTCATTGGGGGTCAATAATGTCCAAAGTTGCTTTAGTTACAGGTGGCACAAGAGGAATCGGCGCTGCAATTGCAAAAAAATTAAAAGACGAAGGTTATAAAGTTGTCTCTACTTACGTTGGTAAAGATGAAACTGCCCAAGCCTATTCTAAACAAAGTGGAATTGAAGTTATCAAATCAGACGTTTCCTATTTTGAAAGTTGCAAAGCTGCAGTTGGAGAAGTTGAAAAAAAATATGGCGACATAGAAATAGTCGTTAACAATGCTGGGATTACTAAAGATCGTTTTTTACATAAAATGAACCCTGAAGAGTGGAATTCTGTTATTAACACAAATTTAAATTCTCTTTTTAATATCTGCCGAAACGTGATTGAAAAAATGAGAGCAAAAGGATTTGGTAGGATTGTTTCAATAAGTTCTATTAATGGTTTGAAAGGACAAGTGGGTCAAACAAATTACTCGGCGGCTAAGGCGGGTATTATTGGATTTTCAAAGGCACTAGCATTAGAGAATGCAAATAAAGGAATAACAGTAAACGTAATTGCCCCAGGATATGTTGGAACAGATATGGTTAAAAAAATTGATCCAACAATTTTAAAGGGAATTGTGGGTCAAATTCCTGTTGGCAGACTCGCAGAGCCTGAAGAAATTGCCGCCTTGGCAAGTTATTTAGTAAGTGATAAAGCAGGCTTCATTACCGGCGCTACCTTTTCAATAAATGGTGGCCAGTACATGCAGTAACAAAAAATTTATAACCAAAAGGAGAAATAAATTAAAATGACTGATAATGATGTAGTAATAACAAGTGCAGTTCGAACGGCGGTAGGATCTTTTGGTGGCTCACTATCCTCTATGACAGCTCCGCAATTAGGAGCGGAAGTAATTAAAAAAGTTTTAGAAAAATCAGAAATTAAACCTGAACAAGTTGACACTGTTTACATGGGTCAGATTTTAGCAGCAGGTGTTGGCCAAAATCCTGCACGACAAGCTGCAATTCACGCAGGCATACCAGTTGAAAAAACTGCAACAACAATTAATCAACTTTGTGGTTCAGGACTTGCTTCAGTTGCCTTTGGTTATAATTCAATAAAATGTGGCGATGCAAATATCGTTATTGCAGGTGGACAAGAAAGTATGAGCAATGCTCCCCATTTCATTAATATTAGAAATGGAGTGAAATTAGGTGATGGTAAATTACAAGACTCCATGATTGTGGATGGACTTTGGGACGTTTACAATCAATATCACATGGGTGTAACCGCAGAAAACGTTGCACAAAAATTTCAAATTACAAGAAAAGATCAAGATGCATTTGCAGCAGCTTCTCAAAGAAAAGCAATTGATGCAATTAAAGGAAAAAAATTCAAAGATGAAATTATTCCAATTACTGTTAAAGTTAAAAAACAGGACGTGGTGTTTGATAAAGACGAGTATCCAAAAGATGGAACAACCATTGAAAAACTAGAAGCTTTAAAACCAGCATTTAAAAAAGACGGATCAGTTACAGCTGGAAACGCATCAGGATTAAATGATGGTGCTGCAGCGGTTAGTTTAATGTCAGGAAAAACTGCAAAAACGCTTGGTATTGAGCCGCTTGCAAAAATAGTTTCATGGGCAGTGTGTGGAGTGGACCCATCTATTATGGGAACAGGTCCAATTCCAGCTTCACGTCTTGCACTTAAAAAAGCAGGCTGGGGTGAAGATGAATTAGATTTAATTGAAGCAAACGAAGCATTTGCAGCACAAGCCATTGCAGTAAATAAAGAAATGGGCTGGACCGTTGATAAAGTAAATGTGAACGGTGGTGCTATTGCAATTGGTCATCCAATTGGTGCATCAGGAGCTAGAATTTTAGTAACTTTGCTTCATGAAATGATCAAAACTCATTCAAAAAGAGGTCTTGCTACCCTTTGTATTGGTGGTGGAATGGGAATTGCGATGTGTATTGAGCGTAATTTTATTGATCATAAATAATCTCCTTCATGGACTTTAAGAATATTAAAGTTAGAAGCGAACAAGCTGTAGGTTTTGTTCAAATTGATAGAGTTGTAGATAAAAATTCTTTAAATATTGAAACATCTAAAGAAATTCTACAAGCCCTTACAAACTTTGATCAAGATAGTTCCATTAAATGTATTGCAATTGAAGGCAATCAAAAATTATTTTCACCAGGTGCAGATATTAAAGAATTGCAATCTTTAAATAAAAATACTGCGGCTGAGAAAAAGTTATTTGATGCTTTTGATGAAATTTATAATATTAAAAAACCAGTTATTGCATTAGTGGAAGGTTATGCTTTAGGCGGTGGAATGGAACTTGCACTCATTTGCGATTTTATTATTGCATCGGAAAATGCAAAGTTTGCTCAACCTGAAATAAATTTAGGATTAATTCCAGGGATTGGTGGAACTCAAAGATTAAAGCGATATGCTGGAAAATATAATGCAAATTATCTGTGCATGACAGGAGAGATGATTACAGCGGGGCAAGCTCACAATATAGGAATAGTTAGTGTTGTTTTAAAAGCAGATGAATTTAAAGAAGGTTCAAATAAAATATTAAAATCCATTTCAGAAAAACCACTTTCAAGTTTAGTTGAGATTAAAAGATTAATTAATAAAGATGCTTCGTTAAAAGATGAGAGACAAACTTTTTATAAACTTCTTGATAGTGAAAATAAAAATATTGGTATTAAAAGTTTTTTTGAAAAAATAAAACCTGAGTGGAAATAATTTCTTGTTCAAAAGTTTTGAAAAAAAATTTCAAAAAGTAAATAAAGGAAAAATTTTTTATCGTATAGGTGGTTTTGGACCACCGTTATTATTATTGCACGGTTATCCGCAAAATCATTATATGTGGCATAAAATTGCAGATGAACTTTCAAAAAATTTCACTGTCATCCTTCCAGATCTTAGAGGTTATGGGCAAAGTTTTGTAATCCAAAGTGATAGCCAACATCTTAATTATTCAAAAAGAGAAATGGCAAAAGATATGGTTCAATTAATGAGCAATATCGGTTATCAAAAATTTTTACTTGGCGGGCATGATCGTGGTGGCCGTGTTGCACATAGACTAGCACGTGATTACCGAGATAAAGTTGTTGCCTTATGCGTAATGGATATTTGTCCAACACTTGATATGTACAATGCAACAGATCAAGATTTTGCAACTAATTATTTTCATTGGTTTTTTTTAATTCAACCTAAGTTTATTCCAGAAAATTTTATCGCTAAAGATCCAAAAGCTTGGCTAAATTACTGTCTTAAAAAATGGTCAGGAGGATTTAATTTTAAAGGTTTTGAAAAAAACTATTTAAAATATTTTAAAGATTACAAAAGAATACATTCCAGTTGTGAAGATTATCGTGCCGGAGCAACCATTGATCTTGTTCATGATAAAAAAGATTTAAGTAAAAAACTCAATATTCCAGTGCAAGTTTTATGGGGCAAGAATGGAAGAGTGGGTAGAAAATTTAAACCTTTAAAAGTCTGGCAGAAGTACACTACTAAAAAAGTTGAAGGAAAAGGCTTTAATTGTAAGCATTTTATAGCAGAGGAAGCACCAAAACAAACCTTACAAGAACTTGTAAAATTTTTATCTAAATATTCTAATTTTAATTACTAACGTAGGCAGATGCCCCTCTGTTATTTAAATTAATATCTAAATTTTTATTAATTGGTGGAAAGGCTCTTTGCTGGCAATCCATTCTAGGACAAGTTCTACAATTTACACCAATTGCAATAGCAGAGTCTTCGTCTTGAATATTCAAAGTGTCAGCATAAATAAAATCTTTTGCATACTTAGCCTGACATCCTAAGCCGATACTTAAAATACTTCTATATACTCCATGTCGACCTATTCCTTTTTCAATAGTTCTTGCAATACATATATATTTTTCACCATCGGGCATTTTAGATAATGCACTGTGGATTTTTCCAGGTAACATAAAAGCAGAGTGAATATTCCATCTCGGACAAGCTCCACCGTAACGAGGAATTTGAATTCCTGATAATGATAATCGTTTTGAAATATTGCCTGCAATATCTGTTCTTAACATATGAAATGGAATTCCTTTCATTTTAAGATCTTGCAAACAAGTAACGCGGTGAGCAACTTGTTCAAAGGATACTGAAAAGGTATGTTGCAGTAATTCTAAATCATAACGATGTTTTTTGCATTCATCATAAAATAATTTGTAAGGCATTAAAATTGCAGCAGCGGTATAATTAATTAAAGAAATCGTTGTAAGTTTTTTTGCAGTTTCAGAGGGAAAATTATAATCTTTAAGATAGCTTTCTATTAAATCTAAAGCTTCTGCTTGCACAATTTGTCCTGCACAGTATATTTTTTTTGTATCGAGAGTTAAGTAATCAGATAAATAAAGTGTTTTTTTTTCAGGAACATATCGCTTTAAAAAGAATTCATCATTCTTTGGAACTACATCGACAACATCAATCTTGTGATGTTTTTTTAAATACTCAACTAATAGAACATGACGTGTTCTAAAATTTCTATTTACCTGACTAAAAATTTTATTTGCATACTCTTCTAATTTTGGGAAATAATTATGATATTCTTGTAAAAAATCAGAAACAACTTCCCCTGGAAAAGTTGCTTTAGGATTTGCAACATTTTCACCAGAGATGACTTCAAGTTTATCATAAACTTCAGAATTCTTTTTTCTATAAACATCGCCTAATCGAATAAGCGCTTTTGAAACTAGTGGATTGGTTTCTATTAAATCTTTAACTTCTAAATTAGTAATATCCAAATCTTCAAATAAATTATCGCTTAACAGTTCTTGAAGATCATGAACAAGGTTTAGGTTATCATCCGTTGATAATTTTTTAAGATCAAGATTTAAGATTTCAGAGGCTTTGATAAGTAAATCAGCACTCACTTTTCTTTTGCCAGATTCAATTAGATTTAAATAACTTGGCGAAATCTCAAGTTTTTTTGACAAATCACCTTGGCTAATATTTAGCTTTCTACGCGCTGTTTTGATCTTAAAACCAAGCTGCTTGCTCATAAAAATTTACAAAATTTTCAATTTGTAAATACATTATTAAAATTTTTATTACAAATTTACAAGCATTTTCAACATAAATATTTAAATAAGCGCAAAATGTAAATATTGTAAATTTATAAACCAAGGAGAAATAATATGACTCATAGAGAAAAACACAAAATCGAAAGTAACTGCGTTTCTTTTAACGACGATTGTTACAATGAAACTAATAGCTATGCAGATAACGTTAAAGCAATGAATACTTTAGAAAAACAAATTTTTACCGATGCCGTTTCATCTGTTTATAAAACAGGTCAATCTTTTGTTAACTATTTAGAGGCAAAACTATCAATGATTAAACCAAATAATAAAAGTGGATCAAGTAATGCCTAATACAACTGATACTTTAGTTAAAAAAAGATTGGAAAGTGTAATTGCAAATTACTCTGAAGAGGATGTTGAAAAGTTAAGAGGAACTTTTAATGTTGAATACACTGTTTCAAAAAATTTATCTAAAAAACTTTGGAAGTTATTAAATACTGAAAAGTATATTAATACTTTAGGTGGACTTTCTGGCAATCATGCAGTTCAGCATGCAAAAGCTGGGTTGAAAGCAATTTATTTATCAGGGTGGCAAGTTGCTGCAGATGCAAATTCTGCGGGCGAAATGTATCCTGATCAAAGTTTATATCCATACGATAGCGCTCCAAAATTAGTTGAAAGTATGATCAACGCATTAATGCGCGCAGATCAGATTCAATACATGGAAGTGTTAGAGGGAAAAATGGATCCTAAAAATAGCATAGATTATCAAATGCCAATTATTGCAGACGGTGAAGCTGGATTTGGTGGTCCATTAAATGTTTATGAATTAACTAAACGATTCATCAAAGCAGGAGCTGCGGGTGTTCACTTTGAAGATCAATTAGCTGCTGAAAAGAAATGTGGTCATATGGGTGGAAAAGTTTTAATCCCAACTCAAAACGCAATTCGAAATCTTAAAGCTGCACGCCTTGCATCAAGAGTGATGAATGTGCCTTTAGTTATCCTTGCACGAACAGATGCTAATGCTGCAAAATTAATTACAAGCGATTGTGATGAAAATGATAAACCGTTTTTGACAGGCGAAAGATCGAGCGAAGGTTTTTATTATGTTAGAGACGGAATTGAGCAAGCGATCTCAAGAGGTCTTGCTTACGCTCCTTATTGCGATTTAATTTGGTGTGAAACTGCAAAGCCGGATTTAAAGGAAGCAAAAATATTTGCTGATGCAATTCATAAAAAATACCCAGGTAAATTACTTGCTTATAATTGCTCACCTTCATTTAACTGGAAAAAATATTTATCAGAAAATGAAATGCAAACTTTCCAACAAAAATTAGGAGAGATGGGTTATAAATTTCAATTTATCACTCTTGCAGGTTTTCACGTGCAAAATTACTCGGTATTTAAATTTGCACAAAATTATAAAAAAGATGGAATGGCGGCTTATTCTAAAATTCAGCAACAAGAATTTGAGGCTGAGAAAGATGGTTACACTGCTGTTAAACATCAAAGAGAAGTTGGAACAACTTACTTTGATACCATTGCACAAATTATCAGTTCAGGGAAAACCTCAACCACTGCAATGAGTGGTTCAACAGAATCTGAACAATTTTAGTTAATTAACTGAGGGCCCGATTAATCGTCGGGCTCTTACCTTTTACAAGTATTTATTCCAAGTAATGAATAAAGAGTACAATTTCTAAGTACTCCGCTAACAATTAAACCAATTGCAAGCCAGCCCCAAGGATTAACCATTCCTAATGCCGTAAAAGTTACAATAACAACTCCAGAGGTAATTCTTATAATTCTATCTATATTTCCAACATTTACTTTCATGTTATCTCCTTTGTTATTTAAAGTTTCTTTTTTTCAAACCACTTAAACAAAAACAAAACTGCAAAAGTAAAAATAATTGCAATCATCCAGTGATAAACGCCAAGGACATCAGCAACTCCAACTTTTCCCATATCCAACCAAGATAAAACTGTATTTTTTAAGAAAGGATAAATCTCAGCATAAATTCCAGCGCCAATAATCATTCCTAAAGCACCAAATATAGCGTGCCATCTTCCTTCACCAATTGCGCCAATAGATGTTCCAGGACAAAATCCCATTACTGCCCAACCAATTCCAAATAAAGCTCCACCAATTAATACACCACCAAAGTTCATTGATTTATGAGCTAATGTAATAATTCCCATATCTTGAAGTAGTAAAATTCCACACATTCCAACAAGAATAGATGACAACATAAATTTTAAAATAGTCATGTCTTGAAGCAACATCGCGCCGATTTGTTTTTCATAACGTAATACTCGAGCACGCTGCAATATGAACCCAAACGCGATACCAGTTAAAAGTCCTAAAATTTGTTCAATAGTCATAATTATAATTTTTTGTAAATAAAGTTAGCAACCAATATTCCAAATCCAAAAAACATTGCCATTGCAAAAAATGAACTTAATGAAAGTTGCATCATTCCACTTAAACCATGTCCGCTTGGACAACCATCTGCAAGTCTTGCACCAATCATTGCAATAATTCCGCCAAGAATAGAAAAGATTGCCCTTTTAACAACAGAGCCACCAAATTTTTGTTTCCATACTGGAGGAACAGATTCTAATTTAAAACTTTTATCTAATTTTGATGAAATGAATGCTCCAATTAACACGCCAATGATTACAAAAAATTGCCAGTCTAATTTAACTTTTTCTTTTGCATAATAAATATTCTCAGCCACATGCTCAGGATCAATTGTTTGAAATAAAAATCCGGCAGCTCTTACAAATGTTGTTGAAGCACCAAGGTATGTACTTTTACCTAAAAGAGTCGTTGTTAAATAAACTGATACGATTGCAAGTAATCCAAGCCAAATTCCAGCCACATAAGGATTCCAACCTTTATTTTTTTCTTTAACTTCTGGAATATTAATTTTCATTAAGATGCTTAAGCATTACTCTTATTTTGTATCTTTTACCAAGACCAAAATTAGCGCACATTTTTTGTGCGTTTTAAAAATTGTATTTATTAACTTTACTTTATCTTATATTTAGAACAAAACAAGAACATATTTACTATGAAAATACCAGTAATATTGCAGAAAGTATCAGCAGGTTTTCCATCGCCAGCCACAGACTATGTTCAAGATGAAATAGATTTAAACAGTGAGTTAATAAAAAATCCTCCAGCAACTTTTCTAATTCGCGTGCAAGGTAACTCCATGACCGAACATAAAATTATCAATGGAGATTTATTAGTGGTGGATCGAAGTTTGAATTTAAAAAATGATTGCATTGCAATTATTAATTTTAATAACGAATTAGTCGTTAAAAATATTATTAAAGAGAATAATAATTTTTACATCAAAAACAGAGCAGAGAAGATTTTAATTAATGAAAACTCAGATGTGAATATTTGGGGGATCGTAACTTATATTATTCATGCAGCCCATTAATAATAGAATTATTGCTTTAGTAGATTGCAATTCTTTTTACGTTTCTTGTGAGAGGTTATTTAGACCGGACTTGAGAAGAAAACCTGTTGTAGTTTTATCCAATAATGATGGTTGTATTATTTCAAGATCAACGGAGGCAAAACAAGTAGGCATTAAAATGGGTGAGCCTTATTTTAAAGCAAAGCCACTCATTGATAAATATAAAGTTTCCGTATTTTCATCTAATTACGAATTGTATGGTGATATGTCACGACGGGTGATGAAAATATTAAAAAATTTTTCACCTGACATTGAATTTTATTCAATCGATGAAGCATTCTTAGATTTAACCAATATTAAAATGGATAATGTTCAAGAATATATTTTGCACATTAGAAAAGTAATTTTGCAATGGACTGGCATTCCAGTTTCAATAGGAGCTGCAAATACTAAAACACTTGCAAAAATAGCAAATCACGTTGCAAAGAAAAATAAATTAGGTGTTGAGGAATTTATTACCAAAGATAAAACTGAAGTAGATGAAATTTTAAAAACATTTCCCGTACAAGAAGTGTGGGGGATTGGTAGACAACTTTCTAAATTTTTTAATAATAATAATTTTTATAATGCTCATCAGTTAAAATATGTAGATAATTATTGGGTGAGAAAGAATAGCAGTGTAGTTGTATTAAAGACGATTCATGAACTTAATGGCATCAGTTGTTTTCCATTAAACTTTCAATATGTTGCAAGGAAGAATTGCTGCGTATCAAGATCCTTTGGCAAAACTATTACTGAACTGAATGATTTAAAAGAAGCAGTCGTTCAACATTGTATGACTGCAGCAGAGCGTATTAGATCCGAGGGGTTAATTGTAAAATCCGTTTATGTATTTATTAAAACCAGTAGATTTAAAAAAGATTACGTATCACGTGTTCAAAAAATAGATTTGCCCATTGCAACCAATAACACTTTAGAACTCACTAATGTGTGCGCAAAAGCTTTAGAAAATATTTATATTAAAGGTTATTTTTACAGCAAAGCAGGTGTTATTTTTGGAGACCTAAAACCTAAAGATCATTATGAAAAAAACTTATTTTCAGATCAGAACTTAAATTTAGATCATTTAATGAAAGTCATAGATCAAACAAACAGTAAATTTGGTAGAGGCGCAGTCACCGTTGCAGCTGCAAGATTGAATAATAACTCAAAAATGAATAGACGTTATTCATCTAAAATCGACACTTCTTTTATAAAACTTGCCCCAACGGTTAGGGCACATTAATTATTGATCTATATGATCAATAAAGCAAAAGCCTTTATCATTCTAGGTAACCAACTTTTCTCACCCATTCATTTAAAAAGTTTTAAAGATCATCATTTCATGATGGCTGAAGATTATCAGCTATGTACTTACGTCAAACATCACCGTCAGAAGATATTATTATTTTTATCAGCCATGCGCTCTTACGCTGATGAATTAAAAAAAGCTGATTTTTCTCTAACCTATTTTGATTGTAAGCATGAATTATT
>Ga0222714_10006892_pt1 | contig 10514 bp, 9 predicted proteins | sample C33_3DmetaG_FD_165048 | JGI IMG/M metagenome (GOLD analysis project Ga0222714, IMG submission 165048) | Estuarine water microbial communities from San Francisco Bay, California, United States - C33_3D | ecosystem: Environmental > Aquatic > Marine > Unclassified | place: USA: California... | reverse complement strand
GATGGCATCCCCGGTGCGCTCCGGCGCGAGCACGGCGGCCAGCCCGCCATGCTGGGCGAGTGAGGTATTCTTGGGCATGGAGAAGCCCGGCTTACCGATGTGATCGTCCGACGCCGCGACAAAGCCGACCCGGTGGCCGTGGTCGACATACATGCGGGCAAACCATTCGAACGTGCCGTGCATGGACATGATCTCCACCAGGGTTTCCATATCGGGGTCCGACAGGCGGTAGTCGCCTTTCTGGTGCGCGTGGGGAATGATCAACACGTCGTTGGTGTCGTTCTGCTCGCGCAGTCCCTGATACAGCGACGACAGCGACGGATACAACTGGGTGGGCAGACGCTGCCGACCCTGCGGCGTGCGGAACAGGACGTTGTGGTGCCCGCCCAGGGTGCGATTGCTGGTCCATTCATAGCCAAGGTAGGTCAGAAAACGGCCCTCGTCGTAATACTTCTCCACCATGCGCTGCATCACGTTCCATTCGCTGTCGTCCATCCACAGGTCGTGTTCGGAATGAGTGACAAAATCCAGTCGCGCCTCGTCGCGGGCAAATTCCATGTAGGCGGTGGGTGAACCGATGCCCTCGGCGAAGCCGGAGTGGCCATGGGTCTCACCCCAGAACACGCGATGGGAAGGGTTCTCCTGCACCAGAATCGGATTGAAGGTCCCTTGCACATTGCCGTCCTCAGAGGCGACAGACAGACGATAGACGCCAGGGCTCGCGAAACTGATTTCACTCAGCGCCACAGCCGCACCGTTGGCGGAAATCTTGGCAATCGTGTTGCCTTGATCGTCGATGATGTGCCAACCGGGAATCGCACCCTGGGCTCGGTTACCGAATTCATCCGCCGCGCGTATGGACAGTTCAATAATTTCCCCCGGGGTGACAATCGACGGAGCGAAGCCAGTCACGGTGGCGACTGTTGAACCGACGACGGGTACGCCATGCATGGGAATCGACAGCCACAGGTTACTGCCATCCAGATCCAGATAGAGCGGGAAGGGCATCAGCTCGGAGTTGAAATCCGGCATCTCCAGTCCGGCGCCGCCGCCGCTGGTGTCGCCGTAGGTGACTGTAACCCGATCTCCCGGAGACAGTGCACCGCCGGCCACGCGAAACACGAGTTGACCCTGGGCACCGCGAAAACCGCCATGCATGCCGGCGACGGGAAACGAATCGCGGGTGAAACTCACAGCCGGGTTGCTAGAGGCGATGGTGACATAGTTATTGGCCGCAGGATCGTCGACCTGAAACGCGCCGTTGTTAGCGTTGAAATGATTCGCGATCAGGAAGCCGCCGCCAGGCTGCACAGAAGCATCCCCGACGGTGTAGATCTGGGAAAAGGTGGCGAGACTGCCGGCGATAAAAGGGCCGGGGGGTTGCAGGTCGAGCGGGCCGATCGCACCGGGCTGCTCATCGCCCAGCGTCAGCTCGGCGATCAACTCGTCCACTTCCTGCGGTTCAGGCTGCCCGTAGCCGCCGATGCGCAATACAGTCTGGGTGGCATTAACCGGGACATACTTGCCTGCCAGCGCGTAGGCATTGATCCAGTCGTAGAGGAGCCGGCTGCGGGCCGCGACATTGCTTTCAGTGGAGGGTTGGTTACGCACTTCCGCTTTCAAGGCTTCCACCTGGGCGCGCAGGGTGGGGGTCAGGTAGTCCGCGCTGGCTGCGGCTGATTTGACACTGGCATTGGGGCTCTCGACCGCTTGCTCTGAACAGGTGGCTAACAGTAACAAAATCGGTAATAACACGATGGCGGACAGACGGGACATGATCGGTGCTCCGATGCGAATGCTTTGCCGCAGGATAGAAGGGCGGGTGGCGATTGTCCATCGGCAAACAGGACGCAATGGCGCAAGGGTGATACACTCGCCGCATTTCTTTTTGTCATGAACACCTCCGCCATGAACTTCGTCAAACCCATAACGCTTACCGCCAACGGTATCCAGCTCGTCCCGCTCAGCTTCGAACACGAGGCAGGCCTGCAACAGGCGACGGCGGATGGTGAGCTATGGAAACTGCGGATCACCGGCGTGCCTAGTCCTGCCGAAGTCAATGCCTACATCCAGACCGCCCTGGACGGACGCGAGGCCGGGCACCGGTTTGCGTTTGCGGTAATCGACGAGCCCACAGGCAAGGTGCTGGGCTGTACCAGTTATCATGACATTGTACCGAGCGTACGGCGGGTGGAAATTGGCTACACCTGGTATGCCAAGAGCGTGCAGCGCACGCATGTCAACACCACATGCAAGTTGTTATTACTGACTCACGCCTTCGAAGATTTGCGCTGCAATGTGGTTGGCTGGCGCACTGACAATTTCAATTTTGCCAGCCAGCGCGCCATCGAGCGGTTGGGTGCAAAGAAGGATGGCGTGATACGCGGTCACTTCCTGCGCCGCGACGGCACGATTCGGGACACCGTGATGTACAGCGTGCATCAAGGGGAGTGGACCGAAGTGCGTGCGCATCTGAACTACCTGCTGAGTCGCTACGACGCAAATTCCTGAATCTACTCGTTTGCATGCACCAGTCAGACCTAACATCACTGTTGGCTGCAGCAAATACTTGTGAGGATCTCACATGAAAATCACCTACCTCACCCTAGGCACCAACGATAGATCGGCAGCCGAAGACTGCTATGACAGGCTGCTCGCTGATATGCCGTTTGAGAAAATCTACAGCGCGGACCGCATGACAATGTAGGTCAATGATGGCCTCATGTTCGCTCTGGCCGAGCCGTTCGATGGCAAGCTGGCGACGATTGGCAATGGCTCGATGGTGGAATTTCAGGTCGACAGCGACGCTGAAGTGGATCGTCTGTACGCGCTAGCGCTCGCTCTCGGCGGTACCGATGAGGGCCAACCGGGTATTCGCAGTGGCCATCATTAGGCCTATGTGCGCGATCTTGATGGCAACAAACTCTGCCTTCTGGCGTAGTCCGGATGGTGCTGGCTCTGCCAGACGCTGGAAAGACCGTGAGGTTATCGGATTGACCGATTATGAGTTTTATAACAATCGGAAAAACCAATACACCCATTCGAAATATCTCGTTGTTCTTTTGTCACGCGAATCCCTATAAAGGACTGGTCTTCCGGAAAAGCCGGAACTAACTGATTCTTTACAAGGAGTTACCATGACAGAGAGCAAATGCCCGTTTAATCACACCGCTGGCGGCGGCACCAGCAATCGCGACTGGTGGCCTAACCAGTTACGCCTCGATATTCTGAGTCAACAATCGTCCAAGTCGGATCCGATGGGACCTCGCTTCGACTATGCCGAGCACTTCAAGCAACTCGATTACCCGGCACTGAAGCAAGATCTGGAAGCCCTGATGACGGACTCCCAGGACTGGTGGCCGGCAGATTTCGGGCACTATGGCCCCTTATTCGTGCGTATGGCCTGGCACAGCGCCGGGACCTACCGCATGGGCGATGGTCGCGGTGGCGCCGGCACCGGCAACCAGCGGTTTGCACCGCTGAATAGCTGGCCCGATAACGCCAACCTGGACAAGGCCCGACGCCTGCTTTGGCCAATAAAGCAAAAATACGGCGACAAGATTTCCTGGGCCGATTTGATGATTCTGGCCGGCAACGTAGCCCTCGAGTCCATGGGGTTCAAGACCTTCGGGTTCGGTGGTGGTCGTACCGACATCTGGGAGCCGGAGCTCGACATCTATTGGGGTGTGGAGACCAATTGGTTGGACGACAAGCGCTACACCGGCGAGCGTGATCTCGAGAATCCGTTGGCTGCCGTGCAGATGGGCCTGATCTACGTTAACCCGGAGGGCCCGAACGGCAATCCGGATCCGCTGCTGGCTGCGAAGGACATTCGCGAGACATTCAAGCGCATGGCGATGAACGACGAGGAAACCGTGGCATTGATCGCCGGGGGTCACAGCTTCGGCAAGACCCACGGTGCTGGCGATGCTGCCATGGTCGGTCCCGAGCCCGAAGCGGCCGGTATCGCCGAGCAGGGCTTTGGCTGGACCAGCACCCACCGCTCGGGGAAGGGCGACGATGCCATCACGGGTGGACCGGAAGTCACCTGGACCAAGACTCCGACACAGTGGAGCAACAACTTCTTCGAAAACCTGTTCGCTTACGAGTGGGAACTGACACAGAGTCCGGCTGGTGCCAAGCAGTGGGTGGCGAAGACCACGGACGAGACGATTCCCCATGCGTTCGATGCCGGCAAACACCAGCGTCCGACCATGCTGACCACCGACCTGGCGCTGCGCTTCGATCCGGCTTACGAGAAGATCTCACGCCGTTTCCTTGAGCACCCGGAGCAGTTCGCCGATGCGTTCGCTCGCGCCTGGTTCAAGCTGACCCACCGCGACATGGGTCCGCGTGCACGCTACCTCGGCCCGGAAGTGCCGAGCGAGGAATTGATCTGGCAGGACCCGGTGCCCGCCGTTGATCACGCGCTGGTGGATGATAAGGACATCGCGGCGCTGAAAGACAAGATTTTGGCGAGCGGCCTGTCAGTCAGCGAACTGGTCAGCACCGCCTGGGCCTCGGCTTCGACTTATCGCGGCTCTGATATGCGCGGCGGCGCTAACGGCGCCCGCATCCGGCTTGCCCCGCAAAAAGATTGGGCGGTGAACAATCCGCAGCAACTGGCGAAGGTATTGCCGGCGCTGGAAGCGATTCAGACCGAGTTTAATAGTGCACAGACCGGTGACAAGCGAGTGTCGCTGGCGGATCTCATCGTGCTGGCTGGGGGTGCCGGTGTGGAGAAGGCCGCACAGGATGCTGGCGCTTTGATCACGGTGCCATTCACACCGGGTCGTACCGACGCCACGGCCGAGCAGACCGACGTCGAGTCATTCGAGGTGCTGGAACCCTATGCCGATGGATTCCGCAACTACCAGAAGCAGCAGTACCAGGTGTCCGCCGAGGAGTTGCTGGTGGACCGCGCGCAACTGTTGACCCTGACTGCGCCGGAGATGACCTTGTTGGTCGGTGGTCTGCGCGTGCTGGGAACGAACAGCGATCAAAGTGCGAACGGCGTGTTCACGCAACGTCCGGGTCAACTGACCAATGACTTCTTCGTCAACCTGCTCGACATGAGCACGGCCTGGAAGTCGGTGGCGAACGACGAGAGCCTGTTCGAAGGCCGCGACCGTAAGACCGGCGCGGTGAAATGGACAGGGACCCGCGTGGATCTCGTGTTCGGTTCCAATTCGATCCTGCGTGCGCTGGCTGAAGTCTATGCCACGGTCGATGGCAAGGAGCGGTTCGTAAAGGACTTCGTCGCCGCCTGGACCAAGGTGATGAACTTGGGGCGCTTTGATCTCTAAGCGCGCGAGCTCGGAGTAAGGCAAGCAGCCGGTGAGGGGTACACCTCCTCACCGGCTTTGCTTTTGGCGGAATTCCAAGCCAGCCACCTTTGGCGGCTCCATTTTCAGCGACGCTGTCTTCGTGAGCCATTTGTTGCGCCTGAATACGGCCAACCCCCTGGCTGTCACCAATGATCGCAGGCCGTTGAGAAGGGCGACTCCATGTTTTATCCTCTCGTTTCCTGCCTACGCAATTGGGAATCAACCATGTCGCTCTCACGCATTCACGTGCTTGCTCTGTCCGGCCTCGCCATCCTCGCTGGCTGCAGCGACGAGACAGGCGCTCCTACCGTTACCGACTCTTCAACCGCGCCTGTGGTGACGACTTCAGTCGATTCGACACCTGTAGAAGAGAAGATTCTGCCCAACCCGATCTACCAGCATGAGCTGGCCAATGGCCTGAAGGTGGTCACGGTGCCGTTTGACAGCCCCGGTACGGTCGCCTTCTTCACGGTGGTGCGGGTCGGTTCTCGTAACGAGGTGGAAGCCGGCGTAACCGGGTTTGCCCACTTCTTCGAACACATGATGTTCCGTGGCACCGACAAATACCCGACAGGGGCTTACAACGACGCGCTGAAGGTAAGTGGGGCCTCGGCCAATGCCAACACCTCCTCCGATCGCACGGTGTACCACATGACCGGCAGCGTGGATCGGCTGGACCTGATGTTCGAGCTGGAATCGGATCGCTTCCAGAACCTGAATTATTCCGAGCACGACTTTCGCACGGAAGCCGGTGCCGTGAAGGGGGAGTACACGAAGAACTACGCGAGTCCGTATCAGCAGTTAAATGAAAAGATGCGCGACACGGCTTTCGATGTGCACACCTACAAGCACACCACGATGGGTTTCTTCGACGACATCGTCGACATGCCCAATCAGTACGCCTACTCACTGGAGTTTTTCAATCGTTACTACCGCCCGGAATACACGACGCTGGTGCTGGTGGGCGATGTGACGCCAGAGCAGGTGAACTCCCTGGCGCAAACCTACTACGGCGAATGGGAACATGGCGATTACGTCTCGACCGTGCCGAGCGAACCGATGCAGACCGCAACGCGCTATGTGCACCTGCAGAACGGCTCGATTCCGCCGTACCTGGGCCTGAACTACAAAGGGCCAGCCTTTAATGATCGCGAGATCGACATGGCGGCACTGGACGTGCTGTCGCGGATTCTGTTCGATAACACCTCGCCGTTGTACCGCAAGCTGGTATTGGAGGAACAGAAGGTGCGCTTCATCGGCGGCGGGGCCAGCGACTCCCGCGATCCGAACCTGTTCAGCATCGAAGCCTCGCTTATCGACAAGGCCGACCTGCAATACGTCAAAGACGAAGTGGTGAAGGCGATCGATGCCGTGATCCGCGATGGAGTCGATGTCACGACGCTCAACAACGTGAAGTCAAACCTGAAATACAGCTTCGCCATGGGCATCGATAACCCGGATGCCATCGCCAACTCCCTGGCCCATTACATCGAACTGACCGGCGATCCGGAGTCACTCAATCGGCTGTATGCGCAGTATGACCGCGTAACGGTGGATGACATCAAATCCGTCACCGCGAAATACTTCGTGGATACCGGACTGACCATTGCCACCATCAGCGAAGATGCCGCAGGAGGTGTGCAATGAGGCTCTCTATCTTGTATGCATTCAAGAGTGCCATAAGCAGTTCGGTGAAGTGCGCATTCCTGACCCTGAATCGCTCGCTGCTGGCGCTGTCCCTTGTCGGTGCGACGCTCCTGTCTGTTTCGGCGGCGGACCAGGAAGTCATCGAACTGAAATTGCCGAACTCGAACAAAGTCGTGATCAAGCTGATGTTCCGTAACGGCTCGATCAGTGACGAGGCAGGCAAAGAGGGCATCAATACGGCGACGTCCGAACTGATCGTACAGGGCGGCACGCGCGAGTTGAGCTACAGCGAGATCCAGGAACGCATCTATCCCATGGCGGCCCGTTATGAAGCCAATACGGATAAAGAAGTGACCGTGTTCACCTTCGAGGTACACAAGGATTTCCTCAATGATTTCTATCCGATTCTCAAGGGACTTATTTTAACGCCGCGATTTGCCCCCGAGGATTTTTCCCGCGTGCTGACGAACCAGCAGACTTACGTGAACCAGGTGATTCGCGCGTCGTCGGACGAGGATTACAGCAAGGTGGCACTGGAAGACCTGTTGTTTCGAGACACGAATTACCAGCACATGAAGCAGGGCACCTCGGACGGTGTCGCCAATATCACCCTGAGTGATGTGCAGACCCATTATGCAAACCTGTTTACGCGCAACAACCTGACCATCGGCATCGCGGGTAACTACAGTGACGCGTTTCTCGCCCAACTGAAGCAGGACATGGCGAGCTTGCCAGCGACGACTCCTGATCTCCCCAAGCCCGGCGCCGCGCGCATGCCGAACGGCATCGAAGTGGAGATTGTGGCAAAGGAAGGCGCGTTTGGTTCGGCCATCTTCACCGGCTTCCCGTTGCCGATCACTCGCGCTGATGATGACTTCGCGGCGTTGATGGTGGCGAACTCCTACCTGGGCGAACACCGCAAATCCTATTCGCGCCTCTATGAGAAGATTCGCGAGCAGCGCTCCATGAACTACGGCGATTATTCCTATATTGAGTGGTATGAGAGCGGTGGCCAGAACATGCTGCCACCCTCGGGCGTGCCGCGCTCTTCAAATTATTTCTCCATGTGGGTGCGCCCGGTGCAGATCGCGGCCCAGTTGCGCCAGCAATATCCGGAGCTGGCGGATCTGAAAGTGGGACATGCCCATTTCGCCTTGCGCATGATCGTGAAAGAACTGGGCGAACTGGTTGAACACGGAATGACCGAAGCCGATTTCGAGGCGACGCGGGATTTCCTGTTGAGCTATACCAAGCTGTATGCCCAGACGCCGGGCGATCGCCTCGGCTACCTGATGGACTCGCGCTTCTACGGTCGCCAGGACTATCTGCAGGAACTGGATCAATTGCTGCGTGCCGTCACGCTGGCTGACGTCAACGCCGCGATTCGCAAGTACTGGCAGACTGAGAACATGTTTGTCACGATCATCACCGATGCCAGCGAGGCCGAGCCCCTGGCGGAGAGCATTCGCACCAATCGGCCGTCACCGATGAGTTATTCCGATGTCGTGCGCGAGGGTCTGCCCGAGGCGATCAAGGCCGAGGATGCCGTCGTCGCCGAGTATCCGCTGAACATCACCTCGGTGAAGATTGTCGAATCCAGCGACACGCTGCAGTAATCCAGTTATTCGCGGTCTTGCCGGGGCGATCAATTGCCGCGGCCAGGCTGCTGCGACGAGACTGCCGCCCAGAGCACCGCTGTGAGGCATTGCAGTAGATCAAAACCCCATTAATCTGATTTGGAGTCAATCACATGAAATACCGTTTACTCGCCGACACCGGTGTCTTCGTCTCGGAACTGTGCCTTGGCGCCATGACCTTCGGTGGCAAGGGTGGCATGTGGGAGATGATCGGTGGCATGCCCCAGACTGCCGTTAACAAACTGGTGCACCGGGCACTGGACGGTGGCATCAACTTCATCGACACCGCAGATGTGTATGCCACAGGCGAGTCTGAGGTGATGACCGGCAAGGCATTGAAGGGTCGACGTCAGGACGTGGTGCTCGCAACCAAGGTGCGCGGGCGTATGGGGCCAGGACACAACGACGTCGGCCTGTCTCGCTTGCACATCATGCAGGGAGTCGAGGCGAGCCTGAAGCGATTGGGTACGGATTACATCGATCTCTATCAGATTCATCGCTCCGACACGCACCAACATCGAGGACACCTTGCGCGCACTCGATGACCTGGTACGTCAGGGCAAGGTGCGCTACATCGGCTGTTCCAATCTGCCTGCCTGGGAACTGATGAAGGCGCTCGGTGTTTCGCGCGCAAAGAACCTGCACAGCTTCAAGACCACGCAATCGTTCTATTCCCTGGCCGGGCGCGAACTGGAACGGGACACTATTCCGCTGCTCAATGATCAGGGGCTCGGCCTGCTCGTGTGGAGTCCACTGGCGGGCGGTTTCCTGAGCGGTAAATTCACGCGCAAGGGCAAGGGCTCGGGGCGCCGCGCCGCGTTTGATTTTCCGCCGATCGACAAGGAGCGAGGCTACGACATCGTCGATGCGCTGGCGGCCATCGCCAAGGCGCACAAGGCGAGTGTGGCACAGATCGCATTGGCCTGGGTGCTGGCGAACAAGACCGTCACCAGTGTCATCATTGGCGCGCGCAAGATGGAACAATTGGAAGACAATCTTGGCGCTGTCGACATTGAATTGTCTGCGAAGGAGCTGACGCAACTGGATGCGGTGAGTCGGTTACCACTGCCGTATCCTTTGTGGATGGAATCCATGGGCTCGGATCGGCGACCGGGAGAGGCGCGCAGCTTCGATGCGGCGCGGCAGAAATAACGCCGACAGGGCAAGCGGGGTGCGCATTCGGCGACAGAGTGCTTACCTGGAGGCAACAATGATAATTGCTGTCCATAGCGGGGGAAGAAAGTGAACGTGCTGGCTCGAATCCTCGTCACCGCAACCTTGTGTGTGTTAGCTCTCGGTATCCTCGCACAAGAGCCGACTCGCATTGCCACTGTGATCAGTGCAAAAAGTATCGTCACCGCAATCGATAGTCGCGGAGAACGCAGGGAACTCACACGGCGCAGTCCTGTGTTTCAGGGAGACACCATCGAAACCGGTGAACAAGGGGACATACAACTGCGCTTCGCCGATGGCAGTCTGCTCGCGCTGACCCGCGACGGCAAGCTTCGTATCACTGAGTACCGCGAAGACGGACAGACCGATGCGAACGTCGCTCTCGAGTTGTTCAGCGGACGCATGCGCACCCTGACTAGGCTGTTCGATACTGCGCATTATCGACTCTCCGTGCCTGGAGGATTTCTGCGACTCACTGCCGTCAAGGCTGATTTTGCTGTCGCCATCTCCCGATTAGAGACTGTTGCATTTGCCGTTTACAACGGCGGAATTGAGCTTGTCAGTGGCAGCGAGAAACTGAGACTTGGAATAGGTGGCAATTTTAATTTCGCCGTGATGCGAGTAGGAGAGGCCGCCATTGGACAGGATTTCTCAACGGGTAGCAGCAATGCGGCCGCCGGCATGCCCTTGCTCTTGCCCTAGAGCGAACTCTGCCGTGTCGCAAGCACGC
>Ga0222714_10006891_pt1 | contig 10514 bp, 7 predicted proteins | sample C33_3DmetaG_FD_165048 | JGI IMG/M metagenome (GOLD analysis project Ga0222714, IMG submission 165048) | Estuarine water microbial communities from San Francisco Bay, California, United States - C33_3D | ecosystem: Environmental > Aquatic > Marine > Unclassified | place: USA: California... | reverse complement strand
CTCAGGGTCGCCGTAAAGGTTTTCGGTCAAGAACTTTGCTGTGGCATCCAAGCTAGAATGTCCGACTGGCTCGTTCTTGATGATGTTCCAGGTCAGCCAATGGATGTCGAAGGGCTGCGGCTCCCGCCCCAGCATCTCCCGCAACCACGGGCTTTCCGCGGCGATCTTGCGCATCCCGTTCTCAATCAGCGAGTAGGCTGTCTCGGCCACCGTCTCGTTGTTGAGCATCCCACCGATGACCTTGTAGGCTCCGGTGGTGTCCTCGGGCACACCGTTGCGGTCATAGGCAAAAACTTCGGTAGAACCGCCTTGAGCCTTGCGGGCTGCAGCAGCCTTCTCAAGGTGCGGGAACCACAGGTTGACAACCTGCCACCTGTCACCAACGAACACGTCATTGCGGGCCAGCGTTGCCAGAACGAACGAAAGCACCTTGTGCTTGATGCCAGCGCCTCCGAATCCCTTTTCGTTGAACTGCCGGCGCATCTGCGGACCAGTAAGGTCAGGGTTGTTGATGATGCTCGTCAGCTCATCCCATCGACCGTTCCACCGAGACAACATCTCGTGGAAGGCGTTGGCGTTCTGGATGGCATTGCGTCCTACCGAAACGTCGGGGAACTCCGACATCTTGGTGCTGACGATTTCCTTCCATTGATCCTTGGTGAACTTGTAGCGCCCCTCCACCGAATCCTCGATAAGGCGCAGGACTTTCGGCTCACTAGTCAACCTAGCCCATCCAGCCTCCTGGTTGTACGGATCAAGCATCCGAGACAAAAGGCCCCAGAACATATGCAAGGCCACCATCTTGGACGGTATCTGACCCTGACGGGCAAGCTCGTGGATGGGCTGCAACGCATTCAGGCCACCGACAGCCGACTTGACCAGCTCAGGGTTCCTTTGCAGACCGTCTTCGATGAACTTCCTAAAAGCGCCATTGTCCTGCACCCATTGCGCCAGCCGCAATGGAGCTGGAGGTACTGAGGCACGCGAACCATTCAATGCCCGGCTGTAGGCTTTGATCCATCCATCAGAATCAAGTCCCAGGGCTGGGCTGTCTTTGACCAAATCCAACGCAGCGTCCACCGCATTGAACATGGATGTGAACTTCTGCGGAGTGCCCGGGTTCAGGACGATCTTAGGCGATTTCGGATCAGCAGGCTTACCAGTAAGCTCGGTGACCGCAAACTGCCCTTTGATCTCCGGCTGAGAGATTGAAATGGTTGATCTCAGCACGGTCGGATCGTCAGTCAGCTCCTTCATAATTGCGGCCTTCGCCTTCTCCTTGGCCTCGCTGATCGAGAACGCCGAGATGGTTTCAGTCGCAGCCTTTTCACGCGCTGGCTTGCCAGGTGTCTTGGTCTTGTACGTGTAGTCGAACTGGTACAACGAATTGACCGCACGCTGTCCTTTGACCGAACGGATGGCTTGGGTGGATGGCTGGCTTGGGTCGGCTTCTGAAGCCGCCATGAATCGCGCTCCTACATCCCCCGCTTGTCGAACCGCCCCGAGTTCTTGCCTGCCTTCTTCTCGGCCTTGCGTGCGACCGAGAGCGCGATCGCCACGGCCTGCTTCTGCGGCTTGCCGGCCTTCATCTCGCGCCGGACGTTGCTGCTGATCGACTTCTGGCTGTAGCCTTGCTTGAGTGGCATCTGCTTTCCTTTCTGCTTGGGTTTGGGTGTCGAAGATCCCGAGCAGCTTGCCGTCGGGACCGTAGAGCTTGTGCTTGGCGCCGCTGATGATGCGGTAGCCTTCCTCGGAGTTGATGACCGACTTGTCTCCGATTTTTTCGGCCGGCATCCAGCGCTGCTTTGAGAGCTGGTAGGCCTCTTCCGAAAAGCGTGCGCGGAACCCAGAAGGAGCTATTGAACCAATGCGGTCCAATCGGAAGTCGCGGACAAACTTCTCGTTCTGGTTGATGAAGTCCCCAAGGTACTTGGCCTTTTCCAGGCCAAAGATCTCGGAAGACCTGCGGGCTCCTTCCTTCTGGTCGAGGTTGGTGAAGTACTTCGCCAGGTCGCCCATGAACCCGTCGACATTGTCCCACAAACCTTTGCCCACACTCCCGTTGGAGGCTGTGTCCTTCAGGATGGCATCCCGGACCTTGCTGATGTCGATGGCCTTGATCAGCGGATGATCCGCTTGCGAGAAATAGAACGCATACGGCAGCACGTCGCGGTCAGTAAGGCGGATACCGCTGCTGTACCTGTTGACCTTTTTACCAGTCAGCCGGTTGATGACCTTCTTGAGCGCTGCGCTGTAGGTGATGTTGAGGCTGTTGCCAGCGTTCATTGCGGCATTCGCAGCCCGGATCTTGTCCTTCATCCGGCTGCTGACAGCCTGGGACTGCTCGATGGCGGACAACTGCTCCGGGCTCAATCGACCCTGAGCAACGCCATCGACCATGCGGGCAGTACCCGGTGTGTTCTCAATAATGGCGCGGAGGCTTTCACGATCCTTGTCTTCTCGGGCCACTACCTCTTCGCTGGACATTGGCCGGATCGTGCCATCGGGCATCTGTTCAGCTAAACCAAGCTCGACCAGTTGCTTGGCTGCCAGCGGGTTGGACACATCCTCTGGCTTGAGGACTAGCTTGGTCTTCTCGTCTTGGATTTTGATCTTCTCGTCCAGCTTGCGCCGGGCACGCACCAGGTCGCGCAGCATGGCATTTACCTGAGGCGAGGCCTGCTTCAGATCCGGGAACAGCACCGAATCGGTGGGCTTGACTCCGAAAGTGCGTTCAATGGTCGCCGCAGCATCGGCCAAGGCCCGGCTGGCGTTCTGTGTCAGAGCAAGGTCGAGAAGTTGCCTGGTGAGTCCCGTGAATCCCTTCAGCAATGCGTCAGGCTTCTGCCCGGCAAGGAGTGCAGCAAAGTGCTCTGCTGCGAGCTCTGAGGCCACGTAGTCAGCCTTTTTGCTGACGGTGTCGTACTTAGCAAGCTCGTCTGCCATCAAGGCATTACCAACGCCCAGCTTGTCGCGGTACTCGTTGAAGCGGGCCTCGATCTCGGCATCGGTCAACGCTCCATCGGCCAGCTTGCGGATGGTGTCGCCTTCCTGAATCCATCGACCAACCAGAGCGTTCTTGATCTCGGTGGCGCCGGCTTCGAGCTGAGTGCTCTTCTCGAGCGCATGGAAGAGCTCGTGCCCGAGCGTGTAGAGCGGGCCGTCTCCGGTGCCTTTGCCGATGATGTCGGCGTTGATAACCACCGCAGGCCGGCCACCTTTGTTCTCAACCTGTACGCCGCGGGCGTTGATTTTGTAACGCTTGGCGAAGTCTTCGCTGGAAAGATACTCAACCTCGACGTCGCCGAACTTGCCGCGGACAAGGCCCTGCAAGTCCATCAGGCTAGATGCAGCATCAACACCGTGCTTATCACGCAACTGTTGAAACAGCGCCTTTGTCGTCGGGTCCTGTTGAGCGTCGATGAACCGCCCCAGATCGCCGGCACGTGCCTCGCGGGCAGCCTTGCCGGTCAGCCGCTCGATGCCACGGGCCGCAAGAGCACCGGCAGCACCCTGCACCATGCCGGTGCCAAGCCCGGCCGCAGCCCCTTCCTCGCCGCCCGACAATCCTCCAAGAACCGTGCCAACAGCAGCACCTTCAATTCCTCCAGCAAGCCCCCTTAGTGAGGAATCCAAAGCAGCGTCCCCACCGTACTGCCCGATCACGCCCAGCATCCGCTGGCGCATATTGGCACCCGGGGCAGCCCCAATGGCCTCCAGCGGGCCGATGCGGGAGGGCTGGGTCAGCAGGTTCTCGCCGGCACGCGCCAAGGCCTCGCCAGTCTCGCGTGCGGTACGGATGCCTGCAGGGATGGCAGCGAAGGCAGCAGCCTCTGGGGCAATGCCGAGGGCTCCCGCAATACCAGCCGTCGCCGCGGTGCTACGAAGGCCTTCCGGCGTCATTCCAAGCGCCTCCGCTGTCATGCGCTCGGCAGCACCGGCAAAGCGCTCCAATGGCCTTGCAGCGCCGGCAATGGCCCGTCCTGTGAGTTGGGCACCTTTGCCGACAGCCCGGGTCGCCAGCTTGCCGGCGCCGAAAGCCTCGCCGATGCCCGGCAGGGCCAGCGTCGGGTCGAGGATCATGGACACGCCCTGAACGAACTCCGGGTTGGTCAGCTCGGGCGGAACGAACAGCCCCTCCTCGCCACGCTCCAGGCGGGCCGTGGTGTTGGCGAAGTCCCGGGCCTCGAGGAACTGCTGGTAGCGCGACTCCGGGGTGCCGGTGCCGGCCACCAGGTCCTTGAACTTGAAGAGCGGCGAGGCCGGGTCCTGGGACTGCGCCACCAGCCCGTAGAGCTGGCGTGTGCCTTGCACGAATCCCTCCAAATAGTTTGCAGGATTGAGTGCGGCCCCTTTGACGCCTTCAACTGCAGCGCCGGTGATCATCCCAACGGCGGCATCAGCCGCCTGTGCCGCGGTGTTGATCCAGTCGGTCTGCTTGGTTTTCGCGTACTTTTCGTACTTCAGGTAGTCTTCCTGCGTTGGCCTGAAAGCAGGGTCCTGCATTGCACCGGCAATGTCCTCGCCGGTAGCCGGGAACTGGTCGGCAAGAATGCGCTGTGCTTCGTTTTGGCTGACCGAGTCAGGAAACTCGACAACCTGAGCACCGACCTGCACCTGATATGGCATAGATTATTCGAGCTTTTTGGTCACAGTATTCCAACGAAGAACATCACCAGAGGCAGGTACTGTGGATTGCTGTTTTGGATTCAAGACCTCAAGTCCAAGCGCCTTTGCCTTGGTTTCAATTCCATTTCCAGCACGCTCCAAAAGCGACTTGAGCGCCTTGATGTTTGACGATTGCAGCGAAAAAATCCGAGTTGGATTCGGAACGATGCTCTTTAGGATCTCACGATCTGGTTCAGTAACAGTACCGGGGCCAAGGATTTCCAATCGCAATGCGCCTTGAGCGCCAATTGCCAATTGCTCGGCCTCGGCCTTGATCTCAGGCGTCTGTTGTTGAGCTTTTCCTAGTTGAGCTATCTCAATCAGTCGACTGATGCTTCGACGGCTATCAAGCACGTTTGAATACTGCTCTCGGAAGTCTTTTGCTTCCGCCTCGGTAGGTGCTTGCCCTCGGAACTCAGGGGAATTGATGGTGAGTCCGCGCACCTTTAGAATGTCTCCAAGGTCAGTCTTCGGATTAGGAACGAACTGTTCCTTGTCTCCAAATCTTACAACGGACCCAAGGTTTCCAACTTGCTCGACGGTGGTCGGTTTGCGCTGACCAATCATCGACATGAGCTGCGGAACCATGGCGATCGTTTCGGGCTTGGCGCCCTGCTGGATCAGGAACTGGGTCAAATCTTTTGACCGCTGCTCATAATCCACAGGAACCTCGACCTTCTTGCCTCGAGTAACCGTGACCGTCGGTTGCGACACAGCTTCCATCGGAGCCGCCGGAGCCGCCGGGGCTGAAGGAGGCATGGTCGTGCGCAACGGTTGGGCCCGCTGCATGATGTCAGCCTGTTGCAGCGCAGCCGCGGATTCCGCCGTCAACTGTTCCTGAGCCCTGCGGTTTGCCTCAACACGAGCAGCAGCCTCAATCGGAGACTCAACCCTTGTTGGCGATGGGCGCCCAGGGAACGGAAACACAGGGGGATAGGACACTTGCGGCGTCGGCGACACATTCAGCGCAGCAGCTTGGCTCCCAAGGCCCATTCCGTACCTGCGAAGGTCTTGGGCAGCCTGCCCGAACTGCCCCATGAAATACCGTGCGGCAGTCGCCTCGGCTTGGGATGGGCCAGCGGGCGCTGCTGCAGCCGTTGAAGGCATGACCGGAGGCATCGGCGGCCCCGGAATCTCTTCGGTAACCTGCTGAACCTCAGTCCTAGTGGTCGGCTGACCCATGGCGTAACTGATCGCGCTGGAAAGGATGTTTTGCTCCCTGATGCGCCGAGCCTCGGCATCCTGCGCGGTCTGCAGGTTGAAGCGGGCGGCGGCCGTTTGAAGGTCAGTCAATTCTCTCGCCCTGTCCTGCTGTTGGTTGGTCCGGTACTGGTTCAACACCATCACGGCGTCACCAAGCGCTGCCTTCTTCTTGGCAAGGCTCATGTCTACAAACTTCTCGCCAAGGACGTTGGAAAACTTGTTGAGCATCTCGCGGTCGGCCTGAACCTTCTGAGTGTAGCGCGGGATGTCCTGCTCGGTGACGCCTTGGGGAAGTTGTCCGGTCTCGGTATACTGCTGGATGGCTATGTACTTCGGGTCCGATGCAAGTTGCTGCTGATACAGTCCAACAAGAGTCTCGCGGCTTTGATCCGCAGCCTCGGTCTCAGCCTTCTTGGTGCGGTACTGCTCAATGGCCCTGCCAAGGCCCTGTCCCATGGCAGCAATACCCATGGCCAGGTTGCGGCCCGGAGCCGTGGCGGCCTCCATGTAGCCGGGAGGCAACGGCCCGGTGTCGCCGCGGCCTGTGTAGGGTGTGGAGTAACCGTAGGTTGCCATATGTCAGGTGTGTTGAGAATGGTATGCGAACTCCCGGAGCTTCAAGCTGATAGCCCTCATGTGCTTGTAGCCACCGACAATCCAAGCCACCTGCAGGATCATGTCGTTCCCGCAGAGACGTAGGACATCGGCTGTCTGACGCTTCCATTCCTCGTCAGCCTTCTCCCATGCAACCGAGTCGGCATAGGTGCTGGTGATCTGTGCGATGACGGGCTGCAGCCTGAACCAGTTGTCGATGTAGAACGGCGTCGAGTAGAGGCTGTTGGCCTGCATCAGCACGTCGAGGAATGCCTCGGGGCTGAACGGAACGTCGCCGTCGACTAGGTCGTCGATGGCGTGGCAGTAGGCATGGAAAGCCGTAATGAACACCACGGCGTTGTGGTTGCCGCCGGCAGCGTCGAAGTAAAGCTGGCCGAGCTTGTTCATGCCGGGTGGAAGTCGGTGGCCGCCGAGGTTGGGTTGCTGGTCCACCGCTCCAGGTTTGCAAACACCGAGAAGGACAATGCGATGGCTGCGTGCTGCACGCCTGCAGGAACAGGCTTAGACCAGCCGCAATGGTAGCTGGTTACGTGTTTGGACTTCCCGCCCATCATCCAGCGCATCGTCCCGAACAGGTGGATGATACGGGAGTCGAATTGACGGTGGGAATGGGACGGGATGATCTCTCCAGCAGGGCATAACCAGACCTCAAGCTGCCACCGGAACAACCGAAACAGCCTGATTCCTGTGCATCGCTGGAATCTCGTGATCACAAAGAGGACGCCAAGCCCTTCAGGCCTGCCGACGCGGCGCCGGTGATGTTGCTTCCCGCAGCTTTGATTCCTCCACCAATAGCCTCCAGCGCCTTGCCCTGCATCTCGTCGCGCTTCTCAAACAGGCCTTGTTTGAACGCGAGAGCATCGTCGATCATGGTGTCATCCAAGCCAAGAGCCTTGAGCCTGCGGCGTTGCGCCTCCACATCGGCGGTGGTGTTCTGAAAGTTGGTGATCATCGGGCCACCGTACCCGGTGCCTGGCATCATCGCAGGCTGCATCGGGGCATTGAATCCCTGTCCGTATTGTTGGTAGCCGTAGTTCATAGGCTAGCGGCAGCAGACATTCCGGCGCCGATCAGCGCGGTGGTGTTGGCAGCGGAAGCGGTGCGGGCAGCCAACTGCGCCTGCTGGTTGCCAGACATAATGTTTGCTGCGTACTGCGATTCCGGGTTGAAGAGCTGGCCAGGGTTGAATCCCTGTGCCTGCCCAATGAATCCCTGGGACCCGGCGAAGGCCTGCGAGGGCCGCCCCAGCACCTGCTGGAAGACATCGCCGTAGACTCCCTGGCCGGCCTGCAAGGCGCCCATGGCCTGCTGCTGGCGCTGCTGCTGCAGCCCGGCGCCAGCCATCTGGGAGCGCACAGCCTCCTGCAATACCCCGGACGGGCCTCCAGCTATTCCACGGGCGGCCAAAGCGCCTCGAGTCTGTTGCTGCACCGCACGCTGCTGCTCCGGTGTCAGTCGAGAGCCTGCAGACAGCGCCGACTGAGCCTGCTGGGCCATGGTGTCAGCCAGGGCAGCCTGTTCCGGTGATGCGGCTCGGATTGCCGCACGAGCCTGCGGCCCGAGGGTCTGAATGTCCGCGATGTCACCGGCACGGGAACGAGCACGGGCGGCAGCCTCGACCTCGCCCATGGTGGGAGCGATCTGCTCCTTGTAGAGCTTCAGCAGCTCAGGCGTGGCCTTCTGCAGCAGTCCGAGCTGCAGCTCTTGGTATTTAGGAGCGAACTGCGCTTCTGCTGCGTACTTCTGTGGTGCCAGATCAATCTGAGCTCTCAGCGTGTCCGCAGTTTCTTGAGCGTAGTTCCGTGGGGCTGGTGCTTCAACTGATGCCATATTTTTTGTCCGCCACCCGGTAGATGGGCAACGAGCCCTTCTTGTAGGTGGTCAGCTTGCCGTTTCTGTACCCGATGGCCGGGAGGATTGCCGCTTCCGGCCGTGAGTGGAAGAAGGTAGCCGCCACAGCCATCGCGAAGACGGCGCTGTCGGCGGCGAACTGGTGCCAATACCAATGGTCGCCCTCGGGATCGGAGGCCTGCCAAGCCCAAGGCTGCGGTTCAGCACCCTTCTGCCGCCAGCCGATCAGCACCGCCACCACGTTGTCGTCCTGCGTGGCCACCTTCAGCGTGCCCTGCTCCGCATGGAACAGCACGTAGTCCTCCAAGGCCTCACGGGTCCAGCCCCGAAAGCTGTCCGGGACCTTGGAGAGCAGGTAGTTGGCGGTCTCTTTGATCATTGTTGAGGCAATGCCCTTGTTTGGAACTGAGGGTCGATCTGACCTGAATCACCATTCACAGGATCAAACACTTTGACCGAAATGATCACAACCGGATTATAGACCGCAGCGTTGCCAATGATTGAAAACAATGTGAACGGAGCGGTGTATGTATTGAACGCTGACGTGTTCAGGACAGGATCGATTGTTGATGTGTATGGAACAACCCGGAACTTGACTGTCTTTCCTGCTGGATAGGCAGCCCCTGTGTCGTTGTCTACAATCGTGAAAAGTCCTGTGGTTGGATTCACGATTGGTAGCGTGGAATCTGGGTCAGTTGTAAACGTATTTGGAAATACATATGGGATGTTCGTTGGGCCGGAACTCCCACTATCAGCAGACAACATGAACCAAGCGTTGTGCATCAGGCAGCGAAGTTGGCGATGCGGTTGGCGTAAATGTTTGAGCCGATACACGCAAACACGTAGAGATCTGCTTTGTTTGCGGTAACAGTCAGCAGAGGAGCGGGAGGCGTTCCGCCCGGCCATTGAATGGTCTTGCCACCCGAGGCCGTGAACGCTGCCGTCAGGTTTCCGGTCGCACTCTGCTTGATCTTCACCAGCACCGTCTTGCCGTCGTCGTTCGCTCCGAAGGTCAGAGTCACCGTGACGTTGCCGGTGGGCGTCAGGTTCCAGGTCAGGCCGGTTCCGGCATTTACGGTCGGCGCGGTTGAGCTGCTGGACTGCGGAGCGGTCGACAGCTTGGCCGAGGTGATGGAGTTGTCCTTCACCCGGATGTCGGTGCCGCTGGTCTCAATCGTGGTGCCGTCCGGGTTCAAGGACAGCATCGTCTTCACATTTGCCACCGTCAGGTCGATGGCGGCCGCAGTCGATCCGGTGTTGTTGCCCTTGATGGTATTGGCCGGCATCGTCGCCAGCTTGGCATTGGTGACCGCGTTGTCGGCGATCTTGCCGGTTGTCACCGCCAGGTCCTGGATGGCCGCGGTGTTCACGGCGCCCGATCCAATCGTCAGCGTGCCGCCGTCCACCGAGCCGGTGATGTCGATGCTGGGAGTGCCGAGCAGGTTGAGGGACGATGCCGTCAGCGTGGTCGATGACGTGATCGTGGTCCCGGGCGTGACTGTGACAAAGAGTGGCATGGTTGGTCAGACGTCGTTTTTGCCGTAGAGCCGGTAGGCGATCCCGATCACCTTGGCGCTGTAGATTTCGAGCGAACCCTGGTCGGTGGTCAATAGCGGCTGCACCGAGGCCGAATGCTTACGCAAACGGGCCTTGTGCGAGTAGAACTGGTGCAGCCCGGCCTTCCAGCCGTTGGTGCCGCAACGCAGCACAGGCTGCGTCGAGTAGTCCTCGCGGTAAGGGTTCAGGAAGTTGTCGCCGGTGTTGCTCGCGGTGTAGGTGCCGCTGCCGTAGGTGTAGTAGGCCGTCCGATCCTTGGTCTGGTCGGTCGCCACCACGTAGGACTCGTTGACCCCGTCGAACTGCGCGGTGATCGAGTAGCGGGTGTTCCAGTTGCCCAGCTCGAACTGGATGTCGGTCCATTGCTTGTGGTCGACGTTGTCCTCGCCGGTGTAGCCTCGGAACCTCACCTCGGTGCTGATCTGGGTCGAGATCCCGGTGCGGTTGACGTCCACGAGGGCCTGCGGATCGAACTGGTGGATCAGACCGCTCTCATCGGCCCAGCATAGCGCATCGGTTCCAGCAACCACCAGGCGGCACCAGTAGCGCGGGATCAGCAGCGAGCCCTCCCAGTAGCCTTCCCAGGCCTTGTTCAGGAAGTTGTAGACCAGCGTGCGCTG